>Ga0194123_10005094_pt1 | contig 14339 bp, 17 predicted proteins | sample TA2MahsurfametaG_5_FD_155479 | JGI IMG/M metagenome (GOLD analysis project Ga0194123, IMG submission 155479) | Freshwater microbial communities from Lake Tanganyika, Tanzania - TA2015023 Mahale A surface | ecosystem: Environmental > Aquatic > Freshwater > Lake | place: Tanzania: Lake Tanganyika... | reverse complement strand
GGTGCGGATGGGACTCTCTCCCGCCTAGTTTCTTGCTTCTAGTCAAAGAGCAAGTGGCGAGCCTGAGCACATAAAGGTGGGTTGCATAAACCCACCTTTTTTAGTATAATGATAGAAGATCTTTTAAATTATTTGTTAAAGAATAGTAAAAATTAAAAAAATGAAATTTTTAACATTTTTAAATTCAGGATGCCTTAATATTTGTTTGAACATGTTAAAATCTGCAGAAAATGTGGATATTAATATTGACGACTTTATTATTGCCTGTATGGATGAGGAGGTTTACAAGTCCCTTATACTAAAGGGATATAAAGGATCTTTTTTATATGTAAATCAAAATTTAAAAGAGTATCAGGATTGGACTTTTGAAAATAATAGTGGATTCCGAAATATTGTGCGTCATAAATGGAAAATCATTGATCAAATTTACAAAAAACATCCTAATTTAATATGGGTTGATACTGACATTGTTTTTAAAGAAAATCCTACCGAACTTCTCACTGGGCATTCTGAAATTCTTTTTCAATCAGATTCTCCTGGATCTACTCTTTGTACAGGATTTATTGTTTTTAATGAAACTAAAGAATGTCGCAAATTTGTTGAAGAGTGTGGTAGTGATGAGACTGATGATGATCAACTGATTGCAAATAGAATAGGTTTATCAAAATACAATGATTACATCGCAATCTTATCTGAGGATTTATTTCCAAATGGAAATGTTTATTATCAGCAAGGTAAAAAAGATAATGCTATAATCGTTCATAATAATTGGATGGTAGGTGTAGAAACAAAGATTCAAAAATTTAAGGAGGAAAAATTATGGTACTTATGAAAAACGATGCACTGAGACCTGCATCAATCTCACCAACATATCCTCCTTATCATACAGATGAATATCTTGAAGAGTATTTCTTTAGAAGATGGAATGAGGAAAACATTCAAACGGATAGAAAGTACATTGATGTCTTTTGGACTAATGTATTTTGCAATTCTATGTTTGCCGGTCAACAATATCAGAACATTCAAGAAGAATTAGATAATTGTTTAGATCAAAATGAAAAATATTTTACAGTCTCTCAATTTGATGATGGTCCATTTGAAAATTTTTCAGATGACACTTTAATTTTTTCTGCTGGTGGAAATCGTGAAGGGGAAAACATTGTACCCATTCCTTTGATTTGTAGCCCAATTCCACAAGAATTAATAACACAAAAAGAGAAAACAATTTTTGCATCTTTTGTGGGATCTAAAAATACGCATCCAATTAGAATGGATATGTGTAACCATTTGTCTGGAAAAGATGGTTATCAGATATCTGCAGGAAATTGGTCTACATCAGTTCCAATTGATAACTTTAAAAAGTTTGTAGATATAACTTGTTCCAGTAAATTTGCTCTTGCTCCAAGGGGATATGGAAAACAAAGTTTTAGAATGTATGAAATACTGCAATTAGGATCTGTCCCAGTTTATGTTTCTGACGAACATTATCTTTCTTGGTCTGATGAGATAGATTGGAATGATTTCTGTGTTCCAGTAAATGAAGATGAGATTGAAGAAATTGATGATATACTAAAATCAATTTCTGATGTAGAATATTCTAAGTTGTTAGAGAATGGGAAAAAAGTTTATGAAGAGTATTTTACTCTTGAAGGAATGTTTAAAAATATTATAAAAAGAATTTGATCTATGAAAACTTATTACGAAAAATTAAAGCAGTTACTCACTCCGTATGATCTTGGTTTTACTAAGATGAGAATTGGTCCTCCGTGTGATGGTAGATATGTAATTTACCAAGAACCATTATTAAAAACCAATTATGATACCTAAAAATATATTTCAATCCTGGATATGTAAAGATCTTCATCCAGAGATACAAAAAAAAGTTAATAAGATGAAGATTTTGAATCCAGAATACAAGTATCAACTTTATACTGATTGTGAAATGGATGAATTTGTAAATACTTTTTATCCAGGTGAAGTATCTGAATGTTTTAATAGACTGAATATTCCTGTAGCAAAAGTTGATTTTTGGAGATACTTGGTTCTTTACAAATATGGAGGTATCTACGTTGATTTGGACTCTTCTGTTAATATATCTCTAGATGATTTGATACAAGAAACTGATAATGCAATTATTACAGCAGAAACTAATCCAAACACTTTCGTCCAGTGGGCTTTAATTTTTGATAAAGAACATCCAATTTTAAAAAAAGTTATTGAATTGATTCTTGATAATATTCAAAATAATTCATATCCAAATGATATATTGAATATGACTGGACCTCAAGTTTATTCTAAAGCAATAATGTTATTGCACCGTGATTTATTTGAGGAAAAATTAAACTTTAATGATATTGATCGCAATACTGATATAACTTTTTCAAAAGAAACAACTTCTTATAGAATTTATGGAATTGATTATAATGATAAGTTTACTTTTAAATTTCCAGAAAGTGAATATCTTTATCAAGAAAAAGAACCTTGGAGAAATGAATTGTCAAAGAAAGATCTTTTGCATCCAAAATTAAATGTTGATAATGTTTATATCTGTCATTATAAAAAGTTAGAAGAAAGAAAGAAATCTATTTTAGAACAATTTAAAGAAGAAAGAATTTATAGATACGAGTTTGTAGAAAATTTTGACAAGACAAAATGGAATATTGAAGAAATTGAAAAAGAATATCCTAAAGTATTTAAAGAATGGAAAAAGGGATTAGAGTCTTATGACGAAAACTCACAAAATTCCGAAAGATCTTTAGCATTAAAACATGCATTTATACTGAAAGATATTTTTAAAAAACAACATCAAGCAACATTAATTTTGGAGGATGATGTTACTTTGTGTGATGACTTTGTAAATTATTGCAATCTTTTTATATCTCAACTTCCGAATGACTGGGATATTGCTTGGGTTGGGTCTTGTTATAATCTTCACGCAGATTATAATGGAATTGATAATGTATATAAAACAAATAGAGGATCTAGATGTACTCACGCATTTTTGGTTAGTAAATCTATGGTAAATAAGGTAATAGATTGTGTATCTGATATTAATTTACCATCAGATCATTTTTATAATTATTTGATTGAAAAATTCAATTTAAATAATTACTGGTTTGAACCATGTCTTGCTCTTCAAGACATAAAATATCAATCTGCTATTTCTGGTAGATATTGGCCCTCTCAATTAATGCAATAAAAATAAAATTATGACCATAGAAAATTATCTTGTTAAATTGAAGCAAAAGTATAAACCTTCTGGAATACTTGATATTGGTGCTCATTATGGGGAGTTTTCAAAGTTTTGCCATTCTATATGGAAAGATGCAGATATTTTAATGATAGAGGGAAATGAAAAGTGTGAACCAATTTTAGAAACACTTCCATTCGATCATTGTATTGCACTATTGAGTGACATTGATAAAGAAGTTACTTTATTTTTAAACCCAAATAACAAAACTTGCACAGGAACTTCTTATTACAAAGAGAGAACAAGACATTATAATGAAAGTGTTGAAGTAAAAGTTGATGCTTATACTTTAGATGAAGTTATAGCAGAAGTTGGAAAAAAGTATGATATAATTAAACTAGATACTCAGGGTTCTGAGTTGGATATTATAAAAGGAGGATTAAACACCGTAAAGGATGCCTCATACATAATTATGGAAGTTCCTATGGTTCAGTACAATGAAGGAAGTCCTCTGTTTGATGAAGTGATTGAATACATGAAAAACATTGGATTTTCTAATTATGAAATAATAGAAGAACATGTGTGGATGGATAAAAATGAAGATACATTTGAATATGGTCAAACATTTCAAGTAGATGTTGTTTTTACGAAATAATTAAAAATGAAAGTATGCTTTTCAGATTTTTGGTCTCCGTTTGATCCAAACAATAATTTTTTTATTCATCTGCTAAAACGATCTTTTGATAATGTTGAGGTTGTAAATCCTGAAGATGCTGATGTAATGTTTTTCAGTAGTTTTGGTATAGAAAATAGTTTATATAAAGACTGTAAAAAAATATTTTATACAGGTGAAAACGAAAGACCAAACTTTAAAAAATGTAATTATTCATTTACATTTGATTTTGATGATTATGAAGGGAAGAATTTTAGATTACCTCTTTGGTATCTTTATATTGATTGGTTCAATGTAAAAACTTATGATAATCCTCAGTGGTTAATTCCTGAGTCTTATCTTTATGGTGAGAATGAGTTTACTCAAAAAACCAAAGACAAATTTTGTTCTATTGTTTTTGGTAAAATGGTTGAATCAAGACTTAACGCAATTCAAAAAATTTCTAATTATAAAAAAGTAGATGTTTTTGGTAAAGCAAATTCAGAGTACTATCTTCCAGATGGTGAAAAATACAAATTGGATTTAATTTCAAATTATAAATTTTCTCTTTGTTATGAGAATTCTGTTACTCCAGGGTATCATACTGAGAAGTTACTTCACGGAAAAATTGTTGGAAACATTCCAATTTATTATGGGGATAAAACTGTAGATAAAGATTTTAATTCAAAATGTTTTATTAATACATTTGATATGTCTGATGAAGAAGTCATGGAAAAAATAAAAAAACTTGATACAGATTCTAAAATGTATGATATAATAAATTCTGAACCTTTATTTGAAAATAAAATCTCGATTGATTCTATTGCTAAGCAAATTTATAATATTTTAAAATGAATTTACATTTGATTTCTTTTGGTGCTCCTGATGAAAAATATGCTTACACTAGAAATAGATTTTATAATGAAGCATTAAATTTTGGAGTTTTTAATTCTATAAAAGTTTTTTCTGAACTTGAATCCTTTGAATATGCAAAAGATTTGTTGGAACATAAAGATTTTCTTTATTCTACGAGAGGATTTGGGTATTGGATTTGGAAATATTTTTTAACATCAAAGTTAATGAGTGAAATTGAAAATGATGATATTATAATGTATTGTGACTCTGGATGTACCTTAAATCAAAATGGTTTGAGTAGGTTGGAATATTATGTGAATACCGCATATAAAAATGGTTCTTTAGTGTTTGATGTTGGTCACCCAGAATTCAAATATACAAAAATGGATACATATAACAGAATATTTGAAAAAAATCTCAAACATTTAGAAACAAATCAAATTTGTGCAACAGCATTCTTCTTAAAGAATAATAGTATTAATAAAAAATTAATAACAGAGATTAAAAATATTTTAATTGAAAATGGATATCATTATGTTTCTGATGAACAATCTAATTTAAAAAACGATTCAAGATTTTTGGAACATCGTCACGATCAATCAATATTTTCTTTAATTGCGAAGAAAAATAATTTTTTTGTGATACCGGACGAAACATATTGGAATCCAGACTGGAATATTTCTGGAAAAAATTATCCAATTTGGGCAACAAGACTTAGACCATGAATACTATTCAAAGAAATCGATGTGCAGTTACTGGAAGTAAAAATCTCAAAGAAGTTTTTACTTTTAAAAACTTTCCTATTTTCATGGGATGTGTTGATCTTGAAGATACTACACCAGATCAGTTTTATGATATGAAGTGGGGAGTATCTGATGAAGGAATAATTCAATTGATGGAATTGTTACCATTAGATATTCTTTATTTTACACATCATACTCCAGGAACTGTTGGAAAAACTTGGGAATTGCATCATAAAAAATTTGCTGAATTTATTAAAAAAAGTAATCCAAAAAATATTTTAGAAATAGGTGGTGCCACAGGTAAATTGGTCAATCATTTTATCTCTACTAATGAAAAATTTTCTTGGAATATTATCGAACCATCAGAACAAAAAAGTAAAGATCCTAGAGTTAAATTTTTCCGTGGATTTTTTGAAGAGTTTGAATTTGATCAAAAATTTGATGCAGTTGTACACTCCCATCTTTGCGAACATGTTTACAATCCACATGTTTTCTTTGATAAAGTAAGTTCGATATTAGATGTTGGTGGAGTTCAATATATTTCCATACCAAATATGAAGCATTGGCTTTCTATGGGATATTTAAATACTCTTAATTTTGAGCATACATTTTATATTGATGAATATGTTTTAAAATATATTTTAAGTCAGTATAACTTTGAAATTGAAGAGCAGGAAATAGACAATCATTCTATCTTTATTAAAGCAGTTAAGATAGAAAAAAATAAAAAAAATAACGAATTTAATTTTTCTTATATTAAACCAATGTTTAATAAGTATGTTCAAAACTTAATTGATGATGTTAAATTTATTAATAAAAAGTTAGATAGTGAAAAATTTTATTTGTTTGGTGCTCATATTTTTTCTCAGTATCTAATTTCTATGGGAATCGATGAAAATCAAATCATCTATATTTTAGATAATGATGCTAATAAACAAGAAAGAAGAATGTATGGAACAAATATCCTAGTAAAATCTCCCACATCTCTCCGTGATATTAATTTTCCAAAAATTGTTGTAAGATCTGGATCTTATGATCATGAAATTAAAAAAGGAATTCTAGAAATTAATAAAACTGCAATTTTTATATGAGGATAGCATTTCTAATTATTGGAAGATTGGATACATTTGAAAACATGTATCCAAAATTTAAAAAAAATATTTTAGATCCTCTCTCTCCAGACATATTTTTTTCTGGATATCCCAATAAAAAAGGTATTGAATATTGCAAAGAAAAAATTGAAAGTCTTTGGAGACCTAAAAAATATATTCTTAGAGAATATGTTGAAGATGTAAGAAGAGAAGTTCATCCAAATGATGAAATTTTTAATCAAAACAAAAGACCAGAATCTACACCTCAAACTTGGTTAAGTGGAATTTATAATGTAAAATTGTGCAATCAACTTAAGAATGATTATGAAAATAAAAACAGTTTTAGATATGACGTTGTTGTAAAGTGTAGAACAGATTTGGATTGGTATAAATCAATATCTAATGATGAACTTGAATTAGCAAAAAATGGAAATATATTAATACCAACTGCTTGGGACTTTAAGAATGTTCATCCTTTAGGAACTTCAGATGTAATTGCAATTTCTGATTCTGCAGGTATTGATAAATATTCATCATTGATAGATAATGTTGATACTTATTGGAATGAGGGAAATACTTTTCATCCAGAAAGTTTTCTTGGCATTCATATTCAAAGAATGGGGTTAAATAGAATTGAGATAAGTTCTGGTATTGATAAGACGGGATGGTGTGTTATAGATCCAAATCCAAATAGAAGAGATTTTTAAAATTATGAAATTAGCAGTATGTTTTTTTGGTCAACCTAGATTTTTTAATCACTGGTTGGATTTTAATAAAGAATTATATGATGATTGTGAAATAGATTACTATTGTCATTTTTGGGGTGACAATGAAATAAAAAATAAGATTGAAAAAATATTCAATCCTAAAAAAATTATTGTAGAACCTCAAGTAGACATACCAACAGAATTTTCATACGAAATAAACACAAGTAAAATTACTAAATCTGTTTTTATTACATTATCTCCTCTTTATTCTATGAATAAACTTCATAGTATTATAGAAAATACGATCGATGATTATGATCATTGGATTTTGACAAGGACTGATATTGTTGGGAGAGGAACGGCACTAAAAGACTGCAATTTAAAAACTGATGAAATTTATACTTCATATGTTTCAGGTCAAGAGTGGTTAACAACCCACATTGATAATAAATTTATTTGTGGAACCAAAGAAGATATTTTGAATGTAACTAAAATTTATTCTGATCTTGATCTTTATTTGGATAAAGAAAAGATGCCACTCTGTCAACATAGACTTGTTTTTCGTTCTTTAAAACATAGGAAAGAAAATATGAACATGATTGTTTTAGATCCAAATCATGTGCATGGTGGTTGGTTTTTTGTGAGAAACGGAAATTTATCCTCCTCATGATGAAAATAGCACTATTGGTATGTGGTCAAATGAGAACCTTTGATCATCCTAAAGTATTGGGTTACTTAAATCAATTAATTCAAAAATTAAATTGTGATGTCTTTCTTTCTACTTGGACTAATAGGGGAATATCTGTTTGGAGTGAACATGCTTTAAAGGATCAATTATCTATCCAAACCGAAGAAAAAAATAAATCAATTAATGCAAGTCATTTGGATTTAATTTCCAATATTAAAAAATATAAAATAGATAATTATGATCGGTTTATTGATGAAAAATGTACTGATGAAATAAAGTCTCTTTTAACCCAAAGTTCAGACAATTTGTATTTTTCAAAGGCAACTAGTATTCCTTCTCTATACAAATTGTATTCATCGTATCAATTGATGAAAAAATATGAAAAAGAAAACAATATTAAATATGATATTGTAATAAAGACTAGACCAGATTTTCTTCATGTTCATACTGATATAGAAAAATATTTTGACAAAGTTGATGATACTCTTTTTCATATTAATATCGGTATAACTTTTTGTCCGAATAGAGTATATGAAATGTTTCTTCTTTCATCATCAAAAAATATGAAAATTATTTGTGAATCTTGGTTGAATTTTGATCAATTAGTTAAAACTGAATATTCTTTGCATATGGCTAGACTGGACGCTTGTAGATTGGTCTATTCTCAGTGCGTTCTAAATAATATTAATATAGACACTTTTGATAAAGTTCTTGGAGATGTTTTAAGAGTAGAAAATTATTCTGACTACCAATCTTTTGAAAATTTGTTTATTTGATTGACTTTTTCTATTTTTTGCTTTAAAATTTTTTTATAAACACTTGTATATGACTATGAATATTTTATTTCCAATCGCAGGCCTTGGAACTCGTTTTAAATCAAATGGTTATAATGAACCAAAACCATTTGTAGATGTAAAAGGAAAACCATTGATTGAATGGGCAATTTCTTCTTTGAATCTTACTGGAAAATATTATATTATTGTAAATGGACTTCCAGCAAAATACATTCAAGTTCTTACAGACATTAAGAACAAGTATTATTTGGATATGGAGATTGTTGATATTGGACATTCGACTAGAGGTCAAGCAGAGACTTGTCTTCTTGCATTGGAGACTGGAAAGATTGATTTGTCTGAGCAATTAATAATTACAAATTGTGATCAATATACTCCTTGGAATCCTAATAAGTTTGTTAAATTTATCAAAGATACTGATTGCGATGGTGTGGTTTCAACTTATGACCACTCAGATGTTGTTGTGGGAGAAGAAAGTCGTTATAGTCATGTTGAATTAGACGAAAATGGTAATGCGATTAGACTTGCGGAGAAAGTCGCAATCTCACCTTGGTCTTTGAATGGAATTTTCTATTGGAAAAATGCAAATCTTTTTGTTGAGAGTGCAAAAAGATTGATGAAAGATGATTCTGATGCTGGTTGGACTTCTGGAAAAGTTTCGTGTGTTAAAGAAAAGTATGTTGCTTTGACTTATAATTATCTAATCAAAGATGGTTATAAAATTAAAAATTACCATATGGAGTCTGATGACTTTGTTTCACTTGGAAGTCCGGGAGAGATTATTTTGAATCTTAAGCAATCAAATGTAAAACAAGCTGTTGAAGATATTCGTAACGGCAAACCAATTGTTATGGTTGATGATTATGATCGTGAGTTTGAAGGTGATATTGTATTTGCAGCAGAAAAAGCAACAGAAGAAAATCTTCTTTTTGCAATGAGACACGCAAGAGGATTGATGTGCCTTCCTTGCAATCAGGAGAAACTGGATCAGTTTGAAATTCCTATGATGAATTGTAATTCAATGGATAAGTATGGAACTCCTTTTGCAACAAGTATTGATGCTGTAGAAGGTGCTACAACTGGAATGTCGGTTGGAGATCGTCTTGCAACTATTCAAACATTCTGTTCTAATGAATCCAAACCAAGTGCTCTTGCTCAACCGGGGCATCTGTTCCCTCTCCGTGCTCGTCCTGGTCTTCTCTCAGAACGTAGGGGTCATACTGAAGGGTGTGTTGAGATCCTTCGTCTTGCTGGTATGAAAGAGGTTGGAGTAATTATTGAGATTATGGATGAGTATGGAAAAATGATTAAAGGTGATGCCCTTCGTCAATTTGCTAAAATTTATAATCTTACTTTTGTTTCGATTGAAGAACTTCACGATGAGGTTTATGGTAAATCTGAATCTGGAAAAGTTCCTCTTTCTTCTGTAAGCAAAGAGACTTTAGAAAATATGATGAAAATTTGATGGAATTTACGACCAGAGCTTATAATAGTTTTGAATTTAACTCAAAAACAAGAGCAAGTATCATCAAATCTAGTAAAGAAGATCGTCTTCTTGGTGAAATAGAATATTATCAAAACTTACCTAACGATATTCAAGTTTATTTTCCAAGAATGTTGAATAGTTCATCTGATAATGAAACTTATCAGATGGAACTTGAATATTATGCTTATGGTAATCTGGGCAATGTTATGACTAGTCAGGATTATGATCCTGACTTTTGGACTAAAGTATTTGATTTTATTTGTTCTTATATAAACAACTATAAAGAATCTTCCTCTATTCCTGCATCCAGAAGAGATTCTTTGTTGATGTTTGTTGATAAAACTGAAAAGGAATACATTAATTTGATGTATAAGTTTGACTTTTTTTCTCAGTTTAAGAATGAAAAAGAATTTATTTTAAATGGAAAAGTTTTAAAGTCTTTTGATCTTATTTGGGAAAAACTAAAATCATATATTGAGGATTCAATTTGTGAAAATAAATTTTATTTTATTCACGGGGATTTGTGTTTTAGTAATATTCTTTATGGTGTAAATGATATTACTAATGACGTAATTCTTAAGTTTATAGATCCTAGAGGAATTTTTGGTAAAACAAAATTCTTTGGAGATCCATATTATGACCTTGCGAAAATATCACATTCTTGCAATGGTGGATATGAATTCTTTATTTACGATAAATTTGAAATATCAAATTTAAATAATGAATTTACTCTATCATTTCATAATGAAGAAAGAAAAAATAATATTAATAAGAAATTTTTATCTATTTCTGATGAAAATAATTTTAATTATAAAAAAATTAAATTAATTGAAGGTCTTATATTTGTTGGAATGTGTGCAAGACATTACGACAGTTTAGATAGACAAAAAGGAATGTTGATGACTGGACTTAGTATTTTGAATGATGTCTACGAAAACTTATAAATTTTGTTTTGACCTTGACGGAACAATCTGCTATACAAAAAAAGAGGGACAACACTATCTTGATGTTGAACCTCTTCCTGGTGCTATAAAAACACTAAAAAAATTAAAATCTGAAGGTCATTATATTATCATAATGACTGCAAGAAATATGCTTACTTATAATAATAATGTTGGAAAAATTATTGCAAATCAATCACCTATTGTGATAGAATGGTTAAACAAATATCAAATTCCTTATGATGAAATTCATTTTGGAAAACCACTTGCTGACTTTTATGTTGATGATAAAGCAATTAAACTGACGAGTTGGAAAGATTTTAACAAACAAATTGGAGAATAAAATGAGAGACTTCTTTTTTGATACTGCTAATATTCCATTTATTAAAGATACGATGGAAAAATATGGATCTGATATTGATCCAAAATGTGTTCGTGGAATAACAACTAATCCAAATGCATTCAGTAAAGTGAATATGTATCATTTGGATGAATGGTTTACTCATACTGTGGAGATGTCTAAACTTATTGCTGATATTCGTGGTGATAATGAGGGTGAAATTCACATTCAAGCACCTTATTCTTATCTTGAACCAGAGGTTATTCTTGAGTATGCAAAAATGATTTCTGGTTTAACTGAAGGAAAATGTAAAGTTGGTATGAAAATTCCACCATACCAAAAAACTCTTGAGTATGTGGATCAGTTTAATGAGTATGTAATTACAAATGTAACTGGTCTTGCTGATTCGTCCACTGCACTTAAGTGCATTACATATGATGTTGGATATGTAAGTATTATTCCTGGTCGTATGGAAGAAGTTGGAATTGATGCAAAGTCCGCAATTGCTTTTGTGAATCAATGTAATTTTGGAAACACTCAAATTATTACAGGTAGTCAAAGAACAACAGAACAGATTATTTATTCATTCTACTTAAATACTGTTCCAACTATTGGTGAAAAATGTTGGGGTGATATTTTTCAAGGGGATAATTTCCAACGTATTCTAGATATTGAGTATGGTTATGAACCAGTTGGTCCTTTTAGTCCAACAATTTCTCAAGATAATATTAATCTTTCCCTTGCATTTTTCGAACAAATGGATGGTCTTGGTGATATTGCTAGAAAAGATCTGGAGAAAAAACTATCCGTATGAAAATAGCATTCCACGATAATTCTTTGTGTTTGCGAGGAACTACCGTAGCAATTTATGATTGGGCATATTGGACTCGGCATTATCTCAATGTCGATCCAATTATTATGTTTAATCTTAAAAATAATTTTAATGATAATGAGGTTATCAAAAAATTTGAAAAAGAATTTACTGTTTTTGGATATGAAGATAAAAGTCAAATAGATGATATTTTATCTAAAACTAGTTGTGATGCATTTTTGATGGAAAAAGGTGGAGAACCTGATGGGATAATTTCATCAGTTTCTAAAAATTTAATAAATGCTATTTCAGGATGGTGGAAACCAGAATGGATTCACGGTGATGTTTATGCTATGGGATCTAAATGGTTATCAAAAATAACTGATTATAAAATACCATATGTTCCATATATCGTTCATCTACCAGAACATAACCTAGATATGAGGGATGAATTGGGTATTCCTAAAGATGCATTAGTTTTTGGTAGAAATGGTGGATGGGATACTTTTGATCTTCCATTTGTAAAACAATCAATTGTAGAAAGTTTAGAAAAAAGAAAAGATCTTTGGTTTATTTTTCAATATACAGAACCTTTTTATGAACACAAAAGAATAATTTACTTGAATCCAACTGCAGATTTAAATGAAAAGGTTAGATTTATTAATACCTCTGATGTAATGATACACGCAAGAAATATTGGTGAATCTTTTGGATTATCTTGTGCTGAGTTTTCAATCAGAAATAAACCTGTGGTTACTTATTATAATTCTCTTGAAAGAAATCATATTGATACTTTAGGTGAAAAAGGAATATTTTATGAAAATAAAGAAGATATTGACCATATTTTTTTGAATATAGACAAAAAGGAAATCAGTCAGTTAGAATGGAATTGTTATCAAGAATATTCCCCTGAAAAAGTAGTTCAAAAATTTAAGGAAATTTATTTATGAGTATACAAGAGGTTGAACTCATGGATTGGACTGCACAACAATGAATCTATTAATCGAATACTTTAATTCTCTAAATCATATGAGAAATGGGGAATATCTTTATTCTCTTCATCAAAATCTTGGAAATGATTATATTAAAAATGTGTATATTTTCATGAATGAAGATACAGAATTAAATTTTGATTCTCCAAAAATTAAAAGAATCGTTCAAAAAGAAAGGCCAACTTATAAAGACCTTTTTAATTTTTGTAATGATAATCTAAAAGATCAGATTTGTATTATTGCAAATGCTGATATTATTTTTGATGATACTCTTCGGTTCTTTAATACGGTTGATGTATCTAATACTTTTTATGCTCTAAGTCGATGGGAAATTTCTACAGGAAATGGTAAAAACTGGGAGATTGAACCTTTTGATAATGCCGCATCTCAAGATTCCTGGATTTTTAAATCACCAATTAAAGTCTCTGATAGTATGGGTTACACAATGGGTAAACCAGGTTGTGACAATAAGATCACTTATCAGATGAGGGAACTTGGATATATTTGTAGAAATCCTGGAAAGAAAGTGATTACGGTACATTTTCATCCCACACAATTTAGAACCTATGATTGGAAAAATGATCGAGTTCCAGGCCCATATTTGTTAATTCATCCTGTAGATAATTTTAATGGAGATCCAAATACAATAGAAATTGATGGTTTTGATGAACATGGTCAACCTTATCGAATTAACAAGGAGTTTAACGCTTGACATGATCCCAAAGAATGTGTTAAAATAAATACATTCTAGTGATGAGACCTCAATTACTCGTTGACTCACTGAACACGGAGTTTGTCGAAACTCCTTCCATCCGCAGGTATTACTCTGCGAGAAACTTAGAGGTACAATTATGTTTAAATCCGCAATCGCAGCTGTTGCAGCTGCTCCTTTCCTTGCCACCGCTGCGTTCGCTGGCCCTTATGTAAATGTAGAAGCTAATGCTGGTCTTTCTGGCGCTAACTACACTGGCACAGTCACCGAAGCACATGTTGGTTATGATTTTGCTCTGAGCGATACCGTTAGTGGTTATGCTCAAGTTGGTCCTGCT
>Ga0194123_10005093_pt1 | contig 14339 bp, 11 predicted proteins | sample TA2MahsurfametaG_5_FD_155479 | JGI IMG/M metagenome (GOLD analysis project Ga0194123, IMG submission 155479) | Freshwater microbial communities from Lake Tanganyika, Tanzania - TA2015023 Mahale A surface | ecosystem: Environmental > Aquatic > Freshwater > Lake | place: Tanzania: Lake Tanganyika... | reverse complement strand
CGAGCTGGAGGAGTTCGAGCTCAGCCAGCCAGTCGCCCTGCTCAAAGGCGGCGAGAGCGTGGTCTTGTTGGTAGGGCGGCAGCTCACTGGCTGGGCAAGAGAGCGCCGCTGAAGGCCCAGAGGCAGCGGTGGGCCTGAACCAGCTAACCATCGGCAGCAGTGAGGGCAAAAAGGGCAGACAGAAACGGAAGAAAGCGAGCAAAAGGAATCGCGTGAGGCCCTGAAGGGTTCCGACAGCTCTTGCGCCTTGCTGCAGATCTGAGCCATGACCGTGGGGCAGTGGGCTGCCAAGGGCTCATTGGCCCCAAAGGCCCCGGGCGCCCATGGTCCGGGGCTCCTTTGTTTGAGGGGCGACTCCGTCGCTGCGCGACAACCAATCCAACCCCTGCTAGTGCATGCGTACACATGCACTAGCAGGGGTTGGCGATGGCTCTGTCTCGATCCAGGGCAAAGCGCTCAGGGGTGGTCGACGCGCAAGGTGACTGCGAGACCTTGCCCTACCTCGATCAGGGCGTGCTGCGCTCCAGCCGCAGCCGCAAGGTGTGCATGACCTGCCACTGGTTCAGGCACCACGCCGGTCCTGAGTGCATCCCCCTGCTCACCTGCTGGCTGCACCAGGGCTTGATTGCCCAGGGCGAACACCTAATCCGCCGCTGCCAGGGCTGGACGGATGACATGGCTCGTCAGCGGGGCTGGGCGCCAGAGGTGGGCTGAGGCGTTACAACGGTCTGAGCAGTAAGCAGGTAATCGGATGGCCGAATTGAATAGTAGTTCTGTTTGGCCGATTTTAGAACAAAGCGCAAGACTGATTATCCTGTTCTGCAAGAATTGAGTTGCGATGCTTGAGTATTTGTCCGGTTCTCTTGAAGTGGATGATTCCAAGGTTGATCTTGTTGACCGTATCCAGATCCAATTTGGGCGAGATCGCAAAGGCTTGCGATTCTGGATTTGTGTTCGAGAGGAGAATCAGAGAGGTGACGCCTCGTTCGTCAAGCTTTGATTTAGCGTACTCCAGTTGAAGCTGGTCGGCTACGAGTGCATCAATCTTGCCTTGGGCAAACAGGTCGATTGACTGTGTAATTGATTTGATCTCCACCTTCTGTTTGACATCGAGCTCTTTCAAGAGATCGTCGCTGGCCGTGCCAGGCCTGAAGCCCACCTTAAGTAGCTCTAAATCCTTCAGGCTTTTAACGGGCATGGTCATCGAGCCCTTGATGTCATTAAGGACATTTACGGTGAGGACTGTGACGATGGCGGCACCCACCACGCCTCTGACTATCCAGGCAAGAAGAATGACTCCGCGGCCTGGAGTTGAATCCACGATATCCGAATCACCCTCACCGGTAATAAGGATAGTGAAGATCTTTACGAGACGATGCGCAATTACTCTTGGATGCCTCTCGACTGAAGTGTGGTGGCCCTCAATGAACCATACGCAAATGGTTAGAGCAGATATCGAAATGAAAGTCGCTACAAGAAGCCGTATCCAGGCCGGGTTTAAGACTGCAGAGCGGATAATCGGGACGATAAAGTTATGCTTCCTCGTGACTAGTACGCCTTGCCCGTCTTCCTGGATGGGAATCGTGAACTTGTATTTCCCGTAACGTTCTGGAGTGATGTTGATGCAGCCCACGCCGACATCGACTTCCCCGGACTGGGTCATCTCGAGCAGGGATCTTGTGCTTGGAGCCTGAATAAGCACATAGGGGAGTGATTCGAAATGTGCCAGGCTCGACCAAACATTAATAGCCAGTCCCTCCCAGACCCAACTGTCTTGGTATGAACATGGTTGTGTTCCATCAACAACGCCAACTCTCAAGACCTGAGTGCGATGAGTTGTCTGGATTGGGCTGCTCTGAGCCTTGACGGAGGAGATGCTGCCCAGGAGGCCGAGTGCTAGCGCCGACGTGGCGAGCAAATTCTGGAAAGTTTTGCCTCGCATGGATGCAGATTTTTGGCGATTTTAAGCTGAGATGCCTGTTAAGTATGTAGTCCCAGCAGGAGCTGACAAGTGGGTGTGAGGTCGTCATGGTCCGGGTGTCACCACCGACCCACTGACCTCACATCCCATGCATACCCACCCGAATGCTCGGCTGACACCCCTCGGCCGTGAACGGTTGCTGCGTCGACACATTGATCACGGTGAAAATCTCGCCTTCCTGGCTGCTCAGTCAGGGATCAGTGTCCGCAGCGCCTACAAGTGGTTGGCTCGTTACCGCTCAGGCGGTGCTGCTGCGCTGGTGGATCGACGCAGTGTTCGCCGCACTCAGCGGCGGACGCTCGATCCACTGCAACTGCAACGCGCTGTGGACCTCCGCCATGAGCGCTGCACCCTCCGTCGCGTTGCCAGGGTGCTGGCAGCTCCGCTCTCCACCGTTGGCCGAGTGCTCAAGGCCCTGGGTCTCGGCCGACTCAAGAACCTGCAGCCTGCTGAGCCAGTGCGCCGCTACCAGTGGGCACGGCCAGGCGACATGATCCACGTCGACACCAAACAGCTGGCCCGCTTTGAACGGGTTGGTCACCGGATCACCGGAGATCGCCGGCTTGGTTGCTCCCGTGGTGCTGGTTACGAGAAAGCTCATGTGGCCATCGACGACGCCACACGGCTTGCCTACGTCGAGGTGCTGCCGGATGAGAAGCAGGCAACCACGGTGGGGTTTCTGCTGCGTGCCGTGGCCTGGTTCGATGGCCAGGGCATCAGCTGCAGGAGGGTGCTCTCGGACAACGGCAGCGCCTATCGCTCCAGGCCCTGGCGAGAAGCTTGCGCAGCACTTGGTCTCATACCAAAACGCACAAGGCCATACACCCCACGAACAAACGGCAAAGCCGAACGGTTCATCAAGACCCTGCTGGCGGAGTGGGCGTACTCCATGGCCTTTCAGACCTCAGCTGAACGGAACCACTGGTTGCCGCGCTATCTGGCGATCTATAACGGCCGCAGGTGTCACATGGCCCTGGCTGGCCGCACCCCCATTCAGCAGCTCGGACTGTTGCGGGCTACTGAATGACCTGGTGAGAAAACACAGTTAAGCCAATACCTTGCAAGACATCTCGGCTGTTTATGGTTCTGGTTAAATCAATAGATCAGTCGCATTCTTTCCTTGATAATTGTGTAAGACGATTAATCTGGTCCTGAAGGGCCTGAACGTGTGAGCGCAAAGAGCTGAGTTCACTGTCGAGCGTGCCGCGCATTCGGGCGAAGGTCTGTTCCATCCTTTGGATGCGCTGTTCGAGCTCGACCTGATCGGCTTGTTCAATGAAGGGCCGGCTTCTGGGTATCATTTCGCCGCGACGATCAAGCGTCCATTCTCGACTTTGAACTTTTCGGATAAATCGGGGTAGCAACTGTAAAACCAGGTGCTCATCACTTGCGGTTGAATTTGGCGCTTTAAAGACACTTCGGAAGATCTCTGTGTCGTAGAGCCAGTTCTCATGTTCTTTGGAGACCCACACCACGGCGTCACCTGTCGGCAATTCGCAGAGCCGAAATGGCGAGATCCCATCAATGGGCTTGAGAAGCACCCCCTGATCCTCCGTTTGGTTTAGCTCCGCTGGCGACTCATAAGCTCTCAGTGCCTCTGGATTCCTCCGAATGAGTCGCGTTAGTAGCAGCTCGTCTGCAGGCCATAGATGCCGCTGGGGTGGTGCGCTTTCCTCGAGGCTTGGTATTGAGGGGGTGAGCTGTGCTTGCAGCTCACCGACCAGATGCTCCAGCTTGATCAGTCGCTCGAAAGGCGTGGGTTCGCTGGTCATGATGCGCTTTTCTCCTCTCGGGTGAATCGCAACTCAATGCGACGTCGGTCGGCTCGATCTTTGGTGTCTGCTGGAGAATATTTCCCATCCGTAGCAATCAGACTGCCTGCTGAATATGGCCTGACAGTCACGTTGTCAATTCCTTGAGCAGCGAGCTGCGCCTTGAGGTAGTTCGACACCGCCAGAGCCCTTAGTAAGCCAAGGTCTGTGTTGGAACCGGACTGGTAGCCCTTCAGGTTCGGTGAACTAGCCGCCTTTGGTAGGAGCAGATCAAGATTGCTGCTACCTGGTGATGGCTGGCCGTCGGTGTGGCCCACGACCTCAACAATGTCAATCCTGTACTTTTTGATCTGCTCCTGAATCCATGGAAGCTTGCTATTGAGAGCTGCTTTGAACTGTGGAGTGAGTTGATAGCTTCCTGTTCCAAAGCGGAAGGACTCTTTCTCGGTCAGCGGCAGAAAGGGCGGCTTCTCATTGTTCGCCCGCGCCAAAGCCGCTACTGCAATTGTCAGCAACAGCACAAGCAAGCTGTTGCTTAGCAGATCTGTGTAACCAATCCAGTAATTGGTCTCACCCTCGCGACCTCTTCGCTTGGTTCGTCCCATTAGGATTCACCTCCTTGGCCCCAGAGAGGACGCCGGCTTGATTCAGCAGATTGTTGGTCCAATCGGGCCTTGAGTGTCTCAAGCTGTTGGACCAAATCCAGGGTGAGTTGTTGGGCTTGGCTCATGGGATTGCCAAGTTGTCCAAGGGCTTCACGTTGGGTGGTGATTGCTTGGCTGAGGTCAGTGCTGAGGCTTGTGTTAATCGAACTGATCAGCTCCTGGGCCTTGCCGGCCAATTCTTGAATCTTGACTTCATCCTCATTGCGGCCGTTGATGGCAACTTGGATGAATTGACGCCGCAGCGAGTCCAGTTGGTTGACGTTGGTGTTCCAATGGTCCAGAGCGGTTTCCAGAGATTTGGCAAACACTTGACAGGTTTCAGAAACCGAGGAATCAACAGCCAATCGGTCTCGCACTGATTCGGCGACCTCAATAGAGAGCTTTCGATCACGCATGACCTCGAGCCGTGTCTCCTTCAGTTGCTTCGCTGCAACAGCGGTGACCTCCACTCCCTCACCAAAGCGCTGCGAAGAAGTCTGAAGTTGCACAACGCCCGCATTCATTTGCTGAGTTGCAAGACGGCATGTTTCCAGCTCAGTCTCGGCCGATTTAGCTAAAAGCTGCCATTGCGACTGCATTAGGAGGAGAGCATCTCTCACCTCCTGCATGCGTGCACTCAGCCCCTCACTGCTTGCCGTCACCCGTTCCTTGGTCTCAAGGAGGCCTGAGACTGATTCGCGCAGTGCCTCTGGGAACTTGCTCTGTTGAAAGGCACGTGCAGCCATGACGAAGTCTTGCCCGCTTTCGTTCAGATTGCTTGCCACCGCAGAGAGTTGGCGGGTTGCCTGTTGGGCCTCGACCGCGATTGTTGTACTTAAGTTGAACATCTTGGCGAGCTTTTCGGCGAATGCTTCTTTCATTGCGATCTGAATAGATTGAGAGACCAGGCCAGGTAGTTGTTTGGCTGTGTCGTTCAGTCCGTCAATTGACTTTTTCAGTGGTGTCGACAGTTTGTTGTCGAGCTCTTGGGGAAGTACCGTTTCGAGCCAACTGCTGAGCAGCGATTCACAACGCTCTAAGCAGGTTCTGGCACCTGAAAGCTGCGAGGTGATTAGAACGATCAGACTGAGCAGCAAGCCGATCAGACTCGTTTGAAAAGCCGTACCCATTGGCGCCACAATCGACGATAGTGCGGCCATGGTCTGCGCTGGTGGCGCATTGGGGGCGAGGGCACCTGAAATCTTGCCTAGTCCTACGGTCAAACCCCAGAATGTCCCAAGAAGTCCGAGAGAGATGAGGATTCCAGGGGCTTGATGAATCCAGCTGTGTGCAGAAGCAGCAGTAACCTCGCGGTTTAAGATCCGAAACGAAAGACGTTCAATTTCTCCCGCGCTGAATTCAGCGGTATCGATATTGTCGACAAAGGGTATGAGAGCTTCGTATCGACTCCGAATGGTCTGAAGTCTTGGATGTCTAGACAATCTCAGCTCGCACGATGGTGAGGCCTGAGGCTTATTGTGCAAATCTAATAGCTCTTGACTGATCGGATTAATTAACTTCCTGAGAGCCGTCATCAAGTATGCTGCTACTCCGGTAACAGCGAACATTAGAAGCAATAGGATGACCTTGGCCGCCTCGATTGACAGATCAGTCTCCATCAGGCATGCCCCCGTGACTTTTGTAGCTAATCTGAGCCTACTCGTCTGGGTAGGACGTTGTCATGGATGATATAGACAGACTTATCGAGACCGTTCGTTTTCTGACGGCCAGTACTAGGAAGCTCAGTGACTCCTTTCAGGACTCTGAGGCCCGAGTTCGTCGTGGCTTTTCTGACGTAGGCGGAGATGTGGAGGAGCTTGAGCGGCGTCTCGCCGCCATCGAGGCTCAGCTGCTTGGGATCAGTGACCTTTCGCTATCTCTTCAGCGAGAGCGCGCTCCTGACCTCCCTGTTGTTGATGTAACCTCCGATCGGGTCATACCGGCCTTGAATCTCCCCCTTGAGACGATTCTCGATGTCTATGTCAGTGCGCCTGTTCTGTTGGAACCTTTCTCAAGGCCATGCGCACTATCAGCAAGGACGTTGAACGATCAAACGGACTCGGTTGAGCTTGAGGTCACAGCGCATGCCATGACATGGGTCATCGAGACTGCTGATTTGGGGTGGCTCCTCATACCCCGGCCTGGGATGCTTGAGAGGACACACCAACTGCAATCTCTCAGGCGTTTATTTGAGATCAAAGGCGGAGAGAACCTACCGGCCACACTTCAGCTTCTGCGGCCAGCGGTTCTGGAATCGGTTGTCTTGGGCCAGAAGTGGCAGCTCGTTGAGCCTGGCATTCTTGATGCCAGACCAGATCCAACACAAGTCTCCTTTGGGGAGAGGCTCATCAAGATTGAAGACAGGCTTGCGGCCCTAGAGCAAAGTGGGGACTCCTGAATCAGCCAGGGACTGAGATCAGTCCTTGGGCAATGACAATCCAATCACCACTTTCTTCTTTTACTTCAGCGGGCTTTTTGACGACGGGTTTCGACAGGATCTCACGTTCATAGTCGAAGATTCCCTTCTGAGGCTGATTCATGCTGAAGCTATCGAGTGTCTGTGCTGTGGGGAAGAGCCAGTAGCGCCCCTCGCCGCTGACGACCATGTAGCTTCCGCCTCCTTGAACCGCCTCAAGCTTGGTGGCTTGACCGCTGCTTCCTCTAAGCAGAGAGTCCTCACATTCGCTGGTGATGTTCAGTTCCTTGAACTGCAGTTGTCTGAGAGCCTGCCTGTCACCACGATCAATTGCATCTTGGTATTGTCGTGCAACCTGTTCGTATGGCTCAGGTGGTTGAGCCGCTGGTTCTTCAATCGGCGAGAAGTCTTCCACAGGTTGGGCTTGGGTTGGCTGCTCAGCGCTTAACCACGCAACGGAACCTAAGGAGGGCAATGGGATTGTTGCCTGCGCGGATCTATCGGGATCGGGCTCGCTGAAGGGTTTTAGCTCTTGCCGAAAAGTCTCTATCGCTGTGGCTTTAACAGCGTCCGACGAAGACTGTTTCTCTTTGAAGGACTCAAGGATTTGGGCATGAACCAAAAGTTTCTGCGAGTTAGCCTGCAGATCTCGTCGAATGCACCCAACTTCTGTTTTAAGCATTGACATCTCACTAGAGGTCACTTCAGCCTGAGCCACTGTTGGCATTTCTGGTCCTGGTCGTCCTTGAAGTTTGCTCATGTGCTTCTGAAGTTCATCTAGCTGCTTTTGCAGTTCAGAATTTCTTGAGCGAATCTCCTCTAAAGCTCTCTTACTTGCTTTGCTTCTCGCGACATAGAAAGAAAGAAGGCTGAGCAGTATCGCGATTCCAGGAAGGATGAATTCCATGATGGCCCCCTTAGTAACGCTCAGCCCATTCGCGCGAGAGGACGCGAGAAAGGGCTTTCAACCCTGTGATGAAGGGTGGTTCCGGCTCCAGGTCGTTGAACTCCTTGTCGATACGCTCAATGCAGGCCTTGCGAATCTCGGTTTCAATCTCTGACCAGAGCCTGGTTGGCGTAGTCAGCTTGCCTATTGGCAAGAGACTGGTCAGTTGCAGCTTCCTGATGGCTTCGTCGTAATTGGTGATAAACCGCTTGAGCTCATCTGTGCTGGCCAGCTCGTAGGCCGTCACGGTGCCTTCTTCGGGCTCTGTCACGCGCTCAAGTGCATCGTATGTCTTGCCATTGATGGTGAGACTTTCACCGGCAAACATCCTGTCCCTTCGAGGATCAAATACTCCCTTAAGCTTGACCCCCTTGCTGATCAGACCACACGCCGTTTCGTCTTTGAAAGCATCGGAGAGTGTGGTGGTTGCGTTGCTGCTACTGGATTCAGCAAAACCCGCGCTCATGGTCTGGATGGCTTCCATGAGTTCATCACTGTCGCAACCCTTGGAGAAGCTGCCACTTTCGTCAAGCCAATTCATAAAGCGTGCTCCATTGCCGCCCATATAAACCGGCATTGCTGCTTGCTTCTGGAGAGTTCCTTCTTGTTGGAGTCCTCTCAGTATTAGCCCCAAGTAGTGATAGACGCCAGCAAAACTGATGGCCAATAAGCTGACGAACTCAACAAGCTGCTTTTCCTGCTGGGCGCGCAACATCGGAAGTCGATCTTTTAGCAATACACCTGTTTCATAGCGCAAGCAGTTGTCAAACCAGCTATTGAAGTTGGGATCCTGCCTTAGCTTGGCCTCATCATTGCCGATATCTCCGGCTGAACCGGTGTTGAACAGGAGGCGAATGAAAGCTGGCTTGAGCTGCATCACTCTTGTGCAGATGTCCCTACCCGCGAATGGAATGGAGACCTGGTGGAGCAGCGTATTGTCTTGCCAAATGCTTACGTCTGTTGTGCCGCCACCAACGTCGAGACAGGCCGTATGAACCATCGGGCGATTCAGATAGTTGCCAAAGTAACTTGCAAATGCAATTGCTTCTGTCTGAAGGCCACCCTCGCCACTATCCTCAATAAATTGGTGGTTTATACCTGTGATTGCGTTTAGATCGGAGCAGAGATCGGTCCAGCACTTGCGGTAACTCCTGGCCTCGTTGCGCGAGAATGCGCTGGGGTATGAAACCGACCAGTCGACCTGCGTCGCTCCAGCTGCTGCTGCATTGCTGCTGATTACTAGAGCGATTTCCTTGAGGAACGGTTCTTGATACCAGCTCTCTTTCCACTTAAAGCCAGTGTGGACACCATTCCCTCGCATCGATAGTGCGTTTGAGCTTGGCCACTGAATTCGAGCCTGGTGATAGATCTGTGGAACTACGAGCTTTTCTGCTTGCCATCCATAGGTGTTGAGAGCTGTTGATGTCGGCGGATTCTCACCCTTCGGAAGTACGTCTTCAGGGATGAAGAACCTGGTTAGTAGGTTTATTTGATATTCTCTCTGTGCCAACGTCAATGGCAAAACTCTGGTCTCCAGTGGTCTCCTGCTTGCCCCTGAGCCGTCGTTCACAAAGAAATTCGTGAATGACGTTCCGAAGTCAATGCCAACAGACCAGCTCGTTACTGTGCTTGCAGCTTCTGCTGGTGTGTTGACAGGTATCAGCCCGCAGTACCTCCCACGCTCGATGAGTTTGACCAGGTCAGGAAAACGTCCCGACGTGAAATACTTGACAGACTGCTGTCCTTCCTTTGCTGTTTTTATTTCGTAGTCGCTGAAGCCATCGACAGTCAGGCCCGTCTTGTTGTCCTCGCAGAAGACGTAGAACTTCTTCCATCTTTCATCACTTACATTGGGCCACACAGCAACAACAGGCAGATCGTCGTCAATGAGATTCTCTTCCTTGATCGGGAAGCTTCTGACCAACGGATAAGGCTCACGTTGCCCACTAATTCTGAGCTGCACGGTGAGCTCGAGTTCCATCCCGCTTCCACTGTTCGTCACGCGCAGTGAACATGCTTTCTCCAATTCATGACTGCTAAAAATGTCCCGCGCCCTTTCACGTAGGGGGAGAATCGGGGTCACGGGTGATCCGTTCACAAGAGGTTGCCCCTCGAGTCGGCTGAGTAGCCACGTGTTCGTCAGCGCTGCTTCACCAGGAAGCAGGTAGAGCTCTTGTGCAAACAGATCATCTGGCGTGATGACGTCGATCTCCCGGCCATACTGTTGATCGAGTTTTTCTTTGGAGCCTCCAATAGCCTCGAGCGTTGCGGCTCCATAGAGGGTGATCTCATTCGCCGGTAGTCCGAGCTTGCTCGGCATCTCCGTATCGACCAGGACAACAGGCTTGTTGCTCGCGCCAGGAAGTGGCCGCTCCTTTCGGTCACCCACTTCCACCGTCGCCACGCTTGTTGCTGCGGCCGCTTGCAACCCCGCGCTACGCGCAAGCACTGATACCGCTTTAGGTCTAGGTGGTAGCCCTGGTGCGTTCTGCTGCGAGAGCACAACATTGCCCACGCGCCCTGATGTTAGTTCATTGATGTATCCCGTCAGGACTTCAGATAATGCACTGATCGTATTGCTATTCTTCCGGTCCTCGGCTGCCAATAGCTCCTTGTCTACATAGGCAAGCCAATCAGCAAATGCCTGTCGCTGTTGAGCGCTTAGAAACTCCTTTGGAGAAGAAAAGCGATTTTCTGATGTCCATCGCATCCCTTGTATTGGGTTAGGCAAATGAACCGTTGGGCAGACCAGGGTGGTCGGCGAGGTAAACCCAATCGCTACTCCGTCTGCCTTGAGGATATGGACACTATCCCAAGGGTTTGCCCCATCTAGTAGCTCATAAAGGGCCCGGTCTGCTGGTGGTTTCTGACCGCTAAGGCTGCGTGAGAATGGCCCGACTGTCTCATCAGCTGTTTTGCTCAACTGCGCAAGGTCGACACGTTCAGCCTCGAGCTTGATGCCAATGATTTCCCATAGGCCAATGGTTGCCAGGCAGCCAAATAGCTCTTCTAGCAGATCAGGTCGTGTTGGATACCTGGGGTTGAGAATAGCTTGTTCAAACTGAAGCGCCCTTGACCATGGGGAGGGCAATGAATTGATCCGGCTATTGGCGCGTTCATAGACCAGGTCATTGGCAATGCGCCCTAGAAATGCTTGATCCTGACCTTGCCACTCTCCAGCTGTAGCGCCTCCGTTATAGGCCGGATCAGTCTTCGGAAACCAGGGGTGGTTGAGGATGGTGTTGCTGTTCATGGTTCTAGGTTTCAGGAATTCTTGGCTTGGATGCACAGCTTCCACAGTGAGTCCGTTAGGCCCGCTACTCCCCTGAATTTGATTTTGCTTTCGGGCAACTCATCCATCAGGACTTTGATTCGATCAACAGTGTCATCGTGTTCAGCCAATGTTGGCTTTGCTGAGCCTCTCACCACACTGTGAAGTTGGTTGGCGTAGGTCTCCTCATTGTTGAGTTGATCCTCACTAAATAACTCTTGGTTGAATCCCAGACCTGTGTTGCTGCTGAACTGCCTCAGCCACTGGATCAAGGTTGCTGAATAGCCGTCGATCGCTTGCTTAAGGGCGAGCTGATCTTGTGCTCGAATACTTGGTCGTCCCTCACTCCTGGCCGTGGATTCTTCGGTCATTGAGAAGTATTTTCGAATCCATGGTGCGCCTGAGGCGAATGTCTTCACCGGTGTGTTTTGAGCAGCGTCGACTTCAAGGCTGTAGTTCCTCCTCCACGAGACGGCAAAACGGGCTGCTCGGGCAAGACCCTCTCCAATAACGCTGTTATCGGGAAGATCTGCCCAGCTGATCTGGTCTTCTTTGCTGCGGCTGAGGATGTATGCATAATCTCTTGCCCCCGGAGTCCCACAGCCATGCCTCACACCCAAGGTCGCCAACAGTTCGATGATGTGCGCATCGTTGTCTTGTGATCGTCCGCCAATGCTGAAGTCATAGCGGGCTTTGATGTCACTTCCAACCAAATAGACCTGGTCAAAGCAGGCTTTGCCGTTATTTGCCAGATACTGAAGTGCTGCGTCGGTATTGAGTTGGAAGTTACGAGCTTCCGCGTGAACACCAGTGCCCTGATCACCTTGACCATCGAAGTCAAAGTAGGGAAGTAGAAGCGATGCGTGGACTCTGACTTTTGAAAGGCCTTGTTGCTGCAGCCAACTCTTGAGCATTCCCCCAAGTGTTGGTACCCCAGATGCACCGGTTCCGCCGAAGACACTCCCAAATAGGTGAATGATCGGAGGATCTCCGCTCCCGGAGGCTGTCTGGATGTCGCTTAGCAATCTTTTCCAGGCCCCAGACTCAGCCGCCTTGTCCAAGGAGATCCGACTCATGACAGCTGAGCCGATGGGTGGTCTTCCGCGGAAACCAACATCCAGTTCGGCCTTTTGCTCCTCTGGTGGGTAAAGGCAATCGAACAGCGCTGCTAGTCCGGGGGCTTCATTGCGCAGTACCGGCTTCGAGAAGACTTGGTCCAAGCTGATGCCTGGTGTTGCACCAGCTAAGGGGCTCCAGGTTCCATAGTGGTCAATTTCGCTTGCCGCGAAGCCCTCAGTGGCATTCCCGATCAGATCCCTAACCTTTGAATAGCGATCGATTGCGATCTCTGTACGCGCCAGTAGCGTGCTCTGTTGATCAGGTTCAACCAGGAATGTGCCGAGTCGGACATTCTTTCCGTCTTGGTCGGTGATCAGGCCTGCAGCATGTAGGTGAACCAAGGCTTCGGTGCATTTCGCGCCTGTACCACCGATTCCAATTGCGAAGACATTCATCTCAACGACCTCCAATGAATTTCATGGCACCGGGCACGACCAGCCTGTAGCTCTTTGGAGAAGCGAGCATCGTCGGAAGCCAGAACAGAAGCCCAACATCGAGAACGACTAGGACTAGCAAGGTGATCCAACCACCTGGCTGGACCTGGAAGTAGTTAGCCTCAATTCCCTCAACGGGAGCTGTGCCGCTGATCCGCCATTTCAACACCGTAAAGAATAGCTGGTAGGCCCAGCCAAGGAGTACCAACACAACGGCACATACCCACCACGCTGGCTGCATTTCGCGAACCTCCGCTGAATTCATCGGGCTCTTCTTGGTCGTTGTGAACAGCCAGATCAGTGTGACGGCAACACACGTGAACCAGAGTGCTTGGAACGAGGGGCTACTTGCAGACTCTAGGAACTGCAATAAGGGAAGGCCGCCGCCGCCGATCAGTCCACCTAAGGCATTGAGGAGGACAAAATTCTGTCCGATGAAGATCCACAGGATTCCTGCGATCACGCAACCGACAAGTGGGATGAATTGTTTGGGCTTCATGGCTGGTCCTTGGATCTAGTTCTGTAGTGCAATGCACAACGCTGCCGCTGGAGGCGCATTTGCTGCTCCTGCGATCTGCCTGCTCAAGGTGGTCATCAGCAGCAATAGCCCCTGGGTCTTGCTTCCGACGTTCGTGGCGTCCCCTTCTGCTCGGTCCCAGCTAAGCCACCACTCTTCCGGCATGCTTCCCGCAGGAATGACAACCTTGTACAGCCCTGAAGCCGCCGACTGGTCGACATTGATTCCTACTCTGACATTCGAGCCCGAGATTTGGATGCTGCTCACCTGCATACCCTCGGCGGCTTGCGGCTGACCTTCGGCGATCGGCAGCTTCTCTAGGTCTGCAATACCGAAATCTGGTCGCTCAGTTCCTTGGCTCAAAGCCTTTGCTGTCGCAACCGAAAGACCTGTGGCGCCAGGATTGAGTCGTATGAATTGGTAATCGGTATTTTGTGCGGGGCTGTAGGTCTGGCCACCGAGCCGTATGTTGGTCTCCGGTGAGGCCGCCTGTGCTGGTACTCCACCGATCCATTTCGCGAATTTTGTTCCCTGTGAATTCCTGGGATCGATGATTGAGATCCTTGTGTCGGTGATCCCCTTCAATGACAGAGTCTTCTTGATTTCATCTAAGACTGATCTCACTTGCTCTTTGGGGCCTGTCGCGAGGATGAAGAGCGGACGACTAACGTTTCCACGCTGAATAACTTGTCCGCTTGCCCCAAAGACATCCCCAGTGAACGGGGCTTTGATTCCCAGGATCCCTGTACTGGCACCCTTAGCAAGATCAGGCTGAATCCCCGCTAGCAGCGATGAGATATCACTTTGATTAACCTCCAGGTCACTGACAAGAAGCCTGAGCGGCAGCACCTTGCCCTCGCTCTGGATTGTCCAGAGTGTTTCCAAGCTGGACGCAACTGGGCGGTATCCGTCGCATCCCTTGAAAAAGCAGGGATTCGTCGCTTGTGTTACGGACCCCTTGAGTGGCCCCTCAGCTGCACCTGCTCCTATGCGGTAGGTGATTGGCTGGAGTCCCTCCAGAAGAATTCCCTGGCTGATGGACTGAAGCAAGCGTGGCCACACATTTTTGTTGCTTGCTTGGGCATAGCCAAGCATTGATCCGCTGCCATCAATGCCAATAAGGACCTGTTGCCCTGTCTGAGGTCCCTTCTTGGCGCCGGCGGCTGTGTCCTGTCCGGGGCTCTTCTTGTTGAGACCCGTCGTGCAATCCGGGAGTTTTGCCCCACATCCTGTTAGCAC
>Ga0194123_10005091_pt1 | contig 14345 bp, 14 predicted proteins | sample TA2MahsurfametaG_5_FD_155479 | JGI IMG/M metagenome (GOLD analysis project Ga0194123, IMG submission 155479) | Freshwater microbial communities from Lake Tanganyika, Tanzania - TA2015023 Mahale A surface | ecosystem: Environmental > Aquatic > Freshwater > Lake | place: Tanzania: Lake Tanganyika... | reverse complement strand
CTTTCATTTCTACTATTAAAAATATTATTATGATAACGTACTTGTGGATTTTTTGACTTAACATCTTTTATAAAATTTTTGTATGATGTATTTGAACCAACACCAAGTATAACAATACCATAATCAAATTGACTTAAATCTGGATAATTTTCTTCAATTAATTCAATTAAACTTGTTGCAGCTAAAACTCGTTCTTTTATTTCTATTTGTTTTTGTTCTGAAAAAATCCAATCTCGAGCTACAACTTGTTCCATAGAATCTGGACCTTCTGCAAACATTGTATTTATAATTTTATCAGGTATAACTTTAACTAATTCTAAATTAATTAAATAGCTAATACGATCCATTATAATATTTTAGAAATAATTAATTTATATGATTAATTATTGCATTTGTAAGAGTATTTTGAAAAAACCTAGTATCAAATTTTTTATTATTAGTTGTGTCAGTTATTGGAATATTTATATAAAATGTTCCATCTATGTTTTCTAATTCATTACAATAAAATCTATATTTTTTATCATCTATTGTTACTGTATATTTATCTAAAAATAATTCATCAACAGCATATGACATATCTAATCTCAGTGCTATTATTTTAAAATTATTATCATTCATATGTTTTCTTATTTTTTGTTTAATAAATTCATATAATTTATCACCCATAAATTTTATATTTTTATGTATCTGATTATTTTGATTATATTTCTGATTTTCAATTAACCTGACTAATTCCCCTTTACTATTTCTTTCTGGTCCAAAACAAAAATAGTCGACAAATTTATCATTTATATACCACATTCGATATTCATTATCTCTTTGACTAACTATTTTATTATATGGCTGAACTATAATTACTAAATCTAATTCGTCTTTTTCTATATAACTATTGTATAATTCTTTGATCTTATCAAATTCTTCAAATTCAATGAATTTATTTATTGTTTTTGTTTTATCATTTCTGACATAAAATATATCTATCATATCAGCACTAAAACTAACTTTAATTACCGTAAAATCACATAGCTGTTTTAGTTTTTTACAATGATTATAAATTTTTGTCCATTCTTTTTTATCTTTTTTTAATTTAAACACTTTTGAATGAGGTAATATTAATTCATTATTTTTATAAAGTTCAAGAGCATAAGATTTTGAATTAGTATATATATGAAATTTAGGGGGAGGATATATTTTAACTCCTTTTTTTTCTAATTCTAAATAAAATTGATAGACATCTTTCATATTTAAATTTGAATGAAAATGTCTTGAGAATCTAATATAATAATCTTCAAAATTTAATATTAAATCTATTTTTTTTGTTTCCATTATTTTTTTTATTTCATTGGGATAATCTTCTTTTAACAATATAATTTCATAACCATTTTCTTCTAATCTTTTACTTAAAAAATTTAAAAAATATACCTTTGGAAATCTATCCCTTTCCTTCATATTATATTTATTATTAAAAATGATGCATAATTTTTTACCTCCTCCCATTTGACCATATTTTAATGATAAATATTTTTGCTTGTAATAAAGATATTTTTCTTTATAATCCATTTATTATAAGGAAGAATATAATTTTAATTTATTTTTTTCCAGATCCAATTTGGTTTGAATCTACCACCATATGTTTTTCTAGCAATTACTCCCATGAATTTAGCTTTATCTAATTTTTTAATATGATCTCTAATTAAGTTATATCTAATACTCTGAAAAACAATGTAACCATTTGGTTTTAATTTACTCCATAAAATATCTAATGATGCATATAAAAATTTATTTTTCCAGGTATCAAAATCACTAAATAGATTAATAGATTGTTTTTCATCATTAGAATAAATCTCTCCATCAAACATTGGAGGGCTAAACCATACCAAATCCTGAGAATTATTTGGTATTTTATTTATGGGAATAGAATCAGGTAGACCATCTAAATAAACAATTTGTTTATCTGGATTGCCAAATGTATTAATCAATTTATTAAATCCTTCTGATAAAAGTGAATTAGGGTCTAAACTTGTATAGTAACAGTCATAAACAACACTGGTTAACAATCTTGTGCCATATCCAGCTGCTCCATCTAATATTTTAATATTTTTAAAATCATCAAATGATTTATATGGAAATAATAATTTCCACACGGTTATATAAAATAAACTACTTTCAGCACTAGTTTGATAGATATCTTTAAATTCATAAAATGAATCTCTTAATGTTTCATGTGTGACTTGAATATTTTTACTAATTAATAATTTTAAGGCTTTTTCTAATAAATCTAATTTATAAAAATGATCATATAAAGATGGTGATGAACTATTTTTTTGTGCTTTTATACGAGCTTCTTCTATCCAATAGTCTATGATAATATCTACAGTATTGAATTCTTCAATTGGAATTGAAATAGAAATATATTTACCATTAAATCTAATGTCTTCATATATTGGAAATCTTTCTCTATCAAGAGCATATTTTTGATTACTGACATAATTTATTGGACACTTTTCTGAAAATACCGGCTTAATCGCTTTTTCATAAACCCAATCGCTTAGATCTGAACAAAATTCAACAAATTTCTCTTTTCGTTCTTTTTTCATATCATTGACACCATAATCATGTCTTGCATTAACTTCTAACAACTTAACAATATAATTATCAGTAATCATAAAATCAGCTCCAAAAATTTCAAAAGCATATTTTGATTCAGGATATGATAATGCATTTCCTTTTATTATTGATGAAACAGCACCCATAATTTCATTCATTTGTTGAAATAAATTATCGGTAACATCTTTGGATAATTCTAGATCATCAGGAAAATATTTATTGATATAAGTTGATTTAAAATGGGTATCATGAATTTTTGGATTGGTATAATCTTCATTTTTATAAGGTAACTCAGCTGTAATTATTTTACCTTTATCCCAGAAATGCCATTCAAATCCATCTTTATATGGTGCTCCAACACATATCATCAAGTACATTCTTAAATGAAATTTTTTATTTGATAAATTTTGTAATAGTAATGGATTGGTTATATATTCACTAATTATTACATGTCTATCAGTTTTATTATATCGTTTAGTTTTTTCTCGAGCCCTTTCTAATTCTTGATTATTTGATACCACAAAAACATCTGCACCACCACCTGCACCTGGACCAATTGGTCTAATAATGTATACTTTTCCATCATCTATTTTTTTAATATCTTTTAAAGGAACAGTATCCATCATATATTTTTGAGCTATTTTAGGGAATTTTTCTTGAATATTAAAATACAAAGAAGATTTATTAGTTATAACATCTTTTTTATCAACATCACCCTTAACGCCACCTCCTTCTAATAAGTTTTTTAATTCAGTATTTATCTCATATATTCTTTTATCATATTTTAAATAATTATCCCCAATAGTAGCACCAACCCATGCAAAATCGACATGTGTAATTTTTTGATCATTTATATCTACTTCTTTCCACATATTATTTCCATCACATTTTATACCATTTAAAATGTCTCTAAGTCTATCATGTATTAAACCCTGATTATCATGAATAACAAAAGTTTTAACTTTATTATCAAGACTATGAGCATAATCAACTAATTGGTTATATATTTTTTTTTCATCAATGAAATGTTTAGCATATGGAAAACCTATTTTCTTCCATTTACTTAATAATTCATTAAAATTATTGCCACCAGTTTGATTATTATATTTAATTAATTTAAAATATTTCGATTTATATTTTATATATTTATTTTTATAATCCATATATAACATATAATATAATTTAATTCATATATTCAATAAATTTTCGATACTTGGTAACACTTTCATCATCTTTTTTAATATTATAAAGTACCCATAATCTTTCAACAGCTTCATTATATCCATTATCAAGTGCTTTTTGATAATATTCAATTGCTTTATCGATATCATCATTTTCATAATAATAATCACCTAAAAGTCTCATAGTTATAAAAAATTCATGTGCTGATCCATTAATAAGAAATTCCAAATATTTATCTTTATTATCTTCTCTTAAAAATTTTACGGCTATTTTTAACAACAAAAAAAATTATTAATTCTATTATAATTACTACTAAAAAACCATTTAATTTCTTGATTTAAATTATTATAGAAATTTTTTTTAGAGACAATTGTTAATGATCGTATTTTTTCATGATTAGTATATTTTTGAATATTTTGAAAATATTCAATTCTATTTAATGCAACTATTTGATTTGGAATAACAAATAAATCTTCATCATCTTTTAAATTCCTTAATAAATCAATAAAATTAAAATCCTGAATTTTTTTATCATTATCATTATAAAATTTAGGTACTCCTCCACACATAAAAAAACAACATACATGTTCTTTAATTTCAATTAAAATACCAATATCTTGTTCATCAAAATGAATTTGATTAAACATATTTCTTGTATGCATTGAAAAATAAACTTCTTGCTGTAAAAAAAATGTACCTAACACATTTGCAAAAAAATATGCATTTAAAATATCACCATCTAGATTTGAAGCTGAATAACTTCGAAATAATAATTTATAAGCATTACTCATTACTCTTTCACATCTTTCAGTATTTGTTTTATCATCTACACTTGCTGGTTTGTGTGATAAAAATCTATCAAATTTAGATAAATATCTTTTGATAAATGCATCTAATAAACTTGTTAAATATAAATTAATATCACTTGATTCTAGATTTAATTCTGGTGGTAATAATCTAATTAAGTTGTTTTTATGAGCACCAATTAATAATTCAATAATCATATCTTTGTTTTCAGTATTTATAACTGTTAATTCTCTTTCAATTATATCTTTAGTGGCATCGCCAAAACATATCATCATTTGAATTGCTACCATCCAACACGTTCCTAAAAGATTTTGAAATACTCTTTCATTAACACAATTCATACCACCTTTTTGTTTTAATTCAAAATATTTCGATTTATATTTTATATATTTATTTTTAAAATCCATATATAACATATAATATAATTTATTTATTCATTTTTGCGGTTCTATCGCGGATGATGATGTTGTTGAAATATATAAACCATGTTCCTTTGAATCATTAACAACTGTAAAATGACGTTTTGAAGATGACATAATTTATATTATACTAAAATTTTTTGTAAAAGTCCTTCCTTAAATAGTTTTAATGAGTGAGAGATACTTAGGGTTTTTTTATATTGGAGGAGTATTCTCTTACCGTAATTCATCTATTTTTGCTTGAATTTTTGCTTTTATGCTTTCTTTTTCTTGTTCAACATTTTCTGCACTTAAATTTCCAGGTTCAATTTCTGATTTTGATTTTTTAAAAAGTGTAACTAATAAATAATTACTTACTGTAATTAATTCATTTAATTCTGAAATAAAACTAGATTTTAATCTAGTTTTTATTTCCATCTCATCTCTATATTGAAAATCTATCATACGCATATTTTCTGGATTTTCAGGAAAAAAAACTATATTAGTTCCTTCACTAAAATCATTATGATTTATTCCATTTTGATAAAATAGATAAAGACCATCTAAAATATTTATTAGTCCAGATAAAAATCTTTTTAAAAAAATATTAGACTCTGAATCTGTCTTAAAATCTGTTTTTATTTTAGGGAAAAAAAAATCTAAGAATGAAATACCACCATATTCATATCTAATTTCAAAATTTGGTTCAAAATTTCTTAATATTTCTCTTTGTTGATCAGGTAAATCATCTATTTCATCTATATTACTTGGTATAATTCTTCTTGAACTTATCATTTTAACATGATGTTTTCCTGATGGGTCTATTTTATTTAATTTATTTTCAAGTTCTATTAAATTTCTTATTTTTGTTTCATCATCAATTTTAATTAATTTTGAAACTATATTATCTTCTCTTATACGTAAAACAATACCTTCATTTCCTCTTCCAATAATTTTTCCACCTTTTTGATTTTTTAACAGATTTATATATTTCGATTTATATTTTATATATTTATTTTTATAATCCATATATAACATATAATATAAATAAATTATTTCATAGCTAATTCAATCATACGATATTTATCTGTTTTTTTTGATATATTTCTATTATTTTTATATTCTAATAATGCATTATCTAAATCATTTATTTTTTCATATAATAAACCATAATAATATCTAGTACTTGAATATTTATAAGTTAGTCCTTTATGAATAAACTCTATTGTACCATTTCATTTGATCATAAAAATTTTTACCTATTTTGTATAATAAATAAAAATCAGTTACTTTATCATATTTACTGAAAAACAATTTAATTTGTTGATTAAGTGAATCTCTTGTAGAAAATATAGTTAATAATTTAATTCTTTTATGTCCTTCATATTTACATATTATTATAGTATTCAGTTCTATTTAATTTTATAATACCACCTGTAATAACAAATAAATTTTCAACGGTGAAAAATTTGTCCTACTGTATTATAATTAACAACTATTAGTACAACACAATTAAAAGATTTCTTTTTAATCTAATAAAATATAGATTTTTTTTTATATTAAAAATAATTTATGTATATATGTATATATGTCATACTATGAAAAATATTTAAAATATAAAAATAAATATTTAGAATTAAAATATCAAACTGGTGGTATTGCTGAATGTAGTTTTAAGCTTAAAGATGTAGATAATGCAAAATTATTAAAAGAAGAAAAAAGAAATTGTAAAAAAATAGATTATGAAAAATTTAGTATTCAAACTCTAAAAGAAGCAGGATATACTGCAGAACAATTAACTAAAGTTGGATTTAAATTAGAGCAATTAAAAACTCAAGGGGGTTATAATTTATCAGAATTAAAAGCTGAAGGATATAATCCAATAGATTTAAATAAAGCTGGATATTCTTATGAGGAATTAAAAGCTGCTGGATATAAATTAAAAGAATTAAAAAAATTATTAAATCATACAGTAGAACATAGTAGAATAAATATTTTAAGAGTTTTTTCGAATATAGAAGATATAGAAGATTATAAAGAAGGTAATTTACTTCAATATTTAGGACCAGATATAACCAAACAAATAAACTTTGATACAAAAACATTATTTGATAAGCATAAATTTACTTTAGCTGAATTTGTAAAAACTGGATATAAGGCAGATAAAATAAAAACGCTTAAAAATCCTAATTTTACTGCTAGAGATTTTAAAGATGCTGGATTTGAATTAGATCGAATTAAAGACAGTTTTAGTAGCCGAGAATTATTAGATGCGGGATTTACAATACAAGAATTAAAAGAAGCTAATTTTAATGTATCACAGTTAAAAGAAGCAGGATTAGATGCAATACAATTAAAAGCTGCTGGATTTAATACAAACCAATTAATGGCAGTTGGATTTAAACAAATTAATTTTAATGATGTAGATGCAATAAAATTAAAAAATGATGGATTTAGTGCAGATAACTTAAAAAAAGCTTGGCCTGAATTTACTGCAATAAAATTAAAAGAAGCAGGATATAATACAAAACAATTAAAAGAAGCTGGATTTTCTTTTGAGCAATTAAAACAAGCTGGATTTGATTTAAACCAATTTAAAACTGATGGATTTGATGCAATACAATTAAAAGGTGCTTTTAAATTGGAAGAATTAAAAGCTGCTGGATTTGATTCAAAACAATTAAAAGATGCATTTTTTACTGCTACAGAATTAATGCAAGTTGGATTTGATGCAAAACAATTACTAGATGCTAGATTTACTGAGAGAGAATTAAAAAAAGCTGGATTTAATGACACACAATTAAAACAAGCAAAAATTAGTAAATATAGTGGTGCGAACTAAATTATATTACACATCTTAATCAATATTATTGTTATAATAAACAGTTTTATCAAATCAAATATACTAATTGAATGATGACTTGTAATTCCCGATGCAATACTATTATAGTATCTAATTTTGTTTACCGTTACTTAAAAGTCATAAACCAAAAGATATCAAAAATGGTAAAAATATAATTGTTCATGGATTATTATGTCATAAAGACATCAATCCAAGTTGCGAAATAATTCATAACAGAGATAAGAACACCGTTCAAAATATGTTAAACATTGTAGAACATATTAAGACACATAAAACAGACCTATTAAATTTATTCCCATTACACGATGGATATAACTACATTTTTACAGTAAGAATATTGATAAAGATACATTTATTTTAAAATAGCCCCGCTGTAAAATCCATATATAATATAATTTATTTATTTATTTATTTTTGGGTAAATATATTGATTTGCTAATTCATTACCAAGTTTTAATTCAACAGATGCCAATGACTTTTCACCCTTTTCTACTTGATCTAAATTACTGAGCATTTTAAATAACATACTAATATCTTCTTTTTTACATAGTTTTTTTACCAAAAAAGGATATTGTTGATAAAATTCAGGATGAGATTCCATAAATTTTAATTCTAAATCAAAAGGGTCCGCATTTAGATTTTGACTAATAATTTCTTGAATTTCACTAACATTTGATTTAATTAAATCAGTATTAAATTCTTTTCTTACTTCAGGAGGTGTTTGTTTTAAATTAGGATCAGACATAACTTATTAAAATATAAACATAATTATATTTTAAATAGTTTTATTTTTTTTTATAAACAATTGCAATGATAATTAAACCTATAAATAAAGCTAGTAATATACATAAAGTATTATTTGAATTAGATTTAGTAACATTAGTAAATCTTTCAATAGTTTTTACTGGTTGAACACATTGAATATTAGTATCAATTATTTTTCTAGCTTCAATATAATTTATAATTGGTTTATTTTTCATTTTATTTACAATATTATGAAAATCTATAAACCATTTTACAAGAGATTCTTTATTTTTTAGATTTTTATCCGATAAAGGCATTTTTTTTAGATTTTCACCATAATGATTTGCACAAACAGAACAAGGTAATGTATCTTTTAATAAAATAAAAAATTTTTTATACTTTTTCTTTTTGTCTTTTGTAGGATTTTCAGGATATCCAAGAGTAATATAATGTAAAGCTTGCCAAACATGTGGACCCCACTTTTCTGGATAAATTATTTCACCATAAGACATATGTGATTTTATAATAATATAGATTTTTTTTTATTTTATTCATAGACATAATATTTTATCACATTTTTGTTCCCAGAATCTATCTAACCAAATCATTATTAATGATGATAATATTCCATTCCAAAACATTAATGATGGTAAATTGTGTGATTGATGTAATGTTACTAATAATGTAATAATCCAAATTGGTAATCTCCAATATTTTATAACATTTTTTCGATAATATTTACATTTTTTTGATTTATCCATCTCTTTTTCTTCCATATGTATAGCATCAATTCCAGTTACTATACTAATAGCTTCTCCAGTTAGTATTAAGTTATGAAGAAAACCTAATTTATCATATTTATTAGCTATCATCCAAGATCCTAGGGCCCATATATGGTGTATATATAAATCCCATCTTTTATTCTTCATCCAAATCATTTTTCCTATATCTAACATTATATAAGCCATAAACCATTCTGAAACGTCTTGAAAACCTTGAACTTTGTAATCAAATGGATCATTATATCCTTTAAAGACATTATTGATAACATTATCAAATGAATATAAAGTAAAATATAAACATATTAATGATCTATATACATTAAATTTTGTTTCATCAGTAAAATTTTTTAATTTCGGGTATTTTTCAACAAATATTAAAAATAAAAATAAAACAATTATTTTAATTATTATCATATTAATAATTAAACATATTTTTCGTTAAATATAAACGTTTAATTTATATTACACCTTACTTAAGTACCTATTTTACTTAATATACTTTCCATTAAAATTGATTTAGTTGGATTTTTCTTTTCTATTACAATATTCAACTTACCTATTATATCCCACAATTCTTGAACTCTCATTTTATTAATTTTTGATTTATTTAATTTTTGGATTTTTTCTAATTCATCTTTTTTAACAAAAATATTGTTTTCATCATCTGTTTTAACAGATGTTTCAGAGTCTTCAATTAATTGTGTCTCAGTAATTTTTAGTTTTTTCTTTTCAATTAACAAGATGTCATTTATATTACTAATATACAAAAATTCTTTATCTATTTTATTCTTTTCAAAATATTCTATTAAATTTTCTGTATGAATAATTTTTTTTATTATATTATCATTATAATTAAAAAATCTCTTAGTCTCTGATTTATTCTTAATCATCATAATAGGTTCCCAATAATTTTTAAATTTTGATAATAATAAAGTCAGTTTCCATGGATTCATCATATCTTTATGATAAACTGTATATACATTTATTGATTCAAAATCAAATATTAATATATTTATGTCAAATATATCACATATATATTGTAATATGTAAATATCTGGATCTAATTTCATTCTTTCTCTTAAATCATTTTTATCAAATGATTTATTTATACTTGATAATTTGGATTTCATATATTTTTCTACTAATTGATTTTTAAATTGATTAATTTGTGAAAATTCGTCATTGCTATAAGGTATAATAAAATTTTTATCAATTAATGTTAATAGAGATGACCAAAAACTAATATTGGTATTTTCATAGTCATGAGTAGTAATTCCATATTTGTAAAATTTATCAGTAAAAAGTTCCTTAAATTTATCTGGAAAATTTATTGAATAATTAAATATACTTTTTTGTGTAATAAATGCATTTGATTTAATCTTTGGTTTGATATTATCTGTCTTTTTAACCAAATATTTAATAATAAGATCATAATTTATTTCCATTATCTATTATAGTAATATTTTTTTAAATAATCTTTTGATCAATTTTTATTTATTTTAGAAAAATTATATTTCAATAAAATTATTATTATTTTTTATAATATCCAAATATAAATTAATTAGAAAGAAATATATTTGTTTAATCATTACAATTTTTTTTTCATTATAACTCCTTATTTTTTCCAAAGCTTCTGGAATAGTAAACCACGCCATATCTCCAATTTCGTAAATTTGACACTCATTATTAATACTTAATTCTAGTTCTTTGTCGGAAGAAGCTAAATAATATATATGTTTGTATTTAATTCCGTTAGTTCCAATATATTCTTCCTCTGCACAATTTAATCTTTCTAATATGTGTAAATTTTCAAATCCTAAACTGGTTTCTTCATTAAATTCTCTCATTGCACATGTAATATTTTGTTCATTGTTATTACGTCTACCTTTAGGGAATCCCCATTCTGCTTCTTGATAATTAGACAAGTTATTTTCACTTAATAAATCATAAAAATTATTATATTTTAACTCCTCAAATTTTATTTTTGATAAATTAAATTCTTTTTGATAAATTTTACTTTTAGCTGTATCTTTCCATAATTCATTCCATAAAAAATCAAAACTATTATTTATTATTTTTATATTTTCTTCTTTTGTCATTAATGAAAATATGTTTTTTAAATTATTTATATTACTTGGATCATATTTACCACGTATAAAATCTATATAATTCATACTTTTTTTTCTTCTTATCATTAATATTTTGATTTTATTATAAAATAATGGAATATGTTTTAAATTATTTAAATTAGAATAATTAAATTCCTCAATATCAATATATTTGTTGTAAAAGTAATTTTTAATTGACTTATTTGAGATATTTAGAGTTGAATTTAAATTAAAACATATTATACCATATGAAATAACAGGTTCATCACATGATTTAAATTGATGACCAGATTTACCACAATTGAGACATTGTATTTTTTGCGAATTCATCTATTATATTTTTGATAATAATTTTTTAAATATTTTATTAATTTTAATCTAATGATTCATCAATTAAAAACTTATTTTTTTTAATTTTAATAAAATCTTCAATATTATTATTCTTTTTTTTAATTTCTTTATCTTTAATAGATTTTATATTTAATTCTTCATCTTCTGTATCTACATCTATAATTTTAGATTCTGTATATAATTTTTCATCTTCTGTTTTTACTTCATTAATTTTAGATTCTTTAAATAATTTTTCATCTTCTGTTTGTACTTCATTAATTTTAGATTCTGTATATAATTCATCTGTTTCTACATTTTTTATATCTTCATCTCTAATATTTGTATTTTCTCCTGAATAATTAACTTGATTGTCTTTAGGAAATAAATTCTCATTAGATATCTTGAAAAAATATGGTAATTTAAAAATTTTATTAATTTTATTCAAAAAAGGGATTTGAATATAATATGTAAATAAACTTAATAAATGTAAAAATAAAATCATGAAGTAGTAACAATTAACAAATGTGAAAGCTAATACTAACAAATACATTAATATAATAATAAATTTTCTTTTAAATTAATTTTCTATTTTAATTTAATGAACGTAGAATCTTTAAGTCAAACTATAAAAATGGCAATTGAAAAATATGATACAATATGTTTTAAATATAAAGATTATATTTATAATAAAAATGTACAATTTGAAAATAATGATGATATAATAAAATTTAATTTTGATGATAAAATAGAAAAATTTGATTGTGAACTTTTAGGATATTTTGATAATCAAAATAATATTTGGATTTATAGTTGGGTTCTTAATAGAAACCTATCTCATACTAAAATTAGCAGAGAATTATTAGAATATGGATTAAAATTAGAACAAGATTCAAATACTGATGAACATTTTTTAATCAAATCTTTATTAGTTAATTCTAGAATACAAATTAATGAATCATTACAATTGGATATAAATTTAGCTATTTATACTTCATTATTAAGAGATAAAATTAAATTTATATACCCACATATAAACTATTTAGATGATTCTAAAAAAAATTTTATAACTTTTTACTTATTAATTAAATAATTTGTATTTTCTAGTATATGAAGTTCATATTTAATAGTTATAATATAAAATATATCGTAAAATTTCATGAAGTTTATTTATATCACAAAAATAATAATAAATTACAATATTTATTTATTCATCCGATTCATAAATATAAAAAATATATAATTGATATTGATTATTATGATTTTAAAAATTTTATTATAAAATGTTCAGAAAATATATTTAATATAAAATTAGCAATAGATGTTAAAATAGAATATAAAAAATTAACCGAAAAATTAATTTCTTGTAATGATATTGAATCAAGATTATATTTATGTCAAAAACTAGGAAAATTAATTTTCTCTAATTATCATCATAAAGATGTATTTGATATTAAAAATATTTATGTTCTTTTTACTAGTCTTAATAATGAAGATGTATTGTTAAATTCATTAAATTGTCAAATTAGATATTTAATAATCATGATTAATAATTTATTGGATATTGAACAAAATACTATTAGTAATTATGAATTTAATATACTAGATTTTATTTATGATTACTATCTAAATTAATATCTAATAAATATTAATGTCTGATAATATTTGTCTACCAAAAAGTTATTTTTTAATTATATTTTGTATTTTTATAGGATTTGCTGCTTGGTATATTCATAATGATAAAAAAAAAAATATACATAATATAAATTACAAATTTAATGATTCAATTTTAGATATTATGAATAAAAAAATTAAAGAGAACAACGAATTAAAAAGAAAAAAATTTATCCAGAATAGAGATCATGAGGTCTTATTTAATAATTTTGTTGCTCCCGAAAGAAGACAACCCGAACATGCATATCCTGTTAGACAAGTTAGAAATATGATTAATGTACCAACAAGAGGACAACCAGATAATTATCATCAAGTTGGATTACTATTTAGAAATAATACTGAAACTGCATTTAAATTATTTGGTCGTCAGAAATTTCCAGGATCTAATCAATGGGAATATTTTGCTCAAGGTGTAATGTCTAATAATGATATTAAAATACCTATTACTGTTAGAGGTGATAGAGAAATAGAAGATGGTCAAACTATAGTAGTACCTGGTACTGATAATAGTAAGGGTGGATTTAGAGTAAAATTATATAATTATGATTTACCAAGATACAATCCATATGATTATTAATATTTTATAAAAAAAATTGAATTATAGTCTAATTATCTAAGATAATTAATCATAATGTCATTAAACGATAAGTTTGTAATAATTGAAAATCATATTCAACAAGATGATAAGAAAAAACTACACGATCGTGTTGAAAATTATTTTGAAAATTATTTAAATTCCGATATTAGAATTTTGATTCCCGATTATGTTAATCAAATAATATGGTTTGAAGGAATCAATTTAGAAAATTTCACAGTTAATATTGATTCTCATATTAAAAATTATCTTATTTCA
>Ga0194123_10005090_pt1 | contig 14348 bp, 13 predicted proteins | sample TA2MahsurfametaG_5_FD_155479 | JGI IMG/M metagenome (GOLD analysis project Ga0194123, IMG submission 155479) | Freshwater microbial communities from Lake Tanganyika, Tanzania - TA2015023 Mahale A surface | ecosystem: Environmental > Aquatic > Freshwater > Lake | place: Tanzania: Lake Tanganyika... | reverse complement strand
TTTGGTCGTTCGTCGTAGTGCTCTTAACCGGTGTCTTCTTGACTTTCTTCTACGTACCCTCAGCGACTGAGGTCGTTTACAACGGCTCCTACGTTCCGCTTAAGGGTGTAATGATCAGTGAGGCCTACGCCTCGACATTAAATATTTCTTTTGACGTACGTGGTGGTCTACTGATTCGGCAAATCCATCACTGGGCAGCTCTGCTTTTCGTGGTGGCGATCGTCGTCCACTTGCTTCGAGTTTTCTTTACCGGTGCGTTCCGTCGCCCGCGCGAACTCAACTGGGTAATCGGCGTTGGCATTCTCACCTTGGCACTACTTGCAGGCTTTACTGGTTATTCGCTGCCGGACGACCTTCTTTCTGGCACGGGCCTGCGTATTGCCGGTGGGATCTTGCAGTCGATTCCGGTAGTTGGCACGTGGGGTGTGTTCTTGCTATTCGATGGCGAATTTCCAGGGACGGCGTGGATCCCGAGGTTCTTCGTGGCACACGTGTTGTTGGTTCCGGGCTTATTGCTTGCCCTGATTACCGCTCACTTGTTATTGGTCTTCTACCAGAAGCACACCCAGTACCCGGGCCCCAAGCGCACTAACGAAAACGTGGTCGGTTACCCGTTGATGCCGGTTTACATGGCAAAGGCTGGTGGATTCTTCTTCATCGTCTTTGGGATTACCACGTTGATGAGTGCTCTCGTCACCATCAACCCGATTTGGCTTTACGGGCCTTACATGCCCGATCAAGTCACATCTGGTGCTCAACCAGATTGGTACATCGGTTGGCTTGAAGGTGCTCTAAGAATGATGCCACCAATCGAGTGGACGATCTTTGGCTACACCATTTCCTGGAACATCTTGGTTCCGTCAGTGATCATGCCTGGCATCGTGATGACTTTGTTAGCCCTCTACCCGTTCATCGAGGCCTGGGTCACCGGTGACAAGCGAGAGCACAACATTTTGCAGCGCCCACGTAACGCACCAACGCGAACCGGCCTTGGAGTGATGGCACTTACGTTCTACGTGATCTTGTGGGCAAACGGCGGTAACGACATCATCGCCTTAGCATTTAACTGGTCAATCAATTCAGTTACGACCCTGATGCGAGTACTGCTTTTTGTATTGCCGCCGATAGCCTTCGTCATCACCAAGCGAACCTGTCTTGGGCTACAACGCCGAGACCGAGACAAGCTCTTGCACGGAATAGAAACCGGACGAATCTTGCGACTGCCTAGCGGTGAGTTCGTCGAAGTTCACGCCCCCGTCGACCCAGACGAGGTTGCCGTGCTGCTTAGCAAAGAAGAGGTTTTGCCTCTGCCGATGCCGCCAAAGCGCGATGCCAACGGTGTGCGCACCCCGGGTTACGCAATCAAGGCATTGCGCGCGCGTATGTCTAACTGGTGGTACCGAGACGACGTACCCGTTGTGACTTTGAATGAACTTGAGTCAGGCCAGCACCACGCACAAGAACAAGTTGAAATCGCCGGAACCTACGGGGTAGAGCCCACTGTCTCTGAAGAAGTAACCGCCGGCCACCGGTAACCCACCTCGTGCTCAAGCGCCAAAGGCGTGCTTGGTACTTCTACGACTTTGCTAATTCTTCATTTTCGGCCACGGTAATAACGGTCTTTCTTGGGCCTTATCTAACTGAGATAGCGCGAAACTCCGCTGACGCGAACGGAAACGTAGCCCTATTTGGCCTAAACGTGCCTGCAGACAGTCTCTACCCCTGGGCCATCTCGGCGTCAGTAATCGTCCAAGTTTTTACGTTTCCCCTAGTGGGGGCCATCGCCGATCACATGCGAAACCGTGCTGTGCTGCTTGGGGTCTTCGCTTACGCGGGGTCACTAGCAACGATGGCGCTGTATCTAGTCGGCCCTAACGGTTATGTCCTGGGCGCAGTTTTGCTGGTGTTCGCAAACGTCGCCTTCGGTGCGTCCATAGTTGTCTACAACGCCTTCTTGCCTGACATCGCCGGCCCCAATGAGCGCGACGAAGTATCTAGTCGTGGCTGGGCGTTTGGATTTCTAGGTGGTGGCATTTTGCTGATCTTTAATCTGGTTTTGTATCTACAAGCTGAAAGCTTTGGGGTCGCCCAAGATCAAGCGGTTCGAATCAGTCTGCTAAGCGCAGGTGCCTGGTGGGCGCTTTGGTCGATAATCCCCATTACTGGGCTTCGCAAGGTTCGTAACCCAGGGTTAGTCGACGATTCGTTAAGCGAATTGCCCACAACCACCTGGACTTCGGCGGTAGGCGCACGCTTAGGCGAGCTCTGGCAGACCGCTAAAGAAGCGCGCAAATATCCCCAGACTCTGAAGTTTTTGGCAGCTTTCCTGCTTTATAACGACGGAATCCAGACGGTGATCGCACTCTCTGGCACTTATGCCTTGCTAGAACTAAGCCTCGCCGAAAGCGAAATCGTCGGGGCTGTGATGGTCGTGCAATTTACGGCAGTCTTCGGTGCTTTGGCCCTTGGGTATCTAGCGGGCAAGGTTGGTAGCTCTCGGGTCATCTTGGGCAGTTTGGTGGTTTGGGTCATCGCTCTAGTCATCGCGTACTACACCCCGGCAGGGGCGCCCGTCGCGTTCGCAGCAGTGGCAGGTCTCATCGGTTTTGTTCTCGGCGGTAGCCAAGCACTTAGTCGATCGCTGTTTAGTCAGATGATTCCTCGCGACAAAGAGGCGCAATATTTCGGCGTCTTCGAGATCGCTAATCGCGGCACCGCGTGGATTGGCACTGCGGTCTTCGGTATCGGGATTGCCCTAACAGGCTCTTATCGCACGTCCATACTGGTACTCGTGGTGTTTTTCATCCTGGGCGGGCTACTGCTGTGGCGCACCAACATTCGTGCGGCGATCGCCGAAGTCGGAAACCCCCAACCCGAAAAGGTCTAACCCAACCCCATCAAAGAGGACGGGGGCTTTAGGCGCGAGAGGGGCGGTAGTACTCGAAAAGAAGCCCAACCAGTGAATAGAAGAGGGCCAGCACACCTAGCACCACGATCCAAGAGGCAACGACAACGCCGGTGAAAATCATCGCTGCACTAGCCGCCAGTGCTAACGGCCACCAAGAGTGAGGGCTAAAGAACCCGTAGTCGGGGTTTGCTTCGTCAATAGCCGCGTCAGCCTCGTCCTCAGGTAAGCGCCCAAGGCGGCGGGTCGAAAGCAAAATGTAGAAACCGATAAGAATGGCCATACCACCGGTAAGTAGCAAAGCCGTCGTCCCAATGATTTCTTCAGTAACCCACCAATAAATCCCGGTCACCGCGAAAAAGAAAAAGCACCCCAAGATAAAAAGCCAAGCACTTATCTTCACCTCTTAAGTCTCTCGACCACGATGCTCGGGCCCCCGACTAGATCGTCTAAGACGTTAGCCCGCTTAGGTAAGTCGCTAGATGCCAGTTCGGGGTGCGCAGCATCAAAAGCGGGTCGCTCTGACCTAATGCGCGGAATCGAATAGAAGTTGTGTCTCGGCGGCGGGCAGGTGGTTGCCCACTCAAGACTCATCCCCCAACCCCATGGGTCATCACTTAGCACCTTCGGCGCATAGCGAGTGGTGATGTAAACGTTCCACAAGAAGGGCAACGTGCTAGCGCCGAGCAAGAACGAGCCCATGGTCGAGATCATGTTCAACGTGGTGAAACCGTCACTGGCCAAGTAGTCGGCATACCGGCGAGGCATTCCCTCGACGCCGAGCCAATGCTGAACCAAGAAGGTCAGCTGGAAGCCGATAAAGAGCATCCAAAACTGAATCTTGCCGATGCGCTCGTTGAGCATCTTGCCCGTGAACTTCGGCCACCAGAAATAAAAACCTGCATATATAGCGAAGACCACCGTGCCAAAAACCGTGTAATGAAAGTGCGCGACGACGAAGTAAGAATCAGAAACGTGGAAGTCAATCGGGGGCATCGCCAAAAGCACCCCAGTTAGGCCACCAATTAAGAACGTCACCAAAAAGCCCAGTGCATAGAGCATGGGCGTGTCAAATGACAAAGAGCCTCGCCACATAGTGCCGATCCAGTTAAAGAACTTGACCCCAGTTGGCACTGCAATCAACATCGTCGTTAACGCAAAGAAGGGTAAGGAAACCGCCCCCGTTACGTACATGTGGTGCGCCCAAACCGCTACCGACAGACCCGCTATCGCAATCGTCGCAAAGACCAAACCCTTGTAACCAAAAACTGGCTTACGACTAAAGACTGGCAAAATCTCGCTGATGATTCCAAAAAACGGCAAAGCGATGATGTAAACCTCGGGGTGGCCAAAGAACCAGAACAGATGCTGCCAAAGAAGCGCCCCGCCGTTAGCCGAGTCATAAACCACCGACCCGAACTTTCGATCTAACTCGAGCATCAATAAAGCTGCAGCCAGAATCGGGAAGGCCACCAACACCAAGACTGAAGTCAACAAAATCGTCCACGTGAAAATGGACATGCGGAACATCACCATGCCCGGTGCGCGCATGGTCAAGATCGTGGTTATGAAATTAACTGCCGCCAAGATCGTGCCCAGACCACCGAGTGTTAGGCCCATAATCCACAGGTCTGCACCCATGCCAGGGCTGTTAACGGCGTTTGAAAGTGGCGCATACGCAAACCACCCGAAATTGGCTGCACCACCTGGGGTCAAGAACCCTGCAATTGCAATCAATCCACCAAACAAGAAGAGATAGAACCCAAACATGTTCAACCTCGGGAAGGCAACGTCAGGTGCGCCAATTTGTAAGGGAACAAGGATGTTGGCGAAACCTACGAACATCGGTGTTGCAAATAACAACAACATGATCGTGCCGTGCATGGTGAATAGCTGGTTGTACTGCTCGTTGCTAACAATTTGAAGGCCGGGGCGGGCTAGTTCGGCGCGAATGACCATGGCCATTAGGCCGCCGATCATGAAAAAGATGAACGAGGTTATGAGATAGAGATAACCAATGACTTTGTGATCGGTGCTGGTAAGCCACGAAACGATTACTTTGCCGAGATTTTGGTTCTTAGGCTTGACCTTGGTTGGCGCAAAATTAAGTCGGGTGGTCGCATCTGGGCGGTCAGCCAAGATCGTCATGCATCACGCTCCCTACAGGCCAGCACCGAAGCTTCAGGGCCTTCGCAATTAGGTGTGCCTGCTAACTCTGCCAGAACTCGACCGGTGTCTAACAGGCCTGAGTAACCCCTGTCGCGCAGATTTTGCATGTGCTGGTCAAATTCAGGCCTCGATACCACTTTGACTGAAAACAGCATTCGTGAGTGATCGACCCCACACAATTCCGCGCACCTACCTGGGAACTCACCAAGTTTGTTCGGCGTTAACTCGAACTTATTGATACGCCCAGGAACCACGTCCATCTTGAACAAAAAGTCAGGCACCCAGAACGAATGAATTACGTCTGGCGAAGTTAGTTCAAATCGAACTTTCTCATTGACTGGCAGGTACAAGACGGGCGCGACTGCTGGGGTGCCGACGTCGTAGGTGTCTTCTTCCATGTAGTTAAAGCCCCAACTCCATCGGTAGGCCACCACATTGACTGAGTGATCGAAGTCATCGGTGAGCTCCATGATTTCAGTTTGGTCGCGGGCGGTGAAATAGAAAAGCCCGAAGACGATGATGAGCGGCACGACCGTGTAAAGAACTTCGATCGGGATGTTGTAGCGAGTTTGCGGGGGAATCTCATCGCCTCGACGCCGGCGATACAAGATGATTGCCAAGGCGATTAGGCCGTAGACGAGAAGTGTGACGAACCCGGCGACGATCCAAGAGCCTTGCCAGAGTTGCAAAATCAGCGGCGCTTCTTCGGTAGCCGGCTCAGGCATACCCAGACGAGACCAAGTCGCAAGATCTTGCTGGCTACACCCGGCCAACACCAGGGGTGTGACAATAAGAGCCGCTAAACCCCAGCGCTTCTTGCCGCCTTGATTTGAGCCAGGGTCAGACTTCATATGCGCTTAATTTACTTGGTGCAGCTCAACGCGATACGGCTAACGTCGCCAATGTGACGAGCCCAACACATGCCGGTTACTTCGACGCGAATTCCGGGGGTCCGCTAAGTGAGGCGGCTCGAGACGCGTTACTTAAGGGCATCGAACATGGCTGGGCGAACCCGGGCCGCTTACACCAACCAGGACGAATCGCGAATGAGCTTTTGCAAGCTGCTCGTAGTTCCATTGCGAATTCACTTGGGTTCGAGGCAAACGAGATCTGTTTTGTCCAATCGGTTCCGTTGGCATTTCGTCTTGGGCTAGGCGGCCTGGTTAATGCGAGCTCACACAAAGTGGTGGCGTCGAAAGTTGAGCAGTCGTTCATATTGGAGGGGCTCGGCACGCTAGACGCCGAACGGGTGTCACTAATAGATGTGGACGAGGTCGGACGCATAGATGTCGTGGCGTTTGCCAAAGCCCTTGCTTGCGACGGTGTGACAAATGGCGACGCGGCGACTAATGATGGCGCGGCAACGGATGATGGGGCGGCGACTAGCGGCTTAGCCATAGTGCAAATTGCAAACCATGAAGTCGGCACGAAACAACCGTGGGAGTTCTTGACCGATGACAGTTTGGCCGGTGCAGTTTGGTTTGCCGATGCAACCCTTGGGCCACTTAGCTGGGTTCAGAGTTTGAAACTACCCAAGCGAGTCGATGTTGCCGTGTTAAGCCCAGCATCGTGGTCTGGCCCACTTGGTATCGCGATTCTTGCAATCAGAAACGGTGTCAAGTTCAAAGCTCAAGTCGGCCTGGGCGCAGACCCGCGCGACGCACGTGAGATACAAGTTGCCGTCGGGGAACCTAACGTTGGGTTGGCGCTAGCTAGCGCAGCTGCGTTAGAAGACTGTGGCCGTCGACTTGATCAGTCGCGAGATCAACTGACTCGCCAAAGCGAGTTGCTACGAGACCTGCTAACTAAGGAAATCCCAGACTTGGTCTTGCTTGGTGATACTGCGGAGACGGGCAGCACCCCTGGCTTGGTGGCTTTTTCTCTGCTGTATGTGCATGGTGAAGCGCTTATTGACGAACTAAGCAAGAGGGATATCTCAATCACGAGTGGTTCATCTTGTGTGGCCAATGCCGTAGGGCCGTCTCACGTTCTTGTCGCGATGGGCGCCCTGACTCAAGGCAACATTCGAGTTAGCTTTAATGCGGCAACTTCTGATGAAGACTTAAAGCTGTTCGTCCAAGATCTGTCGAATGTACTTAGTGAGTTACGCAATCGGGCCGGTGTCACTTCATTATGAATGCCGCTGCTGAAGAAGTTGGCGATGCCCATATAGTCGACGCGCGAGGTAGCTCATGTCCGCGGCCGATCATCGAAATTGCTCGTGTTGCCAGCAAAATGAATTCAGGGGCTCGTCTGGCACTCATTTCCGACGACCCTGCGACCGCAATCGATCTACCTGCATGGTGCAAAATGAAAGGCCACAAGTTTCTAGGGCGCACCAACGAAAGCTTTTATCTCGTAGAGCTCAACTGACCAAAAGCTGGCTCGACGAGCACTGCTGTACCCAAAAGGTCTAGGTACTCACCTCGGGGAATCGCAATGACACCTAGTGTCGCCAAATGTTCAGTACGCCATTGAACATCTAACAGCTGGTTCTCGGGGCCTGCGGCTTTCAACTTTTCGACCAGAGCGACCAAGGCAACTTTTGAAGCGTCTCTTTCTAGATGAAACATGCTTTCACCTGCAAACAAGCCACCGACTTCAACCCCGTAAAGGCCACCTACTAATGCGCCCGCCTTGTTTCGCACCTCCACCGAATGTGCGTGGCCAAGTTCATGTAGGCACAGGTAGGCATCGAGAAAATCATCGGTGATCCAAGCGTCCTTGCGAGCATCTCTGCAGCCTTTCATTACGCCTAAAAAATCTTGGTCGAATGTGACGCTAAATCGCTTAACACTCCTCTCTAGTGACTTACTAACGATCAACGAACCAAGGGGCAGCACGCCGCGAGGGTCAGGACTCCACCAACCAAGGGCCTCACCATCTGCCTCCGTTTGCACATTCATCGGGAAGAGCCCTCGTGTGTAAGCCTCTAACAGAGTCTGCGGGGACATGTCCCCGCCAACAGCCAGTAACTCTTGACCCGGCTCTGCTTCACGCACGTCCGGGAACTGCCACATCAGGGGTTTTGCCACTGATAAATCTCCGGCGCCCCCACGACTGGTACTTCTACCTTTACGAATTCACCGACTCCCCCGCGATCGCGTGCGTATTCCGTCATCGCGTTCGCGTAATCGCCACCGCCCATGAAATAAGTGCACGCACCCTCAGCAAAGAGGTCATTCCACTTTTCAAACCCAAGCAACTTCAATCTTTCGTCAGTCAATGGCGTCAGCGAATTCCAGCTCAACTGAATCACTGGGAACTCTCGTGCGGGCGTCGGTGCATTAGCCGGTGCCAGTTCAAATCCAAGATTTACCCCAAGAATCGGACACCGGGCCTCAAGTGACCCATACGTCTCCTCATAAATCGGCCACGCCGTCTGCTTGTTCTCTCGTTCTTGCCACAGTTCGGTTGGGCGATACGAGGTCATAACGACAAATGCCGCGCCCACTGCCAATAGAAGTAAAGCAAATCCCTGCCAAACCTTGGGTTCATCGCGCAAGGAGATGCGCTCTTTTGTCGGCACGACCCACAAAGCCACTAGGCATAGGGAAGCAATCGCTGACACAAAACCCAACGGCAGGGCCACATGCCCAGGGTTGTTTCGGATGAACCCCAAGAAAAGAATCGCCGAAATACCAATGGAGGCAGAAAGCAAAAGCGCACCAACCCGAAATTTCGTTGCCTGCCTTGAATAAATCAATACCGCAAGCGCAATGGCAAGACCCACTAGCGCGACCGACCACCCCGCCCGCGTGGCGTTGATGACGTTGTTAAGGGTCTCCATGGACGGTGGTGTGATTGCCCAAAGACCTATTCGATAAGGGTTAGCTGCATCAATGAATGATTCAAAAGAAGCAACCGTGAAGGCATCAGACGGCAAGAAGTAGCGAGCAGATGCAAACCCAATCTCGTAGCCACGCCAACCTTGGCTAAGCCCGATCGGTGTTAGGGCACCCAACAGATAGGTGTCCACCAAAATGTGGGTCTGTTCAAACAGACGCTTACCAGTTCGCCAAGGCTCACCTGAATACAGCACTCGATTGATCATCAAGCTGACAAGCCAAAACAAACTTGTAACTCCGACGACACTCAGGCGTTGACGCCAGGTCGCTGTTCTCGTGATGTAAAACCAAAAGACTATGGAAACTGCCACAGAACCTGCCAGTGCGAACAGGCCAGTTCTAATCAGAATAGTCATGGATAACAAGAGGCCAACTAAAACAGGCAAGCCCCAACTCTTTACCCAGGTGTCGGTCGGCGATTCGTTAGGACTAAAGATCGCGGACGCGGCAAGAAAAATCGCAGCACAGACAGGAAAAAAAGCGGCCACGGTATAAGACGGCGTAGCTAAAAAGGCAGCTACCAGCAAGAAAAAGAGGGCTGCGGCCGCACCTAAGGAGGCGATCGCCGGACCTCGCCAAACATCGGGTGTATATCGAGTGAGGCGAAGCATCCGTAAACCAACTGCGAGAGCAGCACCCAGAGAAATGAATGTCACGACCCAGAGCCACCAAGCAACCCCAGGGAAGAGCCCGTAAAGAGTCGCGACGACAACCGACAGGAGCGCTCCACCATTGAGGGTGTGGGGGTCAGGCGTGCCGGTGTAGTCCCCGCTGGCAACGGCTGCGATAACCATGTCGTCGTTAAACAGATATCGCGGATCAACCACCTCGACTACGAGTGCGGTTAACGCCACGCTTGCGATAAGCCAGAGTGAAAACCACTTAAACCCCGTCAGTAAGCCGCGCTTATTGACTGTCACGCTTAGTCCCGCGCGAGGGTGCTCAGAGCTAACTCGATTTTTTCGTCGGGGCCATAGCTTTCAGACAATCTTCGAATGAATTCCCCCCGAGAAAACGTATATTCCTGAGTTCCCACGGTTTCGAGAACGAACGTGGCAAGCATCGCCCCAGTCTGGCAACACTGCTTGGGGTCGAGCCCGTAACTTAAACCTGCTAAAAAGCCAGACCTAAACGCATCGCCCACCCCGGTTGGATCCACCTTGTTTTTCTCTGGCGCGCTCGAGACCGAAATCGTCTCAAGCCCATGGGCCTCAACCGACGCGCCTTCCGGGCCCATAGTGGTTACACAAACACCCACTCGCTCGAGCACATCGTTCTTCGTCCACCCTGTTTTCTTAAACATCAAGGCAGACTCGTATTCGTTGGTAAACAGGTAAGCCGCACCTTCAATCAATTGGCGGATCTCGGGGCCGTCCATACGAGCCATCTGTTGGCTTGGGTCTGCCACGAAAGCCAGGCCGCGTTGACGGCACTCTTCAGTGTGGCGCAACATTGCATCGGGGTCATTAGGGCTGATCACAACTAGATCTAGACCGCCGACTCGCTCAGCTATTGGGCCTAACTCGATATCTCGCGCCTCACTCATGGCACCCGTATAAAAAGAGGCGATTTGATTGCGCTCGACGTCAGTAGTGCACACGAATCGAGCCGTCTGATGCACCTCAGAAATCTTTACCGAGTCGATGTCAACCCCGTGACGCTCAAGCCAAGACGCATACTCAGCAAAATCGCTCCCGGCGGCACCAATAAGTATCGGTTTCACGCCCAATTTGGCTAGCCCAAACGCGATGTTGGGCCCAACGCCCCCGCGCCGGATCTGCAAATCATCAACTAAGAACGAAAGCGATACCGCCGACAACTTGTCAGCAACCAAACTGTCACGAAATCGACCGGGAAACTTCATCAAGTGGTCAACGGCAATCGAGCCGGTAACGGCAATCTTCACTTGAGGCAGCCTAGGGGCTAGCTGCCGCGGGACTTAGTTAGTGAAAGGAATCCCCACAGGCGCAAGATCCGCCCGCATTTGGATTATCAATCGTGAAGCCCTGCTTCTCGATGGTGTCAACGAAATCGATTACTGCACCGTTTAGATACGGCTTGCTCATCCGGTCAACGACCACTTTCACGTCGCCGAACTCTGAAACGTTATCGCCTTCCATCGAACGGTCGTCAAAGAAAAGTTGGTAACGAAGCCCCGAACACCCGCCGGGTTGGACGGCGATGCGCAAACTCAAATCATCTCTGCCCTCTTGTTCGATCAAATTCTTAACTTTGGTCGCAGCCTGAGTCGTTAGCACAACCCCCTCAGCCGCAGCCGAACCCTCGTTCGCGACCTCTGATGCTGCACCTGCCACCGTCTCAGTACTCACTGTTGCCTACCCCCGGTTTGTGCCGTTTGTCCAAATCTTCTGACGCCAATGTTAGGTGACTTAGCCTGCTCATGCACGCCATCACTACTGCCGACAACTGATCGCACCACGAAAGCGGGGCGCTTTAAAGACCTCGCGTGAAGCCTCCCGAGGTACTCGCCCAAAACGCCCAGCCCCAGAAGTTGAATGCCGCCGAAGAATGCGATCAAAGACACCACCGATGTAAATCCAGGCTCTGTGATGATGCCAAGGTAATAGCGAACCAAAGTCGCAACCAGTACGCCGAACCCGGCGATACCCAACACCACACCCAACCACGTCACGGCTCGAAGAGGCGCAGTCGAATAACCGGTAACCATAGACATGGCATGCCGAACCAATTTGCCAGTGGTGTAACCCGAAACTCCCTGAGCTCTGGGCAACATCACAACTTCAACCGCCGTTACGCGCGAAGTGCCCCAATCGAGCATTACATCAAGCGAGGTCGACTGATCTTGGTCAAAGTTGACGGCAGCCAACAAATTCGAACGAAAGGCTCTAAATGCTGAGATGTACTTGGCGTGTGTGACCCCAACTGAATTCAAGGCCGCCTTGGTAGAACGCGACGCCAACGAACGAACCGCGCCGTGTTCTTCGTCTCGCGAAACGCCGTAGACCAAATCGACATTTGGCCCCAACGCATCAAGTAGCACAAGGACGTCTTCGGGTCGATGTTGCAGGTCGTCGTCCATCGTCACAACTCGGCTAAACCGTGCGAACTCCAAGCCTGCCAACAAAGCGTTGTGCTGCCCTGCATTCCGCGCCAAATCAATCGCCGTAACTTGTGCGTGCGAAACTGCGAGACGCGAAGCTACGTCCCAAGTCTCATCGGGGCTCGCGTCAACAACCAAAATGATTTCAAACGACTGACCGTAAGTCGAGTCTCGCAAGACTTGCACGAGCGAATCGATTAACTTCGGCAAAGTCGTTGCAGATCGGTAACAAGGTATGACTACCGATACGCCGTCTAGGTCGTTTGTCACGGTATCTCTATGGTAGGGGCCACATTCGAATTTTTTGGGCGGGTGAACTCGGTGCGTATCCCTTTTAATAAGCCCTTCGTTTCTCAACAAGCGCGCCGATACATGCTCGAGTCGCTCGATTCGGGCCACCAATCAGGTGATGGACCTTTCACCAAAGCTGCTACCGAAGAGCTGCTGGGCTTGATACCGGCACGCAATGCCCTCTTGACCACTTCTTGCACTCACGCTCTCGAGATGGCCGCCATATTGATGGATCTAAAGCCTGGGGACGAGGTCATACTGCCGTCGTTTAATTTCGTGTCTGCGGCGAATGCGATTGTGCTGCGGGGTGCCACGCCCGTTTTTGTAGACATCGACCCGTCAACACTAAACATCGACGCGAGCCAAGTTGCCGAAGCAATTACCGATCGAACCAGGGCGGTCTTGGTTTTGCACTACGCAGGGGTTGCAGCCGACATCGAAGCGATTAAGGCCGCCATAGATGGCTCGAGCAGGCGGATAGAAATCATCGAAGACAACGCGCACGGGTTAGGCGCAAGTTGGCAGGGTCAACCACTGGGCACCTTTGGTTCGTTCTCGACTTTAAGTTTTCACGAGACAAAGAATCTTCAGATTGGCGAGGGTGGGGCCTTATTCATCAACAGCGATGACCCGAAATTCATGGAACGAGCAGAAATCATTCGCGAAAAAGGAACGAACAGAAGCCGGTTCTTTCGAGGCCAGGTGGACAAATACACCTGGGTTGATATTGGGTCTAGCTGGCTTCCCAGTGATGTGAGCGCCGCTCTTTTGCTCGGACAAATTCAGGCGTTTAGCGATACCCAAAAGCGAAGAAAAGAGATTTGGAATACATATCACGAGCAACTCTGCCCATGGGCTGAACTTCACGGGCACCGACAGCCATTTATTCCCCCAGATGCCGACCACCCGGCACACATTTATTACCTGCTGCTAGCCGAACACATAAAGCAAGCAGATTTCATTGAATCCATGAGCGCACGCGATGTTCACGTGACTTTTCACTACCGCCCATTGCATTTGTCGACGATGGGCAAACAGGTATCGCGCACAGTAGGCGAGCTGCCCGTCTCGGTTGATGTTTCAGATCGGCTGGTGCGGTTGCCAATCTGGCCCGACATGAGCGACTCACAAGTCGCCCAGGTAATTGACGCGGTTACTCAATAATGAGTTGGACGGAGTTCATTACGCCCCAAATCACACTTGCGAATTCGAAATCTGAATCAACAACGTTCGGTTTTTCGGTGGCCCGACTTTCTATCGGTGCCAAGGCCGAGGTTGACGAGGCCACCCTCTTCGAAATCTTGGCCGACGCATTTACGAAATATCGCTTAGTTATTACTCGGTGGGAGAGCAGCCACCAAAGAGTGCCAGCCGTGTTGGCCAAGTCAGCCCTTGCACACAATTTCGAACTCATCCCGTGCCCGACTCTCATTTATTGGGGCATCGACTTAGATGAGGTGGCGTCTGAACACCCCGGCAATTCCCAAGGCGTAATTCCCACAGTAGAAGTCAGTACCGATATAGAGCTCCTTGATAATTTGATTTCGCAATCATTTCAAAATTACCCAAGTCATTATGCGTTTAACCCGTACCTACCAAGTGACACCACCGAGCGCGCCTATCGCGACTGGGTGAAGGCCTTGTCAGTAGACCCAACCGCCCGATGCCAAGTCGTCTATGCGACTAATGACTCACCCGCGGGCGTTGGAATCTCAGAACACTTAGCCGATGAAGTAGCCGAAGTGCTGCTTGCAGGAATTGCCGAAGGCCATCAAAACCAGGGGCTCTACCCACACCTGATGAAAGAGATGATTCACGCGGCGCGCGCCAACGGGGCAAAACAACTGGTGATTTCAACCCAGTCCAGCAACATCGCGGTGCAGAGGGTTTGGGCCCGCGTCGGACTTCGTCCAATACTTTCTGTAGAGAACTGTCACCTAATTAGTGGAACAATTAGGTCATGACAAAGACGGCGTGGGTAGAACCTGAAGCCACGCCACTTCTAAATCTTCTTGGCACTCTTTCAGACCCAAAGACTGAGCGAGGGGTCGAG
>Ga0194123_10005086_pt1 | contig 14355 bp, 11 predicted proteins | sample TA2MahsurfametaG_5_FD_155479 | JGI IMG/M metagenome (GOLD analysis project Ga0194123, IMG submission 155479) | Freshwater microbial communities from Lake Tanganyika, Tanzania - TA2015023 Mahale A surface | ecosystem: Environmental > Aquatic > Freshwater > Lake | place: Tanzania: Lake Tanganyika... | reverse complement strand
TGACCGCAGCCCCCATGCGTCGGATGTGCGCCGCCTGCTGCAGGAATCTCTCCGGTCCTTCCTTCAGGCTGATCGAGTTCACCACGCCTTTGCCCTGCAGGCAGCGCAGGCCGGCCTCGAGCACGCTCCAGCGCGAGGAGTCGAGCATTATCGGCACCCGGGCGATATCCGGATCGGACCCGATGCGGTTCAGAAACTCCACCATCAGGGCCTCGGAATCGAGCATGCCCTCGTCCATGTTGATGTCGATGATCTGGGCCCCGTTGTCCACCTGCTGACGGGCAATATCGAGCGCTGCTTCGAGCTGCCCCTCGCGGATGAGGCTCGCAAATTTGGGTGACCCGGTGACGTTGGTACGCTCGCCCACGTTGATGAAGCCGGTCTCGGGCGTGAGATTGAGTGGCTCGAGGCCGCTGAGCCGGCAGACCCGCGGCACTTCCGGCACCCGGCGGGCCGGCATGCCCTGCATGGCATTGGCGATCGCTTCGATATGCGCAGGCGTGGTGCCACAACAGCCCCCCACCATGTTCAGGAACCCCTGTTCGGCAAATTCCCCCAGCACCTCGGCCATGTAGGCCGGCGATTCGTCGTAGCCGCCGAATTCATTTGGCAGGCCCGCATTCGGATGCAGGCTGATGAAGGTATCCGCAATCCTGGACAGCTCTTCCACGTAAGGGCGCAGATCGGCAGCACCCAACGCACAATTCAGCCCGATTAAAAGCGGGCGGGCATGGCGCACGGAATTCCAGAACGCCTCGGTGGTCTGGCCTGTGAGGGTGCGCCCGCTGCGGTCGGTGATGGTGCCGGAAATCATGACGGGCAGGCGTGTGCCGGTGGCCTCGAAGAATTCTTCCAGGGCAAACAGGGCAGCCTTGCAATTCAGGGTGTCGAAGATGGTCTCGACCAGCAGGAGATCGGCGCCGCCATCCACGAGGCCGCGAATGGCCTCGGCATAACTTGCCCGCAGATCTTCGAAGCTGACGTTGCGGAAACCCGGATCATTCACATCCGGGGAGACCGAAGCCGTGCGGTTGGTGGGCCCGAGCACGCCGGCGACCCAGCGTTGACCGCCGGCGGCATCGGCCTCGCGACGGGCGATGCGCGCACCCTCCAGGTTGAGTTCGTAGGCCAGCGCTTCCAGTCGGTAATCCGCCTGCGCGATGCGGGTGGAATTGAAGGTGTTGGACTCGATGATGTCCGCGCCCGCGGACAGAAACTCGCGATGAATGCCGGCAATGATGTCCGGGCGCACGAGGTTGAGCAGGTCGTTGTTGCCTTTGAGATCGATCCCGTGCGCGGCAAACCGCTGCCCGCGGTAGTCTGCTTCGGTCAGAGCATGACCCTGGATCATGGTGCCCATCGCACCGTCCAGGATCAGGATGCGTTCATCCAGCAGGGCGCGCAGGGTGGCTTCGGTTGGCGTCATCGATCTGTCCTTGAAAAATCAGCGTTGGGAGGCAATGCGTCCCAGACGGAAACGACGGGGATTGCGCTGTATCCAGAACACCGCCGCAATCAGTACGACGAGCAATGCCTGCACCAGCCACAAACCTATTTCCGGTGGCAGACTGCCCTTGCGCACCATGGCATGGGCCACACCCAGGAAGTTGTTGTAGGCGAAGTAGCCCGAGACGGCGGTGATGAGACCGATGTACCAGTTGTCGCCGGTGCTCGCGAGCGCGATGAGGACGGCCAGCAGGGGCAACAGCAGCGCGCCGACCGGACGCGCCAGCCGCCACTGGAATTCGGCCCGGAAGCCGGTGGCTTCGTATTTCAGCAAATCAGCCGTACGCATGAAGTTGATCTGATTGGAGACGTCCGTCGGCGTGTGCGATTCGATGCGCAATGCATAGCGGGCGAAATGTGTGATCACGTAGTCGAGGGCGCCCGGGCGCCCGGCATAACTCGTCCCGTCCAGAAAAACCGCGAAGCGATCGCGGGTCTCGGGATTCGTCTCCACCACGGCCTCGTCCGCGCGCATGATCCCGACATCGCCGCCCTCGCGGACCTGCACGAAGGCATCCTGCAGGTATTCCTCGTCCCGGGAGATCCGCTCGGCATAGAAAATTCGCTTGCCGCCGCTCAGCTCCTTGAACCTTCCGGCCTTGACGCCCGCGATGGTGGCTTCGTTCTCGGTCTGGTTCTTGATCTCTTCGAGGATCTCCTCGGCCCGGGGCTCGGCGAACAGGGTGAGGGTGGCGACGAAAGCCGCGGACAGCAGCGCCAGCTTCAGCGCGGCGCCAAGCAGCAGACCATGTCCCCCTCCGGCGGCACGCAACGCGGTCAGCTCGTAGTCCCGCTGCAGACGGATGATCGCTGCGAAAATCCCGATGTAGAGGCTCATGGGCACCAGATCGCGCAGTGACACCAGCATCTTCAAGCCCAGCATGGCGGCGATGTGTTCCGGTGCCATCTTGCCGTCGGCAGCTTCTCCCAGATACGAGGCGAAACGCGTGCTGAAGTAAATCACCACCAGCCCGCCCGCAATCATGGCGAAGGTGCGCAGGTACTCGCGCATCAGGTAGCGTTCGAGAATCACGCCGCGCGGCCTCCCCCGCGACGCAGGAGTTTCAGGTTGCGGGCATACAGGAAAGGCAGGAAGACGAAGCCGAGGATGATGGGCAGCTTGTCCACATGGAAGGCATAGATCAGCGAGATGAGGCTGCCGTAGAAACTCAGGTACCAGAAGACGGGTGGCACCACGAGTTGCTTCTTGCGCTCGGACTGCAACCACTGGATGAGGAAGCGCGAACTGAACAGGCCATTGCCCAGCAGGCCGAAGACCGTCCACCAGACCGAATCCACATACAGCCAAGGCAGGAGGTGGCCGATGTGAGGCGCGAGAAAGCCACCGGAAGCGGTCATCCCGCAATCTCCTGTACGGCGGATAGCCGAAAGCGGCGCGCGATGAGCCAGCTCACCCCGAAGAGATCGATGATTCCCACCCATAGACGGTTGGCTACACCGTATTTGGACACACCGTGCAGACGCGGGCGGTGGTTGACGGGCACGGAGACCGCGCGGCCACCCATGCGCTGCACCAATGCGGGCAGAAACCGGTGCATGTGGTTGAAGTGGGGCAGTGTCATGAACGTGGCACGCGCGAAAACCTTGAGGCCGCAACCCGTGTCGGGGGTGGCATCGCGCAAGGCGCGGGAGCGTACGGCATTCGCAACTTTCGAGGACAAGCGACGGACGAAGGTGTCCCGGCGCTGCGTGCGATGGCCGCAGACCACGACCGGTGCCTCGGTGTCTTGCTCGCTTACCGCCTTGGCCAGCAGGGCTGGCACGTCGGCGGGGTCGTTCTGGCCATCGCCATCGAGCGTCGCAATCCAATGTCCTCGAGCGGCAGCCACCCCTGAGCACAGCGCGGCACTTTGTCCCCGGTTCAGGGCGTGCCGCAGCACGCGCAGTCGAGGCTCGGTGGCCTTCAGGCGACGGAGGGTTTCCAGGGTGTCATCGGTGCTGGCGTCGTCCACTAGGATGATCTCGTAGTGGTCGCCGGTACCACCCGCAGCCACCACCTCCGCCACCAGCTGGGCGATGTTGCCCGCCTCGTTGTAACAGGGAATGACGACGGAATACTGGAGTGGGGAAGATACGTCGGAAGTCATCGATGCCCTGGCATGCTGTGGGGTAATGCTGCCCGCGCTGCGTGAGCCACGGCAGCCCGGCGAGCCCACATTCTAACAGTCCACGCCGGGCTCACCCACCTCGTTTTGACACTGCCGAGGAGGCTTGATTACAGTTCCCGGCCACCCGCAGCAGGAAGCCCCACATGGGACATCGCCTTTCCAGGATCTATACCCGCACGGGTGACGAGGGAACCACCGGTCTCGGGGATGGCTCACGCGTCTCCAAGGACAACTTGCGGGTTCATGCCATGGGCGACGTCGATGAGCTCAATTCCCTGCTGGGTGTGCTGTTGGCGAGTGCACTGCCACCGGAAATGGCGGCTTCGCTGTTTGAAATCCAGCATGACCTGTTCGACCTCGGCGGGGAATTGTCGATTCCCGGCTGCTCCCTGTTACCGGCGGATGCCGGGACCCGCCTGGAAGGCCTCATCGACCAATACAACGAGGTACTGCCGGCGCTGAAGGAATTCGTGCTGCCGAGTGGCGGACTGGCAACCGCCCGTTGCCATGTTGCGCGTGCAGTGTGCCGGCGGGCCGAGCGTGCCGTGGTGGCGCTGGATGCAGTAGAGCCGGTCGGTGCCCCGGTCATGCAATACCTCAATCGCCTGTCAGATTTGCTGTTCGTGTGGGCGCGGACCCTGGCTCGCCATGAAGGTGGGACCGAAGTGATGTGGGACCGCTCGCGGTTCAAGCCCGCGTCCTGAGCACCCGGAACCTTCAGCGGCCGAGGATCTCGAGCACCGGCCCTTCGCGTTTGAGGGTGAAGGCATTGAGGAAGGATTGCCCGAGCAGGGCGGTGCTCGGATATTCGCCGTCAACGACCACGCCTTCGACCCGCTTGAGCGTGAGGGTTCTGGCCGACACCGACTCGAAAGTGACGTACCACGCATCCACCAGGCCCGATGCTGTCTCGATGCGACCGGCCTTGCCATCGGTGCGATAAAGCAGGCCGAGACGCCTCGCAGTCTGGCGGTTGATGGCGACCACGGTGGCACCGGCATCGACGAGGAAGCGCACACTGCCACCGTTGATGGTGCCATCAACAAAATAGTGGCCGTTATCCTCCGGCACGAGCTTGAGTGAAGCCAACGCGCGCCGGGTCTGGTTGAGGCTGTAGCGCGTGGATTCCAGCGATAGTTCGCGCATCTCCTCGCCGACGCGCACGAGGGCACGCTCCGGGTCCGCTTCCAGCAGCAGCACCCCTTCCGGCGAAACCGCCCCCACGGCAAGGATTCGTGTCGTGCCGTCGATGAGCAGCACGGCGCGCCCGGGAAACAGACCTTGAAGTGTGACTGACGGCAAGGGCCGGCCCTGCGCACAGACGAGCGGCATCAGGAGGCAGCCCGCCAGAACAATCCGGGGCAGCAGGGGGACTACCCCCCGCGCGGAAGTCTCGCTCGCGCTCATCGTCCGCGACTCTCTTGCATGTGCACTCTTTACCTCGCCGCTGATCATCGGCCCCTGCGTGGTCGCCTGTTACACTGCGCGTCCCGCTGCAGCTGTGTCCAGTATAGGCAATCCGAGGTCAGCGTCGTGACCCGCGAATGGAGCAATGCTGCGCCTGTGACACAAGAGGCCGAGAACAGACCGGCCGCAAGAGCAAGAGGTGTTCGTTGAATATTGCATGTCTCGACTTCGAGGGGGTGCTGATCCCCGAAATCTGGGTGGGTCTCGCCGAGCGCACCGGGATCGAGGAACTCCGTGCCACTACCCGCGAGGTCCCCGATTATGACCAGTTGATGCGCCAGCGCCTGGCCGTGATGAAAACCCATGGGCTGGGCCTGAAGGACATCCAGGCTGCGGCGGACGCCCTGGAGCCCCTGCCCAGGGCACTGGATTTCCTGAACTGGTTGCGCACCGAATACCAGGTGGCCATCGTCTCGGACACCTTCTACGAACTGGCCATGCCGCTCGTACGCAAACTGGGATATCCCACCCTGCTGTGCCACAAGCTGCAGGTCGGGGCGGATGGCATGATTGCCGGCTATACCCTGCGGCAGCCGAACCCCAAGCGCCACGCGGTGCTCGGTTTCAAATCGATGCAATACAAGGTGATGGCCACCGGGGACTCCTACAACGACGTGCCCATGCTGCGTGAGGCCGATCGTGGCTGGTTCTTCGGACCGCCGGACAACGTCTGCCGCGACCACCCTGACATTCCGCCGGTTTTCGGCTATGACGAACTCAAGGCAGTGCTGCTTCAGGCCAAACGCGATTTCTCATGAGCCGAGGTGGGGCGCAGGCCACTGCCTCTGTCTCGGGATTGCACGCGGGTCCCAGTGGGCGATGGCCCACTCGATGATCGCGGCGGGGGGCGCCCGCTGCAGGACGGTGGGCGGCGTCTGGCCCAGCCAGTTCAGCGCGGCCACCAGGGCTTCGGCGGCGCTCGATTCGCTGATGGCAGGCGCCAGCTTCTGCTTGCTGAGTTTCTGCCCTGCGGCATCCACAGCCACGGGCAGGTGAAGATACGCCGGCCGTGGCAGGTCAAGCAGGGTTTGCAGGTGCCGCTGGCGCGGTGCGGAGTCCAGCAGATCCGCCCCGCGCACGATTTCCGTGATGCCGGCTGCGGCATCGTCCACCACCGCGGCGAGGTGATAGGCGGGTAGATCCTCCACCCGCCAGATGACGAAATCGCCGCCTTCCTGTTCCAGATTCCATGTCTGCCGACCCTGGACGGGATCCTCCAGCGACACTCTGTCCGCGCCCACACGCACCCGCACACTATGGCGTCCTTGGGCGAGATGCTTGGCTTCACGGCAGGTGCCGGGATAGGCCCTTGCACCAATCAGCTTGCGCGAGCAGGTGCAGCGGTAGGCGAGACCCGCGTGCATGAGTTTCTCGCAGGCGGCGCGGTGGTCCTCAAGGGAGTGGCGCTGAAAGGTGACTTCCTCATCCCATTCCAGATGGCAGCGAGCCAGTACGGTCCGGATGGCGTCGGCTGCGCCAGGCTGCTCGCGCGGAGGATCGATGTCGTCTATCCGCAGCAACCACCGCCCCACATGCGAACGGGCCTGCAGGAAGCCGGCAAGGGCCGTCACCAGCGAGCCGAAGTGCAGGGGGCCGGTGGGCGAGGGGGCGAAACGTCCCCGGTAGGGCGTTTCAGCGTTCGGAGGGGAGGGCGCGCAGGTGCTCATGGTAGAGCAGGGTGGCAGCAGCCACGCCGATGGGCATGGCAAGGAAGTTCACGACCGGGATGGCCGTCAGCAGCGCGAGTCCGGCCCCCAGGCCCAATGCCATGCCCCGGCGTTCCCGCGCCACGGTGAGCGCGACGGGAAACGGCCGCACTTGGTTGCCGAGCACACAATCCAGATATTCGAGCGCGAGCACCCAGGCGCCCAGCAAGCCCCAGACCAGCGCCCCCAGCACATTGAGCACCGGCACCACGAGGATCAGCAGTGCCGGGAGGGTGAGCTTCAGCAGGTACAACGATTTGCCCAGTCCGCCAGCCAGGCCAAGGCGCAGCTCTTCGAGCAGGCCCGGCACGGCGGCCGTTTCCGTCGCGCCGCGAAGCTCGCGCAGCACCGCACTGGACAGCGCACCATTGAACGGTGTGGCGAGCAGATTAGCCACCAGGCTGAAGCTGAAGAAGCCGGCCAGCATCACTGCGAGCGCAATGAGCGGCAGCAGGAGATAGCCAAGCCAGGCGAGATCGGGTGGCAGCCACTGCGCCACCAGATCGGCGAGGAAACGATAGATGAGGACGGTTCCGACCAGGAACACCCCCACGTTGACGGCCAGGGGCGCCAGGACGAAGCGGCGGATGCCGGGTCGGCGCAGCAAATGCGCCCCGCGCCAGACCGCCAGCAGCCCGGTGCCAAAGCCGGGAGTGTCGGGCATCAGGGCAGGTGGACGGGCGGCGCCGGGACCCAGCCTGAGGCCCGGTGCTCCACCACCACTGTGGGATAGGTTCCACCCCGGACATTGAAGCGGGCGGTGAGGCGCATGAAGCGGGGCGTACTGGCCGCCACGAAGTCGCCAAGGATGCGATTGGTAACCGCCTCATGGAAGTGTCCTTCGTCCCGGAACGACCAGATGTAGAGCTTCAGTGACTTCAATTCGAGGCAACGCTGTTCGGGGACGTATTCCAGCAGCATCTGGGCGAAATCCGGTTGCCCGGTCTTGGGGCACAGGCAAGTGAACTCCGGAATTTCAATGCGGATGGTGTAGTCCCGTTCGGGGGCCGGATTGGGAAAGGTCTCCAGTTCGCGGGTCGGCTGGGTGCTCATGCGCAGAGGCTCCGGGGCTGAATTGAAGGCCGCGCATGATATATGCTGGGCGGATGCGCATCACCAAGATCAAGCTCGCCGGATTCAAGTCCTTCGTGGATCCGACGACCCTCCATCTGCCCGGAAATCTCACCGGCGTCGTCGGTCCCAACGGCTGCGGCAAGTCCAACATCATCGACGCGATGATGTGGGTCATGGGCGAGTCGTCGGCCAAGCACCTGCGTGGTGACTCCATGGCGGATGTCATCTTCAGCGGCTCCAGCACCCGCAAACCCGTGGGTCAGGCCTCGGTGGAGCTCATCTTCGACAATGCCGACGGCGCGCTCGGCGGCGCCTATGCAAGCTTCGCGGAAATCTCCATCAAACGCACCGTGACCCGCGATGGGATCTCGGCCTACTTCCTGAACGGCGGTCGCTGCCGTCGCAAGGACATCATCGACATCTTCCTTGGTACCGGTCTCGGTGCCCGTGGCGGGTATTCGGTCATCGAGCAGGGCATGATTTCGCGCGTGATCGAAGCCAAACCCGAGGAGCTGCGCGGCTTTCTGGAGGAGGCGGCAGGAATCTCGAAGTACAAGGAGCGCCGACGCGAGACTGAAAACCGCATTCGCCACACCAACGAGAATCTCGCCCGCGTGAACGACGTGCGGGATGAACTGGAGAAGCAGCTCGGCCACTTGCAGCGCCAGGCGCGCGCGGCGGAGAAATACCAGGAATTCAAGGCCGAGGAGCGGCGGCTGGAAGCCGAGCTCATCGCCATCCGCTGGCGCAAGGTGGAGCGGGACCGGCTCGCGCAGCAGGCGCTCACCGCTGAGCGTGAAACGGCTGTGGAAGCCGCGCTTGCCGAGCTGCGCGCCGTCGAATCCCGGCAAGCTGAGCTGCGGGTTGCACAGGGTCAGGCACTCGATGCCTTCAACGCTCGCCAGAGTGACTTCTATGCCAAGAGCGCGGAGGTCTCCCGCCTCGAACAGACGCTCCAGTACAACGAGGATCGTCGAAAATCACTGGAACAGGACCTCATGCGGGCGCGCGCCAGCCTGGAGGAAACCCTGCGTCTGCATGGTGAGGACGAGACGAGGCTGACGACGGTCACGGCGGAAATCGAAGCACTGGTGCCCGAAGAGCAAACCCGGGCCGCGACGGAAGATGAGGCTGCCGAGGCCCTGCGCCGAATCGAGGAAGGGGCCGAAGCTTGGCAGCAGGAATGGGACCAGTTCAACCGCGAGCAGGCGGAAACGGCGCGCCTGGAGCACGCCGAGCAGGTGAGGTTGGAATTGCTGCAGTCCGGCTTCAGCGAGGCGCGTCAGCGCGCCCGGGTGCTGACCGAGGAGCAAGCACAGCTCGCGGGTTCGGACGTGGAGATGGCAATCGAGGCGCTGGAGAGCGAACTCGCGGAGCGCGAAGCCCGTTACGATGTAATGACAGGCGAGCAACAGCACGTGCGCAGCGAACTCCAGACTGCGCGCCTTGCCCAGGAAGACCATACGCGCACCCTGCACCGTCTGCGGGGTGAACTGCAGCAGCTGATGGGGCAGGAAGCCTCGCTCGCAGCGCTGCAGGAGGCTGCGCTCGGCCGTGATGCCAAAGCCCTGCATGGGTGGCTGGAGAATCACCGCCTGCGGGATACCGAAGTGCTCGCCGGCCACCTGCATATCGAGCAGGGCTGGGAGCTTGCGGTGGAGGTGGCGCTGCGCCTGCCGCTTTCTTCGCTCTGCGAGCCCGGCATGGTGGAACGCTTGGCGGGCACCCCGGCCAACGACCTGCCGGTGGTCCGTTTGGGCGGGCTGGAGCCAGCCCGGACCATCAACCCGTCGCCGTCGCGTGCGGACATGCCGACGCGTCTTTTCGATCGTGTGCACAGCCAATGGTCGCTCGCGCCCTTGCTGGCCGGCGTGTATTGCTGTGCGACGATGGAAGAGGCGATGACCGTACGTGCCCGCCTCGAGGCGCATGAGTCGGTGATCACGCCGCAGGGCGTGTGGCTGGGCCCTAACTGGATCCAGCTGCCGGGGCGAGAGACCATCGAGGCTGGCGTGCTGGCTCGCCAGCGCAGTCTGGAGGAGCTTGCCGCGCGGATCGTGGCTCTGCGCGAGGAAATCGAACACGTCGAAGACGCGTTGGCCCGTGCGCAACAGGCACTCCAGCAGGCGGAACAACGCGAACGGGAACTCACCACCACCTTACAGGGCGAATTCACCCAAATCGGGGGATGCCGCAACCAGCTCGCACTGAGGCACGGCGAGCGTACACGTCTGGAGGAGCGCCACCAGGCGATCAGCCGCGAACTGGACCAGCTCGCCGAACAGGCGGCCCAGAATGAATCCACACTGTCCGGGCTGCGCGAGCAGGTGGAAGTCCTGCGCGAGCGTCTCTCAGGCCTCACCGAGCGTGGCGAAGACCTCAACCAGCGTCGCCGGGAAGTGCAGGCGCAACTGGAGAACGCGCGTCTTGCCTGGCGTGGAGCGCGCGAAGCCCGGCATGCCGTCGCCTTGAAACTCGAGGGTCTGCGTTCCACCCACCACAGCCTGGGACAGGCGCTCGCGCGCAATGCCCGGCTGGTGCATGAACTGCAAGGTCGATGCACGGATCTGGAACGTGTGCTGGGCGAAGCCACGGAACCTCAGGAAGATCTGGGAGCACAGCTCAACCGGGCGCTGGGTGAACGAATCACGCTCGAAGAGGCCATGAAAGCCAGCCGCGGCGAGCTCGAGAGCACCGAGGCGAGCCTGCGCGAGACCGATGAACGCCAACTGGTCGCCGGGCGCGAGATCACCGCACGCCAGCAGGCCCTGGAACAGGTTCGACTCGAGGAGCGCGCGCTGCAGGTGCGCACCCAGGAGCTCATGGAACGACTCGAACAGCAGGGTCAGGTGTTGTCGGAGGTGCTCGCCCAGCTGGCCGACGAGGCGGCGGAAGAACCCTGGCGCGAACGGTTGGAGAGCACTATCACGCGGATCAACCGCCTCGGGCCCATCAATCTCGCGGCCATCGACGAATTTGCCCAGCTGTCGGAGCGCAAGACCTACCTCGACAACCAGCTGGCGGATCTCAACCAGGCGCTGGAGACGCTCCAGGACGCCATGCACAAGATCGACAAGGAAACGCGCACCCGTTTCCGGGAGACCTTCGACAAGGTCAACGAGGGCATGCAACGCCTCTTCCCGGTCCTGTTCGGGGGCGGACATGCGAGCCTTGAACTGACCAACGAAGACTTGCTGGAAACCGGCGTGTCGGTGATGGCGCGCCCCCCCGGCAAGCGCAACACCACCATCCACCTGCTTTCCGGAGGTGAGAAGGCGCTCACCGCCCTCAGCTTCGTGTTCTCACTGTTCGAACTCAATCCGGCTCCGTTCTGCCTGCTGGACGAAGTGGATGCGCCGCTGGATGATGCCAACGTCGTGCGCCTCTCGGAGCTGCTCAAGTCAATGGCCGATCGGGTGCAGTTCCTGTTCATCTCCCACAACAAGATCACCATGGAAATCGCCCAACAGCTCATCGGGGTGACGATGCATGAAGCCGGCGTGTCCCGGCTGGTGGCCGTCAACATGGAAGAAGCCGTGGCTCTCGCTCACTCGGCCTGATCCCCGGTGGGCGACGCCTCCTGGACCCTGCGTCTCATCCTGCTGGCCATCGGCCTCGGCGTGATCGCCGGTGTCTACGTCTTCGGCATCTCGCGCAAACGCAAACGCAATCGTCTCTATCGCAGCCAGCTTCCGGCATGGCCGCCGCGCAAGCTGCATCGTTTTGAGGAAGCCGACCCGGATGCCGGAGACGAACCCGCCGGGGCGGAGCTGCCTGAGCCGGTCGACGAAATCATTGCCGTGCGGGTGCGCAAAGCGGAGCCGCTGACCGAGCTGCCGGTATTGCGGCGCGAGGAGGAACGCGAACCAGTCGACAGCCCGGCGCCTCAGGTTCCCAACGATGCGGAGCCGCCGCCCAAGTCTCGCCCCAAACGACCACGCAAGCGCGTCCAGCAGATGGCTCTCGGTTTCGATGAGCAGGCTCCGGAGGCGGTGACGGAGGAAACTCCGGTGGCGGCGCCCGCCCCGCCACCAGCGCCCGCCATCCTGGCGCTGTACCTGAGGCCCCGCTTCGGCCCTGCATTCGTCGGGCCGGCAATCGTGCGTAATGTGAACGCCGTCGGCATGCGCCACGGTGACCTCCAGATTTTTCACCATTTCGGTGCGGGTGAACTCAGAACGACGAAGCCGCTCTTCAGCCTTGCCAACATGCTGGAGCCCGGGCACTTTGACATGAAACGCATCGAGGCCTTCCAGACGCCCGGAGTGGTGATGTTCCTGCCGTTGCCGGCGGCGCTCGACGGTGCCGTGGCATTCGAGCTGTTCCTCAACACCGCCCAACGCCTCAGTGAGGGGCTGCGGGCGCAGCTGCTGTCCGATCCCGAAACCCTGCTCGAGAGCTCGGCAATCGAACGCCTGCGCCGACAGGCGGCAGTCTTCCAGGGCGAGGCCTGAGCTGGCGTGGCCGGGAGCGCCTTCACCCGAGAGGACCACTCATGAGCGGTGAGGTCCAACAGCGCATCGCTGATCTGCGCGCCCGGATTGCCCATCACGATCATCGCTACTACGTACTGGATGATCCCGAGATCAGTGATGCCGAATATGACGCGCTCATGCGCGAGCTGGTCGCACTGGAGACGGCGCATCCTGAATACCTGAGCGTCGATTCGCCCTCCCAGCGCGTGGGCGGCACGGTGGCAGGAGGCTTCACCGAGGCGCGGCACCTGCAGCCCATGCTCTCGTTGAGCAACGCCTTCACCGCCACTGAATTCGAGGAATTTGACCGGCGGGTATGCACCCGGCTCGGGACCGAGGTGATCAGTTACGCCGCTGAAACGAAGCTCGACGGCTTGGCCATCAGTCTGCTTTACGAATACGGCCGACTGGTGCGCGCGGCGACGCGGGGGGATGGCGAGACGGGCGAGGATGTCACGGCCAATGTGCGGACGATCCGTGCCGTACCCCTGTCACTGCGCACGGCATCGCCGCCTGCGCTGCTCGAGGTGCGGGGGGAAATCTATCTTGATCACGCGGGCTTCCGGCGCCTGAACGAGGCCCAGCTCGCCAAGGGCGAGAAGACCTTCGCCAACCCGCGGAACGCGGCGGCAGGCAGCCTGCGCCAGCTCGATCCGGCAATCACCGCCACCCGCCCGCTCACCATGTTCAGCTATGCCCTGGGGGTAAGTGATGGCCTCGAGGTGCCGGATTCGCACTTCGAATGCCTGCAACTGCTCGCCAGGCTGGGTCTGCGTGTCTCCCCCGAGACACGACTGGTCCATGGACGCGATGCCGCGCTCGCCTACTACGAGGAGATCGGACGCCGCCGGGCCAGGCTGCGCTACGACATCGACGGCGTGGTCTTCAAGGTGGACAGCAGATCGGCACAGGAAACGCTGGGCCAGGTCGCGCGTGCGCCGCGTTGGGCCGTGGCGTTCAAATTTCCGCCGGAAGAGAAACCCACCAAGGTACTGGCGATCGACGTTCAGGTCGGGCGCACTGGTGCGCTCACACCGGTGGCGCGTCTCGCGCCAGTGGTCGTGGGCGGGGTCACAGTCACCAACGCCACCCTGCACAATGCCGATGAGCTGCACCGCAAGGACGTCAGGGTGGGGGACACGGTGATGGTGAGGCGGGCCGGGGACGTAATCCCCGAGATCGTCTGCGTGGTCCTCGCAGAGCGGTCGGCTGACGCCGTGCCTTTCGTGATGCCTGACTCCGTCCCTGGCCAGGCGGAGGCCCAGCGCGTGCAATCTATCCTGCATTTCGCGTCACGACGCGCCATGGACATCGAGGGACTGGGAGAAAAACTGGTCGAGCAGTTCGTGGCCAATGGTCTGGTCGGTGATGCGAGCGATCTGTACGAGCTGCAGCTGGATGAAATTGCGGCACAGGAACGGCTGGGGGAGAAGTCGGCCCAGAACCTCCTGCGTGCGATTGATGCCAGCCGCACGACGACCTTGCCGAGATTCCTGCTGGCCTTGGGGATCCGCGAGGTCGGCGAGGCGACCGCGCGACAGCTGGTCGCGCACTTCGGCACTCTGGAGGCCTTGATGGAGGCCTCACCGGCCGTGCTGGAACAAGTCCCGGACGTGGGCCCTGCGGTGGCGGCCAGCATTCACCGTTTCTTTGAGGATCCGGCACAGCGCGCGATGGTCGAACGTTTGCGCAGCTTGGGCGTGCACTGGCCGGAAGCAGCGCCGCGGGCACCCGAGGCGAGCCTGCCATTGGCGGGGTGGACCGTGGTGCTGACCGGGACACTCGCCAGCTGCGCGCGCGAGGAGGCAGCTGAGCAATTGCGCGCACTGGGTGCCAAGGTGGCGGGCAGCGTCTCAGCGCGGACCACGCTCGTCATCGTGGGCGCTGACGCCGGGAGCAAGGCGGAGAAGGCTGCAGCGCTCGGCGTACCGATGGTGGACGAACAGGCGTTGCTGCGCCTGCTGGCCAGCCCCCTCGAGGCGGAGTCGCTGATTCAGG
>Ga0194123_10005083_pt1 | contig 14360 bp, 13 predicted proteins | sample TA2MahsurfametaG_5_FD_155479 | JGI IMG/M metagenome (GOLD analysis project Ga0194123, IMG submission 155479) | Freshwater microbial communities from Lake Tanganyika, Tanzania - TA2015023 Mahale A surface | ecosystem: Environmental > Aquatic > Freshwater > Lake | place: Tanzania: Lake Tanganyika... | reverse complement strand
AAGAATAAGCATGCGCGAACAGTTTTTTTGAGCGAACGGCTGCGTAGGGAGCTAAAGCACTACAAAAAGACATTAAGCCAATTTGCTTTGGAGCTACCTTTATTTCCAACACAAAAGTCGCCGCAGCGGGGATTCACGCCTAATACTGCGGCGCAGCACTTTGCAACGATTTACAGGTCAGCAGGTCTCGATGGCGCTACTAGTCACTCGGGACGAAGGACGTTTATCACGCGTCTTGCAAATAAAGGCGTTAGTGTGAGGCTTTTAGCAAGCCTCGCGGGGCACAAGTCGATCACAACAACGCAGCGATACATAGACGTTAATGACGAGATGGCTAGGGCAGCGGTTGAGCTCATTTAGTTTGGAAGGCTGCTGTGTGTTTGCATATTTCCTGGTACTCCTCATCCCCAAGAGCCATAAGCCGGTTATGTAGCTCGAGCTCGGCAAAGGGAAACTCTAGCTGTGGGCCAGAAAATGCAGAGCGCTCGGGAAACGCCCCATGCGCGGCGTTTTCGGCGACTAAGAGGGCTAGGAAGAGCGCCCTCACGACAATTAGCGTGAGGTGACGTCGCATCTCGGCGTGCTGGGCAAGTTTCTTGGTGGCCCAAGCGTCTAATTGCCCGTTAAAGCGCTCCACACAGTTCGCCAGTAGCCCAACCCTCCACAGCTCGACATCCGGGTGTTTAGCGCGCTCGTAAACGGCTGCAAGTGCCTTCCAAAGCGTTTTGCTCCGAATCTTTACGCGGCTGATTTGCTCAACTGACGCCTTACTGCAACGCAAAAGCCTCTCGCATTCGCTGAGCTGCTGTTTCAGTGGGAGATTTCGGGGGATGGACAGGGTAATAAAAGCATCCCCGACGGCCTTCCGATGATCAGTCTGCCCGATTAGCCCCTGATCAGGCAGTGTCGTGTTACCCGACACTGCCAAGTGAGGGCCTCGCCAAGCGTCAAAGCTTTTGCAATAAACGTTCCCGTATTTGCGGAATGTCTCAATTACGCGTCTTGAGGCTTCTGGGGTGCCACGAGTTAAACGCCGTGGCGATGATGAGCAGACAAGCGCATAGCTAGGACTAATTCTCAGGTAGTTAAAAAGCAGCCGTGGCAGATCGTTGTGACCCCAATCAAGCTCAGTAGACGCTGCCAAATCACGCACGATGCAAGGAGCAAAAAAGTACCTACTTTTTTGTTACTTCCTATTTTGTATGTTTTTTTGTAAATCTATAAGAGATTTACTTAATCCGTGGCGAAAACCACAGCAATTTTCTCAACTACGGAGGTGTCAAATGAGTGAAGTCGATACGCAACAAAATGTTGCAACTATCGGATCTGCCGATGGAAATCCAGCTGCACCAGAATCGGGCGCAGGCCAAGGGCTGGTAAATCTACTTACAAAGTCTAATCCCGAGAAGGCAATTGGCGATGTAATCGATCAGCTGGTTACTGAGCGTGAGGTCTGGGAGAAGACGGATTTTGCGCGAAGCAACGAAAAGTTGTACGCATTACTGCAAAACTGTTTTGCGCTGCATAACACAATGGTCGGAAGCGATGCTCTAGCGAAAGCGCTGCGTAAAGGGCTAGTGAATTACATCGAATTCAGAAAATACCCCTTTACAGACAGCACCCCTTTGATGACGCGAATCGTCAAATGCGTCTTTGGCGTGGATCGCCGTCGCGTGCATTCCTACGCCACAGCGTTGCTGGCTGCAAAAGAAAGGCGTATTGCGGTTATTGAGCTTCCCAGGTGGTTAAAGGAGCAGGGTGGCGTTGAAGAGGTACGACGCTCGGCGAAGTCTGGCAGCACTTCGATGGCAAAACGCGTAGACGAAGGGCGACTAGTGCTGCAGTCCGACGTTTTGGCAGTAGTGCACAGCGACAAGCTAAACGCACAGTTCTCGACCGAAAAACTTCAAGAAGGGGTGGTTTTACTGGCCACCCGCAGCGATGACGGGGGCTTTGCAATTCGTAAAGTCATTCAGGCGGATAGCGTCGTGAAAGCCGCAATTGCGTCCTGCTCCTCGCTTGGTAAACAGGCTAAGAAGAAGCAGCAAATCGAGGCGGATGCTCGGGCTGCGGAAGTTGCGCGACTTGCTGCGCAAAAAGAACTGAAAGCGGCGTAGATCTTAAACAAACAGCGGGCGGGCGCCTGTCGCCCGGCCCCGCATCCTTACTAAGGAGTAGATCATGGGTAATGTAGTAAAACTAGTGACGGTTCGCCCGCCGGAGTGCTTGAATGATTTCGCGCTACAGCCAACAAGCCGATACAAACTAGAGTCCATCTTGGATCAAACCTTACCGCTACCTGAGCATGGAGTGTGTGGGGTCATCCTCTACGGGCTTTATGGGACAGGGAAAACCACCATGGCACGACTGCTGCCTGGGTTAATTGAAACGGCGCGCACGACCGATGTCTTAAACAGTCGCGTAGCGGGCCAGGTAATCGACTCAGTAGACCCTTGTTTTGACTATCACGCCTGTGCTTCAGGCCAAAATAGCACCAACCTAATACAAACAATTCAAAATAAGACGAGCTATATCCCGTTTAATGCAAGCAGCCTGCACTATGTCATTCTTGATGAGATTGATAACCTGACAGATCTCGCCCAGGCAAGCTTTAAGGCAATTATGAATAGGACCAATGTCGTATTCGTAATGACCACCAATCATCTCGATAAGGTGGATCTTGGCATTCAGAACCGATCCATTTTGATTGACATGAACCTACCGCCTCCCCAGCAGTGGCGGCCAATATTGCGACGAGTTTTTACAGACGTGGGGCTAAGTCCTCCCGCCGATGCGGTACTGGATCAAACAGTGGTCGCAGGGCGCGGCTCAGCCCGCAGCATCTTCTCCGACGTAGTCCTTTCCGTAAACCATCGAATACGCACTGGCGAGGCGGCTAACGACTAGGGTAAAAAACGAAAGGAGACTGAAATGCATGAGTTCTATGACGCTAACGGCCGAGTGAAACTGATCGTACTTCGCAATGACGCAGAAAAATCGATGCCAAGCCTTGGGAAGCTAAAAAAAGAGTTTGGTGCACAGGAGGTAAAGATATATAAAACGCTTGGCCGACACTATCGGCTGATCTCGGATCTTGTGCGATTTCTGTTTTGTGCACAAGGAACCGAGGGCGTAAGCGATGAAGTATCTCGGGTCTTAGAAGGTAGATACATCTATCTCGACTCCAGCGCCACGCTCACACTCGCGTCTGTGCTCCGATATAGCGAAAAGGTCTACAAGTACTATGACGTAAGCTACGAGGACTATCGTCGTGCAGATGAATTCGTAACGCTACTGGCTGAGATTCGACGGGGTCGATACACAATTGATTCTTTTGGTAACTCGATGAAAACACTCCAAGACAAGCTCTTAGTAAATGGCATTCGGGATGACATTGAGGTCTTTGATCAGAATCGTTTTAAGGCAGACTTCGCAACAGTAGGAGCTCGCGCAGTAGAACAGGTGCGTGCGGCGCTTTTGATGCAGCACGAACGACTTATTTGGAAGGCGGTGTCTCCGCTACAAGTCCAGGCGGAAAGCAGTTCTGCAAATGATGAGGAGGACTTCAGAGAGGCTGCGTAAAGTGGGTCGTAATTTTAAGTAGATGAAAATAAACTACGACTACTAATTATGCTTTTTGACCTACGACCGGTCCGCCACCGCTGTACACCGATTCCAGAGTCTATGGAAAGGGTGCCTGGCTACCCTAAAAAGCTTGTTATTTTCCGTATTCAAGCCTCTTCGTATTGGTGGGTGCGCTATCACGCGGGCGGAAAGACATTTAAACGTAGCACCGGCGCTGAGATGCGCCGAGACGCAATCACTCAGGCGAAGCGTTTCTTTGATGAGATTAATTTCAAGATACATCAAGGGGTCTCAGAGAGCACAGGAAAAATTACATTCGATCTTGCATGCCAGAGCTTTATGCAAGCTGAACAAGCAAAGCACGCACGCAATCAACTGTCAAAAGTTACACATGAGACTCGGACCTACAGGTTTCGTGGCGCCATACTTCCTTATTTTAAGGGCCGAGATATCGCAAAGATCGACTTTACATTTTTGGATGAGTTTTTAAATCATCTATCTACTCAGACTCCGAAGCTAAGTATTTCTACTATCGCAGCCTATATGGGCCTGGTGCGTGCAGTGTTAACGCATGCAGCAAAGAAGAATTGGATCCATCACGTCCCGGAATTTCCAAAAGTAGGAGTGGAAGATAAACCGCGCGGATGGTTCCGTATTGGGGAATACAAGACCATGTATCGAGAGGCCAAGCGCCTAACGGGCAAAACCGTTGAGCGGATCCGAACTACAAACGCAAAAGGTGAGTTTGTCTATCACCATGTGATTAAAGGTCAGCCCCGAGGCGGCGTGATCCGAAAGAGCGTGAAGATTACAAATGACTTAAACGACATGATAGTTTTTATGGTCAATAGCTACATTCGGCCCACTGATCTTAAAAATATGCAGCATAAGCACGTTGATATCGTAAAAAACGAGTACAAGTATCTAAGACTGAATCTTCCGCCGAGTAAAGGGCACAGGTATCCCATCACAACGATGCCTTGGGCTGTTCGTGTCTATGAAAGAATCGTCGCTCGCAACGCTGCGCTTGGCTATGGAAAGCCAGACGACTATGTATTCATGCCGCGGCAGGGAGCTGAGAAGCGGGATAACGCTTTGAAGCTTTTGGCCCAGCAATTTGATGCGCTTATGGATCTGACGGGACTAAAGACATCACCTTCCGGTGAAGTAAGAACCATCTATAGCCTCAGACACAGCGCAATCATGTTTAGGCTGCTCTACGGTGCAGGCATTGACACGCTCAAACTTGCCCGGAATGCTCGAACAAGCCCCGAGATGATCGATCGGTTTTACGCTGCTCCACTCATGGGAGAAATGGCAATCGCGGAACTGCAATCGAAGCGACGCCCCAGACCCTGGGAGCGATGAACTACTTATTCCTATCTATAAAGTCCAACATAGCTTTTAAAAACTCCGCACGTGCAGCATCACTGGCACCAGTGGAAGACCCGTAGGTCTCTCCGTTACTCCAAGTATTCTGACCCAACGACAATGGCCGAAGAAATGCTGCATGCGCCATGTTGTCAAAGTAGGCAATCTCGATTTTCCCGCCACTCTTCTTAACGCTCTCAGCCCACTGCAAGGGGCTGGGCGTCTGCCCACTGGATACCGATTGGCTACTACAAAATTTAGAACTACCGACCGGAGCCTCAGGGAATAAAATATTCTGAGAACAGGGCCCAGTCAGAGCCCAGCGCTTACCGTTAGGATCCCGATTTCCAAAATTATCAAGGTTACCGAATGCCAGTAAAACTGGGACCTTTATCTCATCTGGCAAGCCAATACCAATAGGTGTAATGCCCTCCGCTATGATGCCTTTCACATGCTCTGGGCTAACTACACCAGCTAAGTTTGCAACTACTGTGGCCCCATTCGAAATTCCAAATAGGTAGATACGACTCGTATCAATGTCTTTTCTCTGCAAGGCCCACCTATAGGCTGCCAGTGCAGTGGCGTAGATCATTCTTTGCCGTGCCTCGTTTGAAACTGAAAAGGCCCAGAACCTAGAATCACGCCCCTTAATGCCCTGCATCGAGTAAGCATCAAAGGCAAGCGTTGCAAAACCTTGTTTATGAAAAACCTCGTTTGAATTAATAACGTCGCTGATTCCACCGCCCCCATGAACGCTAATCATCAGCGGAGGCTTACTGATACCCTCAGGGATGCGGAAGCGAACACTGCGGTCGCATGGATCGAATCCCCCTAATCGCCCAGTGACTGAGAAAAAATTCTCCCGGATTGTCCTAAGTTCAGCTTGCCCAACTTCATGTGGCAAGCAAGTTACAGCAGGCTGAGCCCAAGCGATGTTGCCCAATAGAAGCAAATAAGCAAGCAAGAGAGGAGGTGGGCTTGAGAGATACCTTGTTCGCATACACTTCATCACTAAACCTGAATAGCGTCCGTTTCGACAAATGGCCTGAGCCCAGGCGTAAGCGAGGTCTTGGTCACCAGATCTACCGTGGTGCCAAGAGCATCTTCGAGTCGAAACTGCGCATCATAATACCTATGCTAGGTGATAGGGTGGGCGAATTCAACCAGTAGGTCTACTTCGCTTATTTCCGTCATCTGGTTTCTGGCGGCTAAGCCAAATAACGCGATCGACACCACGCTGCCTTCTCTTTAAAGGAATAATTTTTTCTGCGCAAAATATCAAAATCGGTGTCTCTGTTCACGCTTGGGCTACCTGGTAGGCTACCCGCAATTATGCGTCCGCGGCAAGCTAGCGGGCAATGGCAGCAGCAACCAACCCCCCAACCAACCCCCCAACCAACCCCTACCCGTGAGCAGGCTCTGCTTGGAAGCCAAACAAAAAAACCACACAGAAGAAGTTAACAAAAAATTTAACTACTTTTGAATCAGACAGTGGGTGAAGTCAGTGTTGTGAGTCACTGAAAGCGTAGGAGTAGGAGTGGTGGACGCGCCAAGTTTCGAACTTGGGACCCCCACCGTGTGAAGGTGGTGCTCTACCACTGAGCTACGCGTCCGTATCAATTTTTACAGCTGAATTTTAGCATTAGAGAGACGCGAGAGAAAGACCTCTCCTGGTCGCGCTTTTACGGCAAAGCCGTAACGATCTCTATCGCTATTGAGCGCCGCTTACGATACGAAATAGTTGCTCGTTTTTTAAGCCCATGACAGCCGCATAGCGCAGATTGATCGAAACGTCTCTGTTTATGTTTTGCATAATCTCTGAAGCGGTAATGGGTAATTCATAAGTCACCGATGCTTGGGTGACTCGATGTGTAAAAGTTACCCGGCCCAAGAGATTAGGACTAGTCTTACTCTGCTCTAGGCGCAGCGTTTGCTGACCGAGACTTGCTGTGACTGCAAGACCAATTCCATCAAGCACGCACGGGCAAGGGGCTAAGGGCCCATCGGTATAGACTACCGCCAGCTGGCGTTTGTCTGCCTGAAGTCTACTAAGCGCATCCTGGCCAATTCTGATGCCGTAGGCAATTAAGCTTCCGAAACCTCCGTGTACAGCGGTTCCCCATTCTGTCCATTGCTCAGCAGTTTGCGCCGATGCTTTACTGGCGGGCATACAAAATAAACTGCAAGAGAAAAGAATGATTACAAAAAATTCCCGTTTCATATAAGTCAGATTCTTAGGGCACTTTTACGACGGAAAGATCGATCTTTACTCAGAGGCTGATCACGCATTCAAATTGCGCTCGACGAGGCCCTGCCTACGCACCAAACATCAGGACCAAATAAAAGTAGCACAGTTTTTTCTATGCTACTTTTTCTTCAGTGTGCTACTGAAGGTAACAAGTTAATACGTTGATTTTTAAACAGAAATAGCAGTGCTGTTTTGTGCTGTAATGCTTCATTGAAAGTCGTGTGAAGGCGGTGCTCTACCACTGAGCTACGCGTCCGATACGTGTTCAAAAACCGTTGAATACAACAGCACGATCATAGTCCGAGGTGACAGATCTGGCAAAGGATCGGGCCGGGCTAATGCAGCGCAAACCGCAAGAACCCCAACTTTCACCAAAAAACCCGACACTGCCGCATCAGGGCCTGGTCAGGCAGTGTCGTGTAACCCGACACTTCGCGGGCAGGGTCTTATTTGGCATGGGTCCTCTGATTTGAGTTTAAAGCTCAACATATGCCGCCTAGCCAAATAGCTGAGATCAAGATAGATCAAGTTTTGGCTAGGTGAGGGATTCGAACCAAGAATTTTAGACGCCATTTCGCAAGCGCGTTTCAAGCCTGTCTTAGAGAGAACAACTCTCCCCTCAAGTGCGTAACATCGAATCTAATTTGCGACGCGGGCTCGGACCACGCGGCTCCAGAGCAAACCCCACACGGGAGAGCATCTGCAACGTCTCGCCCGACCCTGTCAAACCCAGGGTTTTGTGTATGGCCTCATAGGGCCCACGCATCTCCGGGAACTCCTGTAGGGCTTGCGATAGCGGGTGCATGTCCACGCCTGCGGCCGTGGCAAGAAGATGGGAGCGCACGTAGACGCGCCCCGCAGCTACCTGCGCCGGGCGCGTGTTTCCGCGGCTTGCCAGCCAGAAGAAGCCGCTTCCCGTCTCGAAGGGTACCCAGCGCTCCATTACCCGCTCCAACGTCTTGCTGCCTTTGACGGGCACCTCCGTCGGGTCGAAGAGCCCGACAGTGTGCAGAGATCTCACCATCAGGCTGTTCAGCGCAATGCCATCGGGGTTAGCGGCGATAGCGTCGGGGCCGATTCGCATCAGGCGAGCCGATTCCAGCCAAGTGTTCGCCGTGGTGGCCTCAATCTCGTAAGCTTCACGAGTGATACGTCGAATCGGATCCATGGCGGCGCCCGCAGCTACACCACTGCGCAGGCTGAGGCGGCTGGCCGTCTCCGCCCAGTTTTGCGCCAGTGCTTCAGGCACCATGCGATCACTCGCGTAGGCGGTTTTGCGCGTGTGCCGGCGCACAATCTGGGCAAATAAGGGATCGGTGGGCGTACTGCCCGGTTCGCCCAGTATCAGCGTAGCGACCCGGCTGCCTTTGGGTAATTCTTGATTGGCGGGTGCACCGTCCGGGAAAAGCTCAACCCTGACTGAAATACCGCGCTGTGTTGCGGCGATCACGGCCAACTCAATGAAAGCGCCGCAGCCAATCAGAATCTGGCGGCCGAAAGGATCTGTTTCCGGTAGCAGCCGATCGCCATCACAGGTCAAGTGAATGCGCCCGGGCTCGCGCAGATCGGCGATCCAGGGCTGGAGGTTATGCGGATTCGGTGCCAAAAGTGCATGCGCGAGCATGAAGCGCCGCGTGTCAGCCTCGCGGTCAGGGGCACGCCAAGGTTGTAAGGCCTCCTCCGGAAATTCGCTGCTGCACCCGGTGAGTGGGGCGATGGCCGCTAGCACGGCGCCTCCGCCCACTAGGTGGATGAAGGATCGACGGCTTGAAATGACCTCGATGTCAACGCTCGAATTTCGCGGCGAGAGGGTAAACAGACTCCTTGGCTCCATCTTTATCTCCACTTTGACGGACCTTCAATGAGCAATCGCCAAAGGAAGGTCTACGGAGGTATTGTGTGGAATCCTTCAGACACACACAATTGCCTATGTTTACATCTCTGAATTACATTTATGAATACCTTCTTTGATTGGTCGCTCGTACGCTCATTTCTTGCTGTTGTTGAGCATGGCAGCCTTCTTGCGGCTGCTCGTCAGCTGAAATTGAGTCAGCCCACTGTGGGACGGCATGTGGCTGAGCTTGAGTCGCAGCTTGGTCTGGTTCTTTTTGAAAGGACCGGACGAGGCTTGCTGCCCACCGATGCAGCGCTTCGTCTGATTGAGTCTGCTCGAGCCATGCAAAGTGGAGCTGATCAGCTAGCGCGCAGTGTCGTCGGTTCAGATTCACTGACCTCAGGAACAGTGCGGATCACCGCCAGCCAACCTGTCGCCTGCTATGTACTGCCTCCTCTTATGGCACAAATGCGTTTGACTCTGCCTGAGGTGCAAGTGGACTTGGTGGCCAGTAATACTGTAAGTAACCTGCTGCGGCGGGAGGCCGATATTGCGGTGCGAATGGTCCGGCCTGAACAGGCCACTATCGTTGCGCGGCAGGTGGGAAAGGTGACTATCAAGGCATGTGCTCACCAGGACTACCTGCGCAGACGTGGTATTCCGCGACATCCTTCCGATCTGCTCTCCCATGATCTCATTGGCGGCGATCGCAATGACGAGACACTTAAAGGCTTTGCTGCCAGGGGCATGCTAATAAAAAAGGAGCAATTTGCTTTTAGGACCGACGACTTGATCGTAGTCTGGCAAGCCATTTGTGCCGGGCTAGGGGTAGGCTTTGCCAGCGAGCACTTGATCCGGACAGAGCCTGCGATCGTGCCCCTGCTTCCCAAGCTAAAAATTGAGCCGTTACCGGTTTGGCTGGCTGTCCACAGAGAGATAAGGACCAACAAACGAATACGGGCAGTCTACGATTTTTTGTCAGAAGCATTGCCCGGAGCGATTTAAGTGTTGATAGTTCTCTGAGTTTGCAGGCTAAGCCAGAACCTGGTGTTGAATTAAATCTCAGATTTAACTTCTTGTTACATGTTTTTTCTATTGAAGATATCCCGTGAGTCGGTACGTGGAGCTAATATTTATCCCGTTACTCCGAACACATTATAGGAATATCATGATCACCGGAATTTACGCAGGGCTTTGCGGTTTGATGTTTCTCTTTCTTGCTTGGCCAATTACTGTCCAGAGAAAGCAAAAAAAGATTGGGCTTGGTGACGGAGGGGATATTGAGCTTCAGCGCGCGATCCGGGTCCATGCCAACTTTGTTGAATATGTTCCACTCGCTTTGGTGATGCTGCTGGTAGTTGAGCAGCAAGGGGTTTCGGATACCGTCGTACATGGATTCGGCCTAGCTTTGATTTTGTCACGGGCACTTCATGCATTCGGCTTGAGTCACTCGGGCGGATACTCGTTCGGGAGATTTTACGGAACGCTAGGGACTTGGCTTGTGATAACTGGGCTTGCGATTCTTTCGATCTGGGCAGGTTTGTTTTAGATCACTGGACTGCCCCTGGCTTTATGGGCAATAGTCGATATTGCTGCAGTGCAGAAATGATCAAGTTGTAACGGCCAGGTTGACCTACAGCGTCCCTAGGAATAATCTCCGCGCAAGGGAGAAGTCAATTGGACCAGATTCGCGACTTAGGTTTTTGGCGGCAGTATGGCGCGCGCTTGCGGCGCCTGCGTGAGCGTCAGCGCTTAAGCCTTCGGCAATGCGCCCGCCTCATGGGCGCCTCAGCGGAGGATCTACTAAATGTTGAAGTCGGAAATATTTTCGCTTTTATTCACAGCGGAAAAGTAGACGCAAATCTTTTTGAATCTTACGAACGGTGCTTGCTTCGTAGTCAGGTTCAAGAAGCTGAAGTAATTGGTTCCAGGTTTGGTCTCACTTATAAGATTGATCGAATCGCTCACGATGCAACACCACCTTTGTTCTTAAAAGCCGGTTAAACATCTGCGAGTCCGCTTAACGATCAGGGCCTAAGCGAGCCGAAAAAAATAGCAGTGTCAGACTCATTACGAAATGATTGATGAAAAAACGCCTCGGATGCGTTTTGATTTCGATTTGGCCAGAAAGCTAGAGGACGCTTAAGTGAGTAGAAAAAATGCAGGGAAATCACTGATGGCTTTCGCTGCCGCCGGACTTCTTGCCGGCTGCGCGACCCATCTCAGCCCCCTTTCTGAGATTGCCCCCGCCGAGGCCGTCTGTCCTTCCGGCGTGCCTGCTGGTGTGAAGTGTTTTCGTGGGCGTGATTCCGCAAGCTCTCACTACCTGATCGCTATGCCGCAAAAATGGAGCGGTGTGTTGGTCGTTCATGCCCACGGAGGGCCGGTTTTGGGAGAGCCGAAGGCCTCCCGAGCCGATGAGGACATCAGGCGCTGGGCAATCACTCTAACCCAGGGCCATGCGTGGGCAGGATCGGTTTTTCGTCAAGGCGGATTCGCGGTGACGACAGCCGCTGAGGACACCGAGCGCGTTCGAAAAATTTTCATACAGCACATCGCGAAGCCAAGGGTTACCTTATTGCATGGGCAATCTTGGGGAGCGATGGTCGCTACCCGAGCAGCGGAGCGCTATGCGAACTCCTGGGATGGATTGCTTCTGACCAGCGGCGTGGTTGCGGGGCCAACCACCTATGACTTCCGGCTCGACCTGCGCGCCCTGTATCAACACCTTTGCGCCAATCATCCGCGGCCGGCCGAGTTGCAGTATCCACTCTCAATTGGGCTTCCCACAGGAATTCAGATGTCTGCCGAGGAATTGGCGTCCAGAGCAGACGAGTGCCTAGGGCTTCGCAGGCCCGCCGCTCAGAGGACTGCCGAGCAATCCAAAAAAATTAAGACGATTGTGGATGTCATTCGAATCCCGGAGGCTTCAATCTTGGGGCACTTGAATTGGGGCACTTTTAGCCTGCAGGATGTCGTGAGCCGGACCTCCGGTGCGAGCCCCTTTGGCAATCATCAGGTTCGCTATCAGGGGTCCGACGATGACAAAGAATTAAATTCTGCACTGGATGTAAAAGGCCTGCGTTTCAAGGCGGATCCGCTGGCAGCGCGAGCCTTCGCGGCAGACGTGGATTACGCCGGCAGATTTCGAGTCCCGGTGCTGACCACACACGGCATCAATGACAGTACGGTCTTCGTCGAGGGCAATGACACGCTTCGCCAGCGCATGGAGCGCCACGGCAATGGCGCGAATCTTGTTCAGACCTACGTTGACTCTCGCGAACACAGCTATCTCGGGGACCCCATCTATCCACCGCTTTTTGAGGCACTTCTTAAGTGGGTCGAGCAGGGCATCAAGCCGACACCACAAGCGATCGCGAATCGCTGTCGAGAGCTTGCTGTGCAGCAAGCGAATCTGTGTCGATTTGCACCGGAATACACCCCGAGGCCTCTCGCCTCGCGGATTGCCCCACGTTAAGGCGGTCGTGTGGGTGGGCTCACAGCGGCTCAACGCGATCGAAATCGGGCCGGGTCAGCCACTCGTTAAATTCATCGGCAAGCCGTTGGCTTTCGCTAATCGCGATTGTCCAGTTCCGGATACGCGCCTTTAGATCGTTGCTATAGGTGACAAAGTCGGTCCGATCGGGCAGCTTTTGGTTGGGCAGGCACGCCACCCAAGCTGGATCTGGCGCAAGCACAATCGTGTTATCCAGAAACGCGGTCGGCCGGTGCCGGGATTTGAGTTGTTTATCCAGCCAGCCAGGAACGACGGCCCGCTGAAAATGCGGGTAGAGCACGAGACCCTGGTAATTCAGGTGCAGGTGATAGTCGGTAATCCCACCATCCCAGTAAGCGCCGGCCGGCGCGTCGGCAATCGCGGGAACTGCTTTGAGCGCAAACGGGATGCTGCAGCTTGCCTGAACTGCCTGCAGGAAATTCTCTTCGGTCAGGCGGAGCTCGCGGGTGGCAAAGTCATCAATTTCAAAAGGCCTTCCACCGAGTCCGGCCGCCCCCGGTGAGGAAAACACTGTGCGCTCAAGCCAGATGCCCATGGTCCGCCGACTGATGGCATTGCTTAGGTAGGCCATCGCGTAGCCAAGGGGTGTGAGAAATCCATGCTCTTTACTCAAGAGGTGCTTGCCTCGAGAGCAGAGCACATGCAGTCGATAGCGGGGATGGTGCAGAACTTGAGAGATGTGGCCCAAATAAAATGACTCGAGATTGCTTTGAAAACTTTCGCTGACTTGCTGCGCAGTGGGGCGCCTCTGCCCGGGTGCGAGCGGGTAGTCTTGATGCACATAGTCCCGCTCAAGACGAATAAATCCATCAATCGGCGATGCAAGGCATGCAGTGGCCATTCGCCAGGCGCCGATGGATGCTCCGACAAGATGAATGGGCTGGCTGCTTTTTGGCAGCCAGCTGCCAAAAAGCAGCCGATCAATCGGCCCCAGAATCAGGCCCTTCGGCCCGCCGGCGGCCCCGGGGATGACATGAATATGCTCCGGCAGAAGGCCATGCTCTCGAATATGCGCTCGGGCTTTTGGTCCGGCATAGATGCGGAGCGTCTGTCGGGTCGATTGGATCATTCGGTGAGGGTTTTGAGACAATTCGGTAATGAGCTCAATATTTTATGGTGAATAAAGCGTATGACCCGCCTTCGGCGAGAGGTGATATTCGGTATCGCCATCCCATTTGTTTACCTGGTTTTTGAGCTTGGCTTTACCCATCAGCTCGTCAGCGTTTTATCGGGCACGGCAAGCGACGAGATTTTAAAAGGCCTTGAATTCTGGGGCCGGGTGATTTCGGGAGTCGGCCTTGGGCTGGTTTTTTTCCGGCTCAAAGTGTTCTTACGCTTTAGCGAGTTTCTCAGGCTTTGCGCTTTTGTGGTCCTCGGTATTGCTTTGATGTGGAATACGCAGCGCGAACTCACGGATTATCTGGTCCGCACAGCCAAGTCAGAAGATAAGCAGGCCGCAGTGGCGCTGTCGTTGGTTGCAAAATATGCAGGCGAAGGCCGGCTGCGACTGACAAGCGGTGAGCCGGTCATCTGGGGGCCGCTTGACCGTGCCGAGAAAGACATTGTGATGGCCTTATTTCCAGCTGCCGCCTTGCACACCACGAATCGGGAGGCCCAGCTGACCCAATGGGTCCTGGAGCATGGCAGCTATAGCGCAGGGCTCACCGTAACGACTAATCTGGAATACAACGCCTATAAGAATCTCATCATCCCGCCGATCGTGGTCGGCATATCACTGTTTTTTGCGCTGGTGAACCTGTCTTTTCTGGTGGGCACGTTGGGCAATTTAATTCGACCGCGAACAC
>Ga0194123_10005078_pt1 | contig 14368 bp, 16 predicted proteins | sample TA2MahsurfametaG_5_FD_155479 | JGI IMG/M metagenome (GOLD analysis project Ga0194123, IMG submission 155479) | Freshwater microbial communities from Lake Tanganyika, Tanzania - TA2015023 Mahale A surface | ecosystem: Environmental > Aquatic > Freshwater > Lake | place: Tanzania: Lake Tanganyika... | reverse complement strand
TACTGAAGGGGAAGATTTGTTCGACATGTCAGATTGACTGTTGTAAACAGACTGAAGTTTTTCAAAACAACTCACCTGCTTAAATAGTCATCCGGGCCAAGCACAAGCTCAGCTGCCAGTTGATCCATGTATTGTTTCCATGCCACAGCTCCAAATTTCCCAACTGTTGTGCTTGGTTGTTTTTCAGTGCTGGTGGTGTTGGCCTGCTGGGATGGGACATCTTGGGGCGGGGGCAATTCAATTCTTGCTCTCTTTTGAGGAGGCTTAAGACTGGGTTTTGTAGGGGGTGGGGCAGTTGGCGTGGCACTGACATTGGGGAGAGGGAGCAGTGTGCTATAATATTCTTCTATTCCAGACAATTGAAGAGGTGCTTGGAGCTGCTGCAGGCTTGTGCTGTAACATTCCTCTGTATCGGACAATTGAGGAGGTGCAGGGAGCTGCTGCATGCTGGGGCAAAGAGGTCCGTTTTGTTCGGTTTTTTTTGCGGCTGACTTGGGTTTTCTCACCCGCTTCGGCCTGGGTTTTGTAGGGGGCGGGGCAGTGGGTGTGGCACTGACATTAGGGAAAGGGAGCAGTGGGTTGAGGAAGGACAACTCGAGCGCGTTGCCTTGCTGAAGTTTGAAGCAGCTTGAATTGTGCGCCTTTTGTTGTGTATTGTTGATGATGAGGCCGCCAAGTTGTTGAATGGTGTTCCTCATGCCACCTAGCTCCTCCCTCAAGCAGTTGATGGACTGCCAGCAGTCGTCGACGTGGCGCAGCACCTCCTCATCGTAGAATGGTAGGAACTGGTGAAGGGCAGGATGTCCTTCCAGTTTCAAACGCTCAACCAGCACCCTAAGTTCTCGAATGAACGCAGACGTGCACAACGAATTCATTCTTTCTGTCTGCAAAGTTCAAGCACTTGAGAGAACAATAAGCTTGGAAAAACTGCAGAGTTCTTCAGGCTCCACAGTGAGCACCAGGTCAACGTCAAGAATGAAAGTCACACGTCTTCCCTGTCCTCTGAAGCAGAGACAGCCTGGGCAGCAGGATCTCTGATACAAGGATGTGCCGATGGATGCTAGCTGGTTGGAGCTGAGCGGAATGACAACTGAGTCGACCTCTGCTGACACAGATCGAGATATGATCTCTGCGTCTCGCGTCAGGCAAAAGAGGCGGATCTTAAAGTGGGCAAAATGATAGGTCTTGTAATATCCTCGAAGAGCCATTCAGTGAGCTGAAAAGTATAAAAGCATGCATTAGAGGCTGAAAATCATTAGTTCTTTGTTGAACTTTGAAGGAGGCAGACTTCAAAGCAAAATGGATGATTCTACCCAACAACTCGACATCCCTTTCTCTGGCATTGAAAATGAGGATTTGTCTGAGGAAAAAATCGTCCTCTCAAGAGGAACCGTGACTGTTTCAGACGACGGCATCTTTCGACTCGAGTTTTGCAACCTGAAGGACAAAAAGCTAAACCTCGGAGAGGTGGCTACTGATCGCCTCATTAGATATCTCTGCGAGGCTCGCAAAAAGATGCCCAACTTGATGCAAAATCCACCCCTCAAGGACAACTGCTACCACCGCTGGATTGTCGAGGAGGACAAGACAAACAGGCTGAGACTTGAAGCCGGGGTCTACTCTGAAAAGCCATACCTTACTCTGAGATCCTATTTCAGCGGAGAACTCAAGCCCAAGGACGTTGAAATGGCAGAAGGCGGCAGTGAAGCGGGCGTCGATGAGGAAGGTGACGAGCAGCTTGTGGCCTTTCAGGAGGCTATGAAAAGGAGAAGACAAAAGTTGATCAATGCTTGGAAACCGACAAAGAATAACTTTACTTTTATGCCAGAAGAGATTGGGCCATTTCTAAACTTTGTGATCAACAAAGTCTGATGTGAAACATGTCAACAATGTCTGTAGTTTTGAATTGAAATATAAATTTGAAATCTGACAAAGCATTTTGATTTATTTCAATAGGGAAAAAACAAGAGCAAGTAATTGACATTTGCTCAAATTCTTTTGTTTTAGCACAAGACTGACATCAAGTTGAAATTAATTTATACCTTGCAATTTGTAGTGGAGAATTGCTTTGAAGCGTTAGGTTCAAATGGCGAGAGACCAAGTTGCCTACAAAAGTATCAAAAACAAATTATTTAACAAAAAAAATAAAAAGTTGGCTTTTTTGCAAACATTTATTTTAATCAAAAAATTGCACGAGTTTAAAAATAACATTTTCATCATAGAAAGTTGACACTTTACTTATTGAGTCCACGAAATTTTCACTTTTTGACAGCACTTGAATTGTTGGCAACACATTTAAGCTCGGGTATGTACATTTTCTTCAGCAAGCAAAGGTCATCAAATATCTTTGTTTTTGAGTCATCGCAAAAGGTGTCCGTGTAAAGTTGCGCATTTTTTTCTAGACCAGAGAGGACATAGTGGTAAAAGTACTTGGTGGGAAAGTCTCTTGGCTTGTGGCTCTGCATGATTTGGAGACACACTTCAAACAAACCTAGGATCAGATGCACCTTTGTAAAATTGTCAGATTCCTGCAAGTCCTCGGCTGTTTGATTTGCCCTCTTTCTGACAAATACTTCAAGAAAACGCGACTGCATGGCCTCTATGTGTTCTTTTCTGACCCTCTTTGCTCCAGGCATGTCTGCATTTGTGTCATAAATTTCGGGAAAGTTGCCTTTGCCTCTGAAGGTAAATTTGTTCAGCCGCTCGTTGGAGCTGGCCATCACAAAAAACGGCTGAACAATTTCCGTAGAAGAGTGGACCTTTGCTGAAAACACCTCTCCCCTGCAGGCAAGCTTGAGAGTGTTCATGTCTGCCCCGAAAAGGTTCTTGAGAGTGCAGTCTCTGAGCATCAGAATGTTCTTTCCTTTGACCTGGAAACGGCCGCACCCCGACGACGACGACCCCGAGGTTACCAGCTGGTGAGCGCTAGAGGCCAGGGCATTTTCAACGATGGAGCTCTTGCCAACAGACGACTTGCCGCTGAGGTAAAGCATCAACATTCCGTCGCTCCGCACCCTCTGGCACGTCGCAAAGGTAAAAAACAAGAGGTAAAAGTACTCCCTCTTTGTGAGTTGGCCGAGGTAATCTGTGCTCGCCACTCTGAACCCGGCAACGTCGTCGTCTCCAAAGATCTTGAAAAACATTCGACGATATACGAGGCTCTTTTCTGCCAGTCCAAGCACAGACGGTATGTGCACGAAAGCAAATTGAGTCTCTGCTCTCACCTTTTGCAAGTGCTCAATGGTTGCCTTCAGCAAGGGCTCAAATCTGATGGCCACAGTGGAACCCAAGCTGTAAAGCTGAGACAACACCTTGTTGTAAACCTCCATGCTCTTCTCCTCGTCCGTCTTGTCTCCGCTCACAAGTTCTGTCTCCTTTTCAATCAAAAGACCGATCAGTTCCTCCGCTGTCTGATCCTTCCGAGACAGAAGCGAAATAGTCATCTGGCGAAGGCGATCTTGCGTAGCGTCTCCGCTTTCCAGCTCGTCCAATCCCGTGTCTGTCAGCTGAGACAGAGTGCTTTCTCCTTCTGTCAGCGACTCTGAATCGGTCATCTCTTTCTTCACGTCGGGCAGCAGCAAATCCTGCGAGTCGACCTCGCCCTTGACTCGCACCCCGTCTTCCATTCTTTGCCTTCCTTTCTTTTCCGGAAGCAAGCTCAAGCAGCCTGGTGTTTTTTATGAAGCTCTGAGGTATTCTGTTTTGCAACAAGATTTTCACGTATGGGAGGAAGGGCTTAAACTTGTCAGAGTCTTCTTTTGGGTGACTGCGACGGGTGAGCAGAGACAAAAAGTCAATGAGCGACACTCTGAGTCTCTTGTTTCCCTTGATGAGAATGCTCTTGAAGTTGTCCTCTTTCGAGCTAACTATAAACTTGTCCGTCCTCAGTATTTCTTTCACCAGATTGATGCAGTTGTTCCACTTGGGCGATTTGACGGCAAGACGTACCTCGTCAACAATGGTCTTGAAAGTGGAGGCAAACTCCTTGTCCTCGTCAGCTTTGGCGTTTTCAGCTTCGTCGATGGCCCTCTCTCTGTTCACATGCCTGGCTTCGACAATGACAAAGTCGCCGTCCTGCACTTCCTTGCCAAATTTCATCCCAGCCAAGTTCTCCTCCTCTCCCAGTCTCGGAAACACCAAACAGTAGGGATGGTGTCTCACAAACAACTGAGTGACGTTGGCTAGGAGGAGCACTCTTTTATACAGCTCTGAAGAGGATTCCGGGTCGTTGAGTTTGAGCAGCACCGTGCAGCGGAGGTCTTGAAGTCTTTCAAACACCTTCCTGAGGTAAGCCTTGGTGTCGCCGCCAATGAAGTGAATGAGAAGGTGCTTGTACAGAGACACAGAGCTGGAGTTGCCAAATTTAAACGTCAAGGTGTGTGCCTTGTAGAGAATCTTGTACAAGGTAGAATTGAGGACGCTCTGTGTGACCACAAAGAGTGTCACCTTCTTGTGGTGAGTCAGATAAGTGAGCAGGGCATCCACTTGCGGCGTCACCTCGACCAAGTCGTCCAGCACCACCACGTGATCTGGCGTCAACACCTCCACCAGCTCCACTTCGTCCAAACAGTAGATCTCTGTGGGCAAGTCAAGTCTGCCTTCGTAGGGGTTCTCGTACTTTTGATGGGCGTTGTTGTAGTTGCAGTGAACGTAAATAAGTCCTTGGCAGGCCCCAGGCTCAAAAAAAACTTCTTTGTTTTGCAAGCACCTCAAAATGTACTCGCTTTTGCCGCTGTTGGAGGGCCCCGTTACAAAGTTGATTGACTCTCTTGCATACACAGACACCGACCTAGAAGGGGCAGAGGGGGTGGTTGAAACTTCTTCAGAAACACCCTCAACATTCTCTTCTTCTTCAGAAGCAGAATCAACTGAAACAGTGTAGCTGACAGACTGAGAGCTGTCCGACTCCATTCAAGCTTGAAAGTAAACTGAACAACTTTGTCATTGTCTCAATGCTTTTATTTACATTTCAACATTTGCACACAGAAAAACGGCTCCTTGTCAATACAGCTATGTACATTACAGAGTGAAATGAAAGATTGCAATTATGTGCAGCAGAGTGCTTCAGTGTTGGCGGCGCTTCTTGGACGAGCTTTGAGATGACTCGGACACTTTTGAGGGGCCGTCTTTTGGAGAGACGGCAAGTGGTCGCTGGTGCATTTTCTCCTGGAGAAAGAAGTAGTCTCTGGTGGAGGCAAAGAGTTTAACACACGTTGTCAGCGGAAGCTCAATACTCTTTTCTTTTTTGCTCAGAAACGCCTTGAGATTGTGCTGGCTGCTTTCCGAGGGAGTGCACTCTGCAGAAAACACCAGGTCTTTGCCCAAGGTCACGGAGTAACGAGCCATTCCGGGGTCCATGAAGTGGAGGTGGTCAGAAAACTGAATCCACAAATCTGGCTGAAGCATGCCCTCACTCGTCGCCACGATCTTGGAGCACACTACGGGCCAACGGCAGGCAAAAAATCTGTACAAGTTGAGGTACTCTTCCAAAGTCAAAACAAGCTTGAGCTTGTCCTGGGCATCGTTATGGGGCCAGAAGGCCTGGTACTTTGGGGTGACTTGGAGGAAGCAGGTGAGGTTGGCAGTTTCCTTGTGGGAGGGCAGACCCAGGATAGAGCTGAACGGCTTTGAAGCGTCCAAGATTACCACGCACTGTAAGCCTCCTTCACAAGAGTCTGCCATGATGCTGTGGCTGACAGTGTAAAAATGTTTAGGCTCATTGGTCAAAATTTCTTGGGACAGTGTGGGCGGCGGGATGTCGGCAATGTGTTCAGGATCCATCTGCAAAAAAGACAGTCATATTCAAAGGTGAAATGTTTGTGCATTTGTCACAAAAATGAATTAGAAAGTTTACAAACCTTTTTCAGGTCCGACTCGGATCAGCTCATGGCATTCACTGAGGCTTCTCCAAATGAAAAGACCTCCTTTAAATAGCCAGAATCATGGTCCATGTAGAATGACAGCAATTCGTAGTCCGTCAAATGTTCGCTGTTGGGTTGCGGCAGCTGCTTGCAGGATGCCCAGTTTGCTCTGGCCTGCATTTGTGCCAGTCCAGTCTGATTGCCGCCCAACAGGTCTGCTGTCAGGGGTTGGTCATTGATGACACAATCTAATTTTTTGAGAAGCCGCTGGCTGAAGTGAGGCATTTGGGCAGAAACGGTGTGGTAAGCAAGGACAGCCTTGGAATACAGATCTTTTAAAATTTGACGCGTGGTGTCATTGTGATGGAAGATTCCAGACACAAGAATGTAGCCAACCTTGCCGAGACAGTCATCACCTTCTCTGACGTGGTTCTGAACGCCATTTTCTTCAGCCATGTGACGCAGGTAGTTTTCTTGGGAGTCAACAAATTTGTTCAATGCGTCTGTTCTTTCGTGATCTCTTGCAAAACGCATGAGGTCTTTCACATTGAGAGAGTTGACCAAGAGCGACATTTCCTTGAAGTAAGTGTTTGCTGTCGTGTAGTCATCTTGAAAAAGTGCGATGGCATGAGAAAACATTGCCCTTTGTTTTTCGCAGTTGTTGACAACAATTTTAAAGTCCTTCTTGAAATCGCTCATTGGTATGCAACCCTTGCAGTATTCAGCAAATTCAAACAGAGATGCGCTGCGATTAACAATGCTCTTTGCAAGATGGTCCACTACAGCCTGGTATGCTTTGTCGGTGAAAAGGCCATTCACACCCAACTGAATACCCCTATTGCGCATTGTCACCAGAATGAATATTTCAATCAGAGCAGAGGAGTTGTGCCGCCACACAGCATCCAAGTGTGTTTCAAAAGCTTCGATGAGCAAATTACTGCCCTTCAGCAACAAGTCAGACTTGCAGAGGTGTTCAAAGAGCTTTTCTTCCAAATCAAAGAAGCCGTAGTGTGCCAACACTTTTTGTCTTGCCAACAGCACCACAATTTTGTCAGACGGATACCGTGCATATCTGTTTGCTCTTTCAAGAAATTCAAGCGCCAAATCAATTCGACAGTTGAGTGCAGACAAATTTGATGCCAGCATGCTCCAAACGTAAACAAGAAAGGGTGTCAAAACTGGAGTATTTTGAAAGGTGGGATTGACAAGCAATTTTACGCAGAGATAAACTACTGAGTAGTGACGGTGGTAGGTGTCAGCAAAACATGCAGCAGCTAGTTGTCGACGACAGTGAGCCACAGGAGGCAAGATGGCACGTGTGTGACGGCTAGACTTCAATTGGCATGTTGTTTTATCAAAAGTTGAAATAACAACTCTACGTCTGTTTCTTGTCTTTGAGGTCCACTTTTTAATCGCAGCCATGACCTCAGGGTGTTCAGGCGGATTGAACGGGTCCCCAGATGTTGCATCACAAGCCTGGTTGCTGAAGATGTAAAACTGGCCTGCATCTGTTCTTGAACATTTTCCATAAAGAAGGAAAATGTAATATGAAGCATCATTCAGGCCCATGTTTTCTTGGGTGAATGGTTGTTCCAACAAATCAGCTTCATAAGATTCATACAAGCTAAAAGTTATTCTGCTTGAGTTGCAAAGTTTTGCCGTTTTCATTCCCAATCTCAAAAGAACGTGGTCCATGTTGGGCAGGTCCTTTGTCTGTTCAATGTACTTTGCAATTTCATTCACCAATTCTAAACGGGTCTTGCAAAGCACGTTTGCAGGAGAAAACCTTGCAAAGTGCAATGCTCTTTTTAAAACAGGCTGAAAATCCTCAAGAGCCATTCGTTTCCACATTTCAATCAAACCCCCTTGACTTGCGAGATACTTTGCCAAAGCTGGGGCACTCAAATTGCTGCACACTGCTCCCTCCAGCCTGCTGCACCACTTCATGCTGGGCGGGACAGCCTTTTGCATTGCCTCATTGAGGTCAGCCGATGCAGGATCTTGGTTGAAGACAGCGGCCAGACCGAAGGCGCTTCGCTCCAACAGGGAGAAGGGAGCATTGAGACCTGGAACACTTCCCAACAATGCCAAAATCATTTCTGATTTTTCATTTTTCCGAGGCTGGCCCCCTATGTTCGTTTCCATGTCTTCGGTTTCGCTCTCCGAAGAGCTGTCAATTGATTCTTTGTCCACTTGCAACTTTGGTTTTTTGGGAGGGGGAGGCATTGTAGCTGGAGGCGACTCGCTCTTTCTCTTTGTTGCATTGGCCATGGCGGTTGATCTGCAACTAAATATTTCAAAAAGCCATCAAATAAAAATCAATTTGAAATGATGGAATACACAATTTGCAAATGCAACAATTACAAGCGCTGACTTTCGAGACAGTCTTGCAAAGATTTACACAAATTATTCATGTTGTTGCTGAGACAACTGTTGATGGGAATGGTGTGAGTCGATTTTCCAAATGGTATTCTGTTTTGGATCAGATACTCCAACACGGAATGCAGATTCTCGGCCTCGAAAAAGAGCTGGAAATCGGCCAATGGTTCAGATTGGCTGACCTCAACGGCCAATCGAACAAACAAATCCACCAGGTAGCAGTATTTGAGGTTTCCACCTCTGCTTTCCCAAGTCTCACAGACTACAGCACTCCCTTTGCACAAGATGACAGCTGGGACATTAGCTAGCCATGTCTGGAGTTCGCGGCAGTGACTGGCATCAAGTGGCTCCAATCTGTATTTCAAAAAGTCCGCAGCTTGAACCGACAGGGTCAAATTTTCCGGATCTTTTTGACATCTGGTTAAACACATCTCAGTGGTGAAATGTCTATCGCCCCGCGCCAACACGGAAAGGCCGATGTGGGAGGTGTATCGGTCCATTACAAAACCTGTGTTAAAAAAATGCTATTCATCAATACAGATTTAAAATCGCGTAACCAAATTGGCCACTTATATCATTTAGCATCAATTTTGGCCTATACCAAATATCGATCGTCATTTTAGTCAATTTTCGATCGATTTTAATCAAAATATTGCCATAGAAACCTACGATCAATAAAATTTGTCGGTGGTTCTCAAAATCAAAACAAACATTTCTTTCCATTCAAAATTTACGTTTATTATCAAAAATGGCTCAAAATAATCTTCCTAGGTAAAATTAGTTGATCTTTATCAACAGTAATACATTCAATTCATCATATTCTTTGACCTTTTGACAAGCAATTAAACACCATTTTCACTTTGAAATTTCAGCTCTCAAACCGCTCGCCGACTCCAGCCCCAAATGTTTTATAAACGGTTCGTCTTTGCCAAGAAGCCGGAGGATTTGACAAAAACCGAATTGGAGCTGGTCAACTCCTTCAAAAAACTGACCAACGGCACTTTCTCTCTCATCGAGCCGTCACAAAACCACAAGGACGTCGTCATCGCTACTGTGATGCCCACACGTGCCGAGCCCAGCCAAGTCCAGCAGCAGCAGCAACAACCTCATCTGGCCGAAATTCCAGAAAATGCAGTTTTTCTTTGGCCTGACGGCAGAGAATTTGTCTTTGCCTGATGGTGAAATTGCTCAAGTTTTGTTCAATAAAACAAAAACGTCTCCAAAACAATATTGATCTTGTCATTCTTACCCAAAATTGCACGCAATTTCACCACTGACTACACCTTTAATCGATTCCAACATTAAATCAGCATTAAAAATCTAAATTGGCCAATATTGATCAAAATAGCATAAAAATTTGGCTCCCCAATTTGTTTTGATCGGTTTCAATCGACAAATGGCCAACTTCATGACGATCAAAATTCTTGTTTTAGCTTGTTAATCAAGTTTTAGTGTAAATAATTCACAAAAAAGCAATTTGAGCATTGAAATAGCTACAGTACGTTACAAATTGCTAATCAAAGCTTCATGATAGCCAATTTGAGCATGAAAATAGCTGCATTACCTTACGAATAGCCAATCAAAGCTTCAAAATAGCCAATTTGAGTACCAAAAATACCCTATCTCAGCTTCAAAACGGCCAATTTGTGTACAAAACCAACAAATTTTGCTAAATTTTGCTTCATTTTAGCATAAATGTCTCAGTTTAGCAACGAAATAGCCAATTCAAGTACCAAAAATACCCCATCTCAGCTTAAAAAGGCCAATTTATGTACAAAACTAACGAGTTTTGATTTATTTCAGCATAAATGTCTTAGTTTAACAACAAAAAAGCCAATTCGAGTACCAAAAATACCCCATCTTAACTTGAAAAAGGCCAATTTGTGTACAAAACAAACGAATTTTGCTTCATTTCAACACAAATGTCTTAGTTTAGCAACGAAATAGCCAATTCAAGTTCCAAAAATACCCCATCTCAACTTGAAAAAAGGCCAATTTGTGCACAAAACAAACGAATTTTGCTTCATTTTAGCAAAAATGTCTTAGTTTAGCAACGAAATAGCCAATTTAAGTAACAAATATACTCCATCTTTGCTTCAAAACGGCCAATTTGTGCACAAAACGAGCCAATTCAGCTAAATTTTGCCTTATTTTAGCATTAATAACTTAGTTCTAACAACGAAATAGCCAATTTAAGTACCAAAACAAGCCAATTGAGCTAACTTTTGCCTTATTTTAGCACAAATGTTTTAGTTTCGCTACCAAATAGCCAATTAGAGTACCAAAAATACACTATCTCAGCTTTAAAATGGCCAATATGTGTACAAAACAAGCCAATTTAGCTAAATTTTGCCTTATTCCAGCATAAATGTCTTCAGTTAGCTACAAAAAAGCCAATTTGAGTACCAAAAATACACTATCTTTGCTTCAAAACGGCCAATTTGTGCACAAAACAAGCCAATTTAGCTACATTTTGCCTCATTTCAGCCTAAATGTCTGAGTTTCGCAACGAAATAGCCAATTTGAGTACCAAAAATACCTCATCTTAGCTTCAAAACGGCCAATTTGTGTACAAAACGAGCCAATTTAGCTACATTTTGCCTCATTTCAGCCTAAATGTCTTTGTTTCGCAAAGAAATAGCCAATTTGAGTACTAAAAATACCTCATCTTAGCTTCAAAACGGCCAATTTGTGTACAAAACGAGCCAATTTAGTTACATTTTGCCTTATTTCAGCCTAAATGTCTTAGTTTTGCAACAAAATAGCCAATTTGAGTACCAAAAATAGCCAATTCAGCTAAATTGTGCCTCATTTCAGCATGAATGTCGTAGTTTAGCAACAAAGTAGCCAATTTGAGTACAAAACGAGCCAATTAAGGCACCAAAATAGCATAGACCAAACGTTCATGTTTGCATCGGAAATTTATAAATCGGTTTCAATCGGGTTTTGGCATAAAAATACTTCACAATTTAAAAACATAGGCATGAATAACAATAAAATGTGTATTTCGACAGAAAAATCAGTTGTTTTCGTGACATGATCTAAAAGAATCGTTTTCAACAACAACTCGACCATTCATGGTGTTGATTTCAGCGTCAATTTCATTCTGATCATACTCTCCAAAGCTTTGCATAGCAGACCCCTCATCAACTGCCCCATCATCATCGTCCAATTCGTTCAAAGCAGACTCAACATTTACCGCATCCATCACTTGCCCACGTCGCATACGTTTGAAACGGCGAGTTTTGAACCTAAACCAAACTTTTTTCATCCACACTGCCAAGACTGTCAATCCTGAACCTGCCAAAGTCCACAACAATGCCCACACACTCAACATGAGATCTTCAGAGCCACCAAAAGAGTCTACAATTTTGTGCGCAACAGAACGACTAGCTTGAAACAAATAATTGTTTGTTTGATCGGATAGGGCTTTAGCATTCTTTTCAACAAGTTCAACGAGGGAAGGCAAGGAAACAGGTGTCAAATGATCTGACTTTTCAGAAGCAGCGACATTTAAATTTTTGCCTGCCTGACTAGTCTTTTGAAATTTGCTGAACTGATGTGTTCGAATAAGAGCGCGAATTTTTTGGCAAGAGGAGGCAATTGGGGTAGCAGTGTCATCGCGATCATTAATGCAAATTTGGTCGCCAAAAAGATCAGTCCTATCAAAACAGGTAACACCGAGGTTGTTTTGGGCATAGTGGAACGAGTTAAGCATAGTCTCACAGTAAAACCATTGCAATTCGCCGAACGAATCAAAGGATTCGAATGGTGACGAGGATGAGGAGAAGGTCTTGATGGTAGGCTCGGTCGTGATGAACGGGACGGAGGAGAGGACAGAGTGGATGTTGGACTGTTCGGTGAGCAAGGGTCGGACTGTCTGGGACGTCGCAGGCATAAAACTGGCTACGAAAAACGCCAAAGACAGAACATGGATCGCCTAAAAGTGAGAAACAAACAACCATAAAATATTTGAACTTTTGAACCAGAATCGTTGAGACATCGCTGAGTTCGATCGAAACAGCTAAACTTTCGACTAATTACGATCGAAACAATTGGAGTAAACGTACTATCAAATCAGAATCGTTGAGACATCGTTGAGTTTGATCAAAACGGCGTTTTTTTACTACTTTCGACTTAAACCGTTGAAGAACCGTTTAATTAGATCAAAGCAAGTAATTTGTGAGGAAAAAACTCTCTTACCATTTTTAAACGAGCAATCTCGATCGCATCAGATGAAATCGACACAGATGGGCAAAGCAAATCCAACGCGAAAAGCAATGGCCGAAATTGAACGAATGACGAAAATTGTTTGCCAAAACCAAGCGAAGGTAAAATGTTGATGTCTGTGCTTACTTTGTTTGACAAATTATAAACAGAACCTTGGGAGATCGTAAACAACAATTTGAACACATTGTTTGTGACAGTTGGCGATCCAAAAACGTTTTTAAGGTAATTTAATAAATTTATTTTAACTTTTTGAAGATTTGAACAACATTTTTCGTTTTTTGATTACGCTAATCGCTATCAGGGAAAAGGCCATTCTTTTCGATTTCTTCATTTTGTCCGGCAGCAAACTTTTGAGCTCCGATTCAAATTTGAATTTTTGATAATTTTGGTTGTCAAATAAATTCATTTGAAAACAAAACAGTGTTTTAAAATCGCAGGATCATCATCATGCCGTCTCCTGTTTGGAACCACTTTGAAAAGGTCGTTCTTCCACCAGAGCCGCCAGTCGCTGGATTGAACCAAGAGGATCCTGGACAGCAGCAGCCAGACGCTGGAGTCCCTCAAGATCAAGAGAGGAGGAGGAAGAAGAAAAAGAACAAACGTCAAGTTGAAGCGACCTGCACACATTGCGGAAAAATCTACGTCTTGCAAGAGGGCTCGACAACCAAGTTGTTGTATCATCTTCAAGTACGGCATGCCGACAAGTACAAGTCCTACACTGAGGAAGACACGACGGAGAAGCTCAACTCCAAGAGAGGCAGAGAAGTTGTCGAAAAGGCAGATGCTACAAGGGAAACAGCAGGCTGTGCACCTGCCAAAAGAGTGAAGCGTGAGCGGTTCGTGAGAGCTTCTGACAGCGACTCGGAATCTGGAGAAATTCCTTCCAGCCAAAAGTAATAATAATCTCAATAATTTTATTTCAAGAGCGTTGATTCGGCAACATTTCTTCAAGTCATTTCAAATTTCCTACGCTGAATCCCGATTATTTTCGATTGAACACGATCAAAAAGCCCATTTGGCAATTTTCTTCAAGTCAAATCAAATTTTTGCACCTGAAAATCTGTATCACGATTTCAAAGACTCAAAATGATTGAAAGCGACTAAAGCACTTCAAAAAACTTTTCTTCACACATTCTGTTCAATTTCAGGTACAGTCCGATCAACAAGGGCCAGCTGAAGTTTGATGTTGCTCTGACCAACTACTGCGTCAAGAGCAAGACCCCGTTCTCGATTTTCGACACCGACAGCTTCACAAAACTGATGAAACGAATTGTCCCAAAAGCTACAGTCAAGTCAACAGCTGAGATGTGCGAAACCAAACTGCCGAGATTGTTCAACAACATCAAACAGCAGGTCGAAGAATCGCTCCTGGACGATCTGAAGCATGTCTCCACGATCTCTGCCAAGCTGCTGCTCTTCTCCGACGACTCCAGAAACACGTTCTTGTCGATCTTCCTGAGCTACATCGACATCAACTGGCAGCCCGAAAGTTTTCTCCTCAGCTGCAATCAGATCACCGGGGCTGACACGAGCAACATTACTCGGCTGTTTGAAGCCACTCTTGGAGGTGAAGAACAATCAGATTTTTCACAAATAACTAATCCACTGCCTAATATTGCAAGAAATAATTCAAACAAACACTTTGTTGAATGCTTTCAAAGAAACCTTTATTTTTAGCAACCAACTCAGATGGGCATGCCACTCAAGAAATGTTGTTTGCATTTTCAGTTCTTCCCGGCTTCGACAAAACGAAACTGCACGTCATCTACGAGAGCTCGCCTTGGCTGACGAGGGCTCTCTCTCTTTCCAGGATCAAAGCCAACTACCAAATGACCTGCGTTGCCCAGCAAATCGAAAAGGACGTACTGAGAGGAATCGGCACAGGATCGAAAACTTTC
>Ga0194123_10005074_pt1 | contig 14375 bp, 11 predicted proteins | sample TA2MahsurfametaG_5_FD_155479 | JGI IMG/M metagenome (GOLD analysis project Ga0194123, IMG submission 155479) | Freshwater microbial communities from Lake Tanganyika, Tanzania - TA2015023 Mahale A surface | ecosystem: Environmental > Aquatic > Freshwater > Lake | place: Tanzania: Lake Tanganyika... | reverse complement strand
GCAAGAGCTATTAATGGCGAAGTTAAGGCAGGACGTGGATCTCCACATGGTGGTGTTTTCTTAGATGTTTCAAAACGAATTCCAGCAGATGTAATCAAAAAGCGATTGCCATCGATGTGGCATCAATTTTATGAGTTAGCAGGAGTAGATATTACAAAGGAGCCGATGGAGGTTGGTCCTACCTGTCATTATGTAATGGGCGGAGTTGAGGTTGATCCAGATACCGCAGCTGCTGTTGGAGTTGCTGGTTTGTTTGCAGCAGGTGAGGTTGCAGGTGGTATGCATGGTTCAAATCGTTTAGGCGGCAACTCACTTTCTGATCTTTTAGTTTTTGGTCGTCGTGCTGGAGCAGGTGCTGCTGAGTATGTGAAAGCTTCACAACCTGTGAAGGTGTCGGATGCGTCAATTAAAGATGCTGCAATGAGAATCGCTGCTCCATTTAAGAGAACAGGTGGGGAGAATCCATACACCCTTCACCAAGAGTTACAGGAGATTACTCACAACCTAGTTGGCATTATCAGAACAAGAAGTGAATTACAGGATGCGATTGAAAAGATTGCAGCAATTAGAAAACGTATTGAAGAGGTGAGCGTAAGTGGAGATAGATTGTTTAATCCTGGCTTTCACCTCTCCTTTGATCTAGATAACATGTTGTTGGTTGCAGAGAGCACTGCAAAATCTGCAATTGTCAGGGAGGAATCCCGTGGGGGCCATACAAGAGACGATTTCCCAGCGATGGATCCAAAGTGGCGATCACAAAATAATATTGCCTCCTTTAACGGCAAAGAGGTAGTTGTTAAACAACAAAATCTGCCAAAGATGCCAAATGAGCTGTTTGATCTCTTTGATATCCATGAGCTTGAGAAGTATCTAAGTAAAGAAGAGCTGCCAAATAATGCGGGGGTTAGATCATGAGCAAAATGATAAAACTTAGGATTTGGCGTGGGGATGCAAAGGATGGCGCGTTAAAAGATGTTGAGGTTGAGGCAAATGAGGGTGAGGTAGTCCTTGATGTAATTCACCGGGTGCAGGCAACCCAGATGGGGGATTTAGCTGTTCGTTGGAATTGCAAAGCTGGTAAATGTGGATCATGTTCAATGGAGATTAATGGAAAGCCACGGCTTGCTTGTATGACCCAGGTTGCAAACTTTGAAGAGGGTGAGACCATCACCGTTACCCCGCTCCGCGCATTTCCAGTGATTAAAGATTTAGTAACTGATGTTTCATTTAATTATAAGAAGGCGATGGAGGTTGACTCCTTCACCCCACCTGTTGGCTTAAAGGCAGGGGAAGTTCGGATGGCACAGGTTGATGTTGAACGCTCACAAGAGTTTAGAAAGTGTATTGAGTGCTTCCTATGTCAAGACACCTGCCATGTTATTCGAGATCATGAGGAGAATAAGAAATCATTTGCTGGTCCAAGATTTTTCATTCGCTTAGCTGAGCTTGATATGCACCCACTTGATATCTTGAAAAACCGTAAACAAAAGGCACAAGCAGAGCATGGACTTGGGATGTGTAACATCACTAAATGTTGCACTGAAGTATGCCCTGAGCATATAAAGATTACCGATAACGCAATTATCCCAATGAAGGAGCGGGTAGTTGATGTTAAGTATGACCCAGTTAGATGGCTTGGATCTAAAATTCGCAAACGCGAGGGTATCCTTTAGTACGTGAATTTAATTGTTCGCCTAATCTCAGGCGCACTCGCCTTCTGGGCAGCAACCTCACTCATTGACGGCATAACTGTTAATGGTGGTGCCTGGAGCTATCTTTGGGTGGCACTTCTATTTGGCCTTATAAATGGAGTCATTGGCTCATTAGTTAAACTACTAACACTGCCCGCTATTTTATTATCTCTAGGTCTTTTTGCCTTTGTGGTGAATGCTGCGATGTTGATGTTAACTGCTAGATGGAGTGAGCGATTAGATATTGTGGATTTTAAATCAGCACTCTTTGCATCTTTGATAATCTCAATTGTCACCACAGTTATTAACCGGGCATTTAAGAGCAAAAAGAGCTAACTACAAATGGGTGCTAACAACCAGATGCCTTGTGATTTCTGCAGTATTCCTTATGATCCAGTAACAACTAGATGGTTATGCCCAAATTGTCATATGAAGACTAATTGCTGTGATGGCGCACCACAAACAGAAAATTTCTTAGGAAGTGAAGATTTTTGTTTCTTAGCCCCCACTAATCGCACTATACTATTTTGATGCGAGATGAAATAACAAAAATTTTTTTGACTGAGATAAGTCCTTACATCGCGAAAATCAAAAGTGTTGCGGTCGTTGGCGGCAACCTAATGGACCCAGAAGTCAAAATACTGATGGAAATGGGCCTAAAATCTATAGATTGTTATGGAATTGATCCGGGCGTGATCCATTTAGATTTGAATTTACCGTATAAACCCAGCAAAAACTATGATCTTGTTATCAGTTCACAAGTACTGGAGCACATTTATGATGTTAAGCAAGGATTACAAACGCTAGCAAATCTAACTTCAGTCGGTGGTTTTTTATGGATTGGGTGTCCAGCGAGCAATAGATCTCATGGCTCACCACATTATTTTTCAGCAGGATATCAACCCGAATTGATAACTAATCTTTTGAAATTATCCTCTTTTAATTCACTTAGTAGCGGGGTGTTAGGAAGTAAGCGCCTATATTTTATGACGCACGCACTAAGAGTTTGGCCCACTAACAGAGAGCTCAAACATCCAATTCTCAATTATGATTTCAATCGACGGAATGAAAAAATCATCATGAAATTTATAAGGTTCTTATATGATCTACCTGGCAGAGTTTATGCAGCTGCAATTTCTGACCAATACTTAACAACTATTGAATATGCGACAGAAACATATGTATTTGGTCAAAAAGTACAATAGTTCTGTATCCAACGAAGATTTGCATGCTTACAGAATACGAAAACTAGCTAATAAGTTTTGCCATATAAGTCTCAACCTCATCTGGGTGACGAGGAAGTTCGTTACTTAATATCTTGGCCCCTGAATCTGTAACTAAAATATCATCCTCAATACGAACACCAATTCCTCGGTACTCCTCAGGGAATAATGTGTCATCAGGCTGAATATAAAAACCAGGCTCAACAGTTAAAATCATGCCAGCCTCTAATACCCCATCTGCATACTGCTCTTTTCTAGCGTGGGCACAATCGTGAACATCAATACCTAGGTGATGGCCTGAGCCATGAAACTGCCATCTTCTATGAAGGCCATTTTCTTCTCTTAAAGACTCCTCAGCACTCATTGGCAGCACGCCAAGCTCCTCTGCCCCCTTTGCAATCTCAACCATGCAGGCAGCATGAAAATCTTTAAATTTTGCTCCAGGCTTAACAGCTGCAATTCCTGCTTGTTGGGCTTTATAAACAATCATATAAATCTTTCGTTGTGCCTCAGTGAACTTTCCATTTACCGGAAAGGTTCTAGTGATATCTGCTGTGTAGTGGGATTCAACCTCAACACCAGCATCAATTAAAATCAAATCTCCTGGTAATACATCACCATCATTTTTAATCCAATGCAATACACATGCATGAGCACCAGAGGCAACAATGCTTGGATACCCATTGTCATTTCCTTCTAACCTTGCCCTGCCATAAAAGGCTGCCTCGATTATTCGCTCACCTCGTGTTACCGATGTTGCTGCTGGAAAAACACGGACCATATCGGCAAACCCACGAACTGATGCGTCAATGGCCTTTTGCATCTCATCAATCTCATACTTGTCTTTAACAGCTCTCATCACTGAGATGTAATTTAGGAACTCCTTTTCACTCTCCGTACTTTCTTCAACTAATTTATCAATCGCAGAATCCTCACCACGGACTAGTAAAGTTTCTTTTTTATCCTTTAAAAACTCTTCAATTGATTCAATTTGTCTAACCTTAATTCCATACTTTGTCTCTGTCTCCTCTAAAGTCATTCTTCTTCCAACCCAAAACTCCCCAAATCTTGTGTCCTTATAAAACTCATTGTCATTTCTAGGTGACCTTGGGTGTATAAATAACAATGCTTCATGTCCTGTAGTAGTTGGCTCCATTACAAATAAAGAGTCTGGAACACAATCTGATGCGACAATTCCTGTAAACCAACTAAAGGCAGAGTGAGCTCTGAATTGGTAATCAGAGTCATTACTTCTAACTTTTAATGATCCTGATGGAAAAACTAATCTTTTGCCAACATATTGTTTGGACAATTTATCTCTGCGTAGTTTTGTGAAGGGAATTGATGGATGGGATGAGACTCCAGTCAAAGGTGATGGCGCCCAGCCCTTTTTCATAAACTCTGTCATTGCATCAGCAACTGGAATATCATGGGTTCTCACTTCAACACCTTTTTCATTATTATTGGAATTACTACCTGAATTCATTTGATAAGCCTACCTAAGAGGTGGTAATTGGCTAGAGGTGAGTAAACAGCGGTAATCTTGCACTGTTGGAGACGTCGCATAGCCCGGTCTAGTGCGCCTCACTGCTAATGAGGTTAACCCCTAAAGGGTTTCGGAGGTTCAAATCCTCTCGTCTCCGCCAGTATTTAAGGGCGTAAATTTAAGAAGCTGGGGGAAAGTTGCCAAACTATAAAATCGCAATAGTTGGAGCAGGCCCTGCTGGTTACTTCACTGCGCAAGCATTCCAAAAAGCACAAACTGAGGATCTCTCATTTGCAATTGACATGATTGAACGATTACCAACACCTTGGGGCTTAGTTAGAAGTGGTGTTGCACCTGATCACCCAAAGATAAAAACAGTCTCAAAGGTATTTGAAAAGATTGCCAAGGAGCCAAACTTTAGATTATTTGCCAATGTTGAGTTAGGTAAGGATGTCTCTCTAAAGGATTTGAGAGATCAATATGATGTGGTAGTTCTTGCAACTGGCGCCTCTCAGGGGCGAAAACTAGGAATTCCAGGAGAGGAGTTAAAAAACTCACTATCTGCTGCTGAGTTTGTTCCCTGGTATAACGCCCACCCAGAGTTTGTTGATGTTGAGGTTGATCTAACTAGTGACACAGCTGTAGTAATTGGTGCTGGAAATGTGGCAATGGATGTGGCACGGATTCTAGCGATTGATCCAGCAGAACTTGATCCAACAGATATTGCAGAGCATGCACTTGCAAAATTAAAGCAAAGCAATATCCGAACCGTAATTATCTGTGGCAGACGAGGGCCTGAGCATGCCGCCTTTACCGCCCCAGAGCTTCGAGATCTTCTAAAACTTGAAAACACAGATATCTTTATTGACCCAAAGCAAATAGAAGAAGCGATTAAACACATTGGAGAAATGGAAGAAATTGAGAAGGATCTAAAAAACAATATTGAAGCAATGAAAACTATTTCCGAGCATGAGAAAAAAGGCGCGCTAAGAAAATTAGAATTCAAGTTCTTATCTACACCACTTGAAATTAAAGGCAATGGCAAAGTTAAAGAGATTGTATTTCAGAAAAATAAAGTTGAAAATGGTAAAGTGGTTGCAACCAGTGAGACATTTTCAGTTACAACTGGATTAGTTATTACAGCCATAGGTTATGACTCAGCTGCATATCAGGGTATCACCATTGAAAGTGGCCGCATTAACAATATTGCAGGACATGTGGGACACAATGTTTATGCTGTGGGTTGGGCAAAGCGCGGATCAACCGGTGTGATTGGCACAAATAAAAGTGATTCTAATGATGTAGTGGATTTAATAATTGAGAATCTAAAGGAACCAAAGACAGGTGAAGGAATTACTGGATTACTAAAATCAGGGCATGAGGTAATTGACCAAATTGCTTGGGAAAAAATAAATGCCTCAGAAGTAATATCAGGTGAAATTTTAAGAAAACCGCGACTAAAAGAGTCTGATTGGGGAAAACTAATTAGCTTAGGTAGATCCTAATTAATAGTAAAAAGTTAAGTTTTCCTACCTTTTGGACTATTAAAAAACCTAAGAACTATTTGAATAGGGTCCACTAACCCTGAATATGAATTTTTACCAACAAATTATAGTTAGAATCTTTAATTTATGTGTAAATTCGTGATTTACATTTAGTAATTAGGTTTACTGTTGACAAAAATTCCTTTATATAAGGAGTAAAAAATGGTACATCAAAGCTTATCAATATGGATACTGATATAATTTAAATGGTTTTATAATCAAGAATTCATAGTTACACTTAAAGTATTGAATTAAACATTTTCATAAAACAGAAGTATAAAAATATTACTTCAAAAACCAATCATGATTTGCCGCCAAAAAAGAGGGGGCAAAATAACCTTTTGTGTAAGTACCATTACTGATTCGGATTTTATTAACAAGCGAGTCGAGTTTGCTATCTGACACAAAAGTAGGATTAAAAATGGCATTTAGAATATCTTTAGTTGCATTTAGTATATCTAATTCAGAATTTTCAACAACTTCAAACCCCCTGATAGCCCGATCCTTTAAGCCCACAAACTCATTGTAACCTTCAGTTGAACTCAATAATTGATTCAATGACATCTTACTTCCTTTATGCAAATATATTTTTGGTAGATAAATTGTATTTTTAGTTGCAGTTAGAATTTTATTACCAACCCCAATTACATTTGTCTGAAGCACTGGTTTTCCTAAGAACCAGGCTAAGGTGCTTGGACCACTATTGGTATTTATAAAAAATGCACACTCGTTGATTATAAAAGCATGTAAATCAACAAAATTCTTCCCACGACCAGACAAATCAATTAACCCTTTGCGCTTTGGCAATGGACTTACTTTACCCTTCCCAAATCGTATTACTTGCCCACCTTGATGCAATATTTCATCAATTGCTTTCAAATAATTTAAAGGATTGACGTTTCTTTCATCATTTTGATCATTATTCTCTCTAATTTGTAATGCTACGAACCAATTATTCCCATTCCAGCCTAAATTTCTTAATTTCTTTTTTGCCATTGAGTTATATTCATTTGAAAAATTCTTTAAAAGATTAAGCTTTGCGTTTTTTACTTCTTGAAAAATTTTTTCATGCATTTCATATACTGAAAAGAAATCTTCACCAACTTTTGGAATCATTACCTGTTGCGCAAGGTGCCAGTTGACTGGGTTGCTCAATTGACTTGCCAACTGGTTCGACGGAATAAAATCAACTTCATCACCAAAAAGAATCTCTAAATTAGAATCAAAATTAGCATCCTTATAAAGTACAGTTGGTTTTCTTGGACTGTTGAGACCAAGTTTTTTAGCAAGCAACATCCAACCTAAAAAGCCACGATGTCCAATCGAAACAATATAACTATTGTCAATAAAAGGTGGTTCCCAAGTTTTTAAATCTAATTTGTTATGCTCATAAATGTCGCCCATAATTTCTTTCATTGATTTGACAGCTGAAAAGTGTTCTCCACGGATAAATTTCCTGAGATTTTCTTCCCATTTATGATTAAATTTAGACAAGTCTATATTTTGTTTTTTACCTACGTGTAAACTATCCCGCTGTCTAAGAGTTTGATTTCCGCTTGGAAGTGAACGTGAACCAAAGGCAAAATTTAAAAAAATAATAGATAACCTTTGGATAAATTGTACAACGCGATTTCCTAATCGATACTTTAACATTTGTAAATTTTAGCATTTAAATTCTTTTTGATTTGCAAAAAAGATAAAGAGTGTTTAACACAACGTTTGTACGTATTGAATTTTGCCATAACTCTGTTGCGTAATGGTGTTATGATGAGTTTTCATATACAGTTTGGGCGTTATAAAATAGCAAAGCGGGGAAATGTTGATAATAGGCCTTACTGTTGGACACGATGCTTCAGTATCTATTTCTGATGATAAAGGGAAGATTTTATACGCTGCAGCAGAAGAGAGATTTTCGCGAGTAAAAGGACATTTGGGCGCCCCTTATTCTGCGTTGAAATCGGGGATCAAATATTTAAACTTGAGCGTTCAAGAGCTTAGTACTTTTACCCATGTGATTGCAGGGTCGATCAATTCAAAAAATTTAGAGTGGTTTTATTTATTGCTCCTTGGTAAGGAATATCAGGGCAAATTTGATGTCTTCAACAGTCCAATTCCTCCTGGTCTATTACGTAAACTAAAGCAAGATTCAAATAAGTATCCAGGAGGCACCGATTTTAAGTTCCAATTAATTCTGGAAGAAAATTTGGGATATAAAATTAAAAATTTGATTTCAATTAACCACCATGACGCTCACGCAGCCTCAGCTTTCTGGGCATCAACATTTCAAAATTCTTTAGTTGTAACTTTAGATGGTTCAGGAGATGGAGAATCTGGGACTGTAAGACAATTGTCGGTGGATGGCGGACAAAAACTTTTAAAGAGAATTCCTGAAAAATTTTCTCTTGGGCATTTGTACAGCGAAGTAACAAAAAGATACGGATTTAAAGAATCTAGACATGAGGGTAAAATCACTGGATTAGTAGCACTTTCTAAGAAAAACGGTGAAGAAATCGCTTTCGAGAAGGTTTTCAAAAGAGATTTCTATTGTGGGTTCAATCCAAAATATTTATTTGACTATCGTTTAAGAGATCCAAAAAATTTACGAGAGTTTAATCATAGGATGGCGTTTAAGCTGGCAGTTGCTCGTACGGAGCAAAAACTGACTGATTTTCCTGATCTTGCAAAAAGCGTTCAAAATTACTTGCAAGATAATGTTTTAAATTTAATCAAAAAATTCTCAACAGGGAAGTCATCTAGTATTGCTTTAGCGGGTGGCGTGTTTAGCAATGTATTGTTGAATGGCGAAATTAGGGAAGCCTTCAAAGAGTGCTCGATTTATGTTTATCCAAACATGGGAGATGGAGGTTTGTCCACGGGAGCTATTTGGGAATATCTAAGGCTACAAGGCCAATTTCCAAACCAATCAATAGAACCATCTATGTACATTGGATCAGATCTAGAAAAATTACCATCAGATTGGAATGCAAAGGAACGGACCCCAAAAGATTTAGCAGACGAATTATTTAACGGAACAATAATTGGTTTTATTACTGGACGAATGGAGTATGGCCCTAGAGCGTTGTGCCATAGATCAATACTAGCAACTCCTACAAATGCAAATATAAATCGTGATCTAAATTTACGATTAAATAGAACTGAATTCATGCCGTTTGCACCAGTTATTCGAGACATAGATTTTGATAAAGTTTTTTGTGATGCGTTGGGCGAAAAATTAAAGTACATTACCAACTTCAGATTCATGACAGAAACATGCTATGTTCGTTCCGAATATCTTAAGATTTTACCGGCAATTGTTCATGTAGACGGAACCGCTCGTCCTCAGATTTTGAGACATGAGGACAACCCATTTTTATATGAAACCTTAGGTATATTAGCAAATAATTGGAATATTCCAGCTATAATTAACACGTCATTCAATGCTCATGAAGAACCTATTATAGAGAATATTTACCAGGCAAAAAATGCTTTAATTAAAAATCAGATAGACAAACTTTATGTAGATAAATTAGAAATATTTGTATAGGTCAAACTTAGAATTATTGTCTAAGTATATAATTAAAGGAATCAAATGAATTGCGCTCGTAGCTCAACGGATAGAGCATCTGACTACGGATCAGAAGGTTCGGGGTTCGAATCCCTGCGAGCGCACCAGAACTTAAACAAATTTTACTTTGCGCTAGCTAAATACTGTTGCTTAAATACAAAATTGATTTTATATTAAACTTCAAAATATCAGTAAAACGAAATTTTTAGAAAAATTATTCTGCAGAATCACCGAGTACAGATATGGTAAGTGAAATAATGAATTTATGATTTATCAGTTTAGTTCATTAAAATTAAAAAAATTGTAATATATGATGCAAACAGGATTTTAATCACGCGTGAAACATATGGTTTACTCTACTTTCAGATTTAAATATACTAAACCAAAAATTTATATAACGGCTAGTATATCGTCAGTAGAGTGCCTCCTGCCATATGTAAATTAGCTAAAAGATTCAAGTAATTTAGTTATTAGCCAAGAATGAGGAGCTCGTGGTTGTCCCTCAAAAGTGATCTCAATTGCAGGAGAAATTAGTGCAGTTAGAAGAAAAATACCCATAACTAGATCTTTCTGAGCCTTATTTGGTTGATCTATAATTCCTGCGATATATTTGAAGATGGGTTGTAGTAGTAAAATAGCTAAAGGTATGATTGCGACAACAAAATCTCTTGTTTTATCAACCATTATCAAATTAAAACACATAGTGAATGCCAAAAGTATCCCTATTTTTAGCCTGATTTTCTTGTCGTGAAGTAAAATTGCAATAATAATTAAAATCCAAAAATAAGAAAAGTAAGAATACCATTCTAAGAGAAAATTATTTATAAAGTTTCTCAATCCAATTGTTACAAATTCTGGCTGGGTTAGGATATTATTAAAGCGACTTTGTCCATCAGCCGAGTGTTTGGCCCAAATAGAACTTACAATTGTGTATAAACCTGAGAAAATGACTGCAAAAAGTGCTGACTTGAATTTACCTTTTTTCTTCAAAACAAATGATCCTAATAAATAGAGCATGAATGCTGCGAAAGTATGTTCAGGGCTACCTAGGCAAGCGATCAATATTGCCAACAGCTTGAAGATTGTATTTTGAGAAAGTAAAAACATTAAAGTTCCCATTATTGTTAGAAGATCATGCCTGCCTATGTTGCCAATGAGCACAACATAGATTGGAGAACTTAAGAATGCTAGTATCAAAAATTTAGCATGAAAAGTACGAAATCTAGATTTCAGATATATAAACAGTAACAAAACTGATAAGATAAGGAGTGTTAAATTTAGTAAAAAAAAAGATTCTTTTTGATTAACTTTAAACAACTTTGAAAGGATAATTAATCCGTAAGAATTAGAACTGAATGACTGGGTAGCTCTTGGAAAATTAGACACAGGCTGAAAATCTCCCCAGGGTAATACCCCCCTTACACCACTCTTTATTGTAAAAACTGCCGTGAGCATCAAACAGTATGGCCAGTAGTTTAATGATAAACAATACCTACCAATTTTTTGAAGCAATAATTTTATTTTTTGTAAGTCGATAACATATTCAGACATTATGGTATCCTATCAAACACTTCTTAATAAAGGAATGTATGAAATCTGATATTTTTTTTATAATCCCAAGTTACTTTGACGGCAAGGCTACTTCAGAGTTAATCAAAGAGCTTCAAACTCTAATGAAAAGTAAATTACCTCGCGTTTCTTGCTATTTCATAATTGTCGATGATTCAGCGGGTCTTGATAAAAGTTTAGGCACTTATAGTTCGAAATCAAAAATTAGACGCATTAAAACTCGAGGTCAGATCGGAAATCAACGAGCCATTATTACCGGGTTGAAGACAGTGCTTGGAAAAGTTGCTGAAGATTCCTTAATAGTAGTTATGGACGGCGACGGAGAAGACTCTCCGCCTGACGCAATTAAAATGATTAGTTACATGTTTGAAAATTCTAATTTTGAATTAGTTCATGCCGAAAGAGGTAGAAGAAAAGCAGGACTTTATTTTGGGACACTATTATTAATTTATAGAATCATTTTCCGTATTTTAACGGGCAGCCAGTGGAGAGCAGGGAACTTTTCAGCATTTCGAGCATCTTGGCTAAAGAAAAATTTTAATAATTTTGAGAGTAGTAAAAATTTTGCAGGATCAATTCAGGCAATAAAAGCGAATAGAGAGTTTATAAAGTTTGATCGAGGACCGAGACGCTACGGGGGCTCAAAAACTCCAAGTTATGAAAAAATCCTACACGCGCTTAGTTCAATTGGACCTTGGACTGACAAAATCCAAGTACGCTCGCTTATTTTTTTAGGATTTTCATTATTAAATTTGATTTCTTCGGTGTCCTTAGCATTATATTTAAAGTTTACTTCGAATGGAATAACGCCAAACTGGTTTACCATCGTATTTTTCTCAACTTTTTCTCTGTCGATGTTAGCTTTGAATGTTTTTTTGACAACTTATATTCTAAAAGTTTTATACACTTATACCTCTAAATGATTAATTAGTTTCCGATAAAGTTTATACGGTGACTCTACCAACAATATTCATTGATTAGTAGGACTTCTAACCCACAGTTAATCAATATATCGGTAGTGACAAGCCTATCTGCCAAATTAAAGTATAGTTTCATATAAGATTAATATAGGTGGTTTTGGATTATATCTATGAAAGAGCAAATTTCTAATGATAATCAAGGTAAACAAAATGTCATCCTTAACCGAACATGATTTAGCCCGATCAATTTTTGATAAAACTTGGAATCCAGATCACGGCACTGAAATAACACCCAACCTTTTGCAGGCAATGGTTCACAGTGGTTCATACCTTTCAGGTGCGTTTATTAACAATCAAATAGTCGGCGCTGCCTTTGCATTTCCTGCAACAAATAATGGATTACACCTTCACTCACATTTGACAGCTGTATTAGATGCATATCGAGATAAAGGCGTTGGTTATGCCTTAAAAATCGATCAATGGAATTGGGCAAAAAAACATAAGTATTCTCATCTTTCCTGGACCTTTGATCCATTGGTAAGAAGAAATGCAAAATTTAATATAGTAAAGCTCGGAGTTGATATCTCTGCTTACTATCCCAATTTTTATGGAGAGATGCCAGATGTATTAAATACAGGCGATGAATCTGATCGTTTTATGGTTTCTTGGCGCACAGATGTAGATGCACCAAAAGCTAGAGAGTTAATCACTAAGCCAGAAACAGGTGATATTTTGATTGCAATTCCAGAGGATATTGTTGCGATTAGATCTACGGATCAAAGTGAGAGCATGAAATGGCGCAGGCAGGTAAGGGATCAATTCCTGGCTGCTTTTAAGAAGAATGGGAAAGTAGTTGGCTTTTCAACAAATAATGAATATGTTGTGCGGATATGAGAATAAAAGAGACAGAGTTAAGAATTATTCAACTACCTCTTGTGCGGCCATTTAGAACCTCATTTGGTACCCAAACCTCACGCCAGGTTTTAATGGTGAAGATGGTAAATGAGAATGGCACAGCCGGATGGGCTGAGTGTGTGGCAATGTCTGAACCACTTTACTCACCTGAGTACACATACGCCTGCATTGATCTAATCAAAAGATTCTTACTTCCTGCATTAAAAAAGGCTGGGGATTTTCAAGCTGAAGAGGTTGCCACCATTTTTAAACCCTTCTTAGGTGGACAGATGGCAAAGGCCTCACTTGAAACTGCAATATTGGATGCGCAATTAAGAGATGAGAAAGAATCACTTGCTGCATACTTGGGCGCTACTAAAAGTAAGGTTGAATGTGGTGTATCGGTAGGAATTGCAAACAATCTAGATGCTTTAGTTGAAGAGGTTAAAACCTACGTGGATGTTGGGTATAGAAGAATTAAGCTAAAGATTGAACCAGGTTGGGATATTGAAGCGGTTAAAACTATTCGAAATATCTGGCCAGAGATTCCATTACAGGTAGATGCAAACCAAGCTTATTCAAGAGATGATGGCAAACACCTATCTCAGCTGGATGAATTCAACTTGTTATTAATTGAGCAACCACTGGATGAACATGACATTTTGGGACACGCCCTCCTTGCTAAAGAGGTTAAGACACCAATCTGTCTTGATGAATCAATTATCTCTTTGCAATCTGCCCAAGATGCACTTGCCCTAAAAGCTACAACTGTTATCAATATCAAACCTGGCAGGGTTGGTGGCTATTTAGAGTCGGTGAAGATTCATGATTTGTGCATTAAAGGTAAGATTCCGGTTTGGTGTGGCGGGATGTTAGAAACCGGTATTGGCAGAGCCGCTAATTTGGCTCTTGCTGCCCTCCCTGGTTTTACATTGCCAGGTGATACATCAGCCTCTGCCCGCTACTTTAAGCAGGATATAACAACACCATTTGTAATGGAAGATGGTTATTTAACTGTGCCAACAGGAGATGGCATAGGGGTGACTCCTGATATGGAGTTTTTAGATTCAATTACTACATCAAGTGAAGTAATTAAGTAATTTGGATACCAGGCAGGTTTTAGCTCAGCCATATGTAAAAAGATTATTTGTTGCTCGCTTCATCTCTAACTTTGGTAATGGTATGGGGCCAATTGCATTAGCTTTTGGCATATTAGCTCTACCCAATGGTTCAGCTAACTTACTGGGCTTGGTTTTAGGAATTACCACGGTAGTTTTCTTACTGATGGCACCCTTTGGGGGTGTGATCGCAGATAAGTATGGCCGGGCAAGGATTGTTGGAGTCACTGACTTTTTAGCAGGCTCTGTCCTACTTATTCAGGCTTGGTACTTTGCAACTGGTGAAGTTCCAGTAGCAGTACTGCTGCTTGTAAATGGTGCATATGGTCTCTTTTGGGGAATATTTTGGCCAGCATTTTCTGGAA
>Ga0194123_10005066_pt1 | contig 14391 bp, 25 predicted proteins | sample TA2MahsurfametaG_5_FD_155479 | JGI IMG/M metagenome (GOLD analysis project Ga0194123, IMG submission 155479) | Freshwater microbial communities from Lake Tanganyika, Tanzania - TA2015023 Mahale A surface | ecosystem: Environmental > Aquatic > Freshwater > Lake | place: Tanzania: Lake Tanganyika... | reverse complement strand
CTAGAAACCTATGTGGAGGCTGAGGAAATCCTTAGCGCACTCTACAAGGCTCATCATAAACTAGACCCTCTAGGTGATACACAATTTCAGTTTGAGGTTATAGATGTTCACGAATACACCAATGAAGGTTGGAAATCGTCAAGCGGTATTGTAAATATATTAGAGAGGATATATTCCTAATGTATAAAATAAAAATAGAAACATATTCGGGAGAGGAAAGAGAAATCTCTCTCCCCTCAAAAGGTGCGGTTGCTCAATTCATAAATGAATACCCAAGCAATTTGCCACAAGGCATAAGCGTAAAAGTTTCATGCGATATTCTAGGCGTAAGCGGTACGCTGAGAGGTAGGCTCTAAATGTTCTACCTTATAGTAGTTGGTTTATCCGTCATTGTAACTTTATTAGGTTGCGCTCTTGCGCTTGTGTTTTTTGATTTGGAGGATCGATGAAAAAATGTACATTGTGTCGAAAATATATTGTGCTAGTAAATGCGTATCTATGTGCGGAATGTAACGACCTTATCCGACCTGGTAAAAAATAGGAAAATATTCCTGTAACGCGCTCGGGCGTGTCGCGGCCCCATGGGCCAATGTCCGATTTGTCCTGTGATAATAAACACATTTACGATTATGTCCAGAATCTCCCGATTTACGATTTGCTATTGTCGGTGGGTTCGTGTAGTCTAGTAATATAAACAAGAACCGAAAAGGAAAAAAAATGATGACTAGAAAAGACTATGTAAATGTATCCGATATTTTGAGGGCTTATATTGACGAGATTCCTCAAGAAACTTTCGAGGATATGATTTTAGATTTTTGCGATTTCTTTCAGGCAGATAACGATAACTTTGACCCTGAGAAGTTTGAGCAAGCGTGTCTAAACTCTACCAACAAGTTATACCAGAAAGTAGGTAAATGATATGAGTTATGAGTATAGTTGGGAAAAAGAAACGGAAACTATTAGGTGGGATAGAGTGCCACAAGATACAATTTGGGATAGCCCTGAAGTTTGGGTAGAGCCTATAGTAGAGTTAGAAGATGAGGAAGAGTTCCTCTCTTTAGAAGAGAATCCAGATATGGAAGAGTGGTTGATGAGAAATGTCTAATAAACTAAAAAAGAAAACAGTTGTAGTGTTTGAGCATGAAATGGATTTAGACCAATTCCCTCAGTTACTACGCATGCCCGAATCAGAACTAACCGAATTTCTAAATGGTGCGGTTATGGCAATTTTTGAGTTGCGTGAGAAAGAAGCGAAAGCAAATGAGCATGGCACTCATTCATTCATCAGAATTGTAGATGTGATTTAGTGTTCATAGATACTTCACTATACATTGGCATAATGGCTACCCTTGCGAGTAGCCTAATATTGATTTTATTTTTATCTCTACGCGTAAGAAAATTAGAGCGTGATGTGTATCGTTATCAAATGCGAATTAGAAATTTGACAAAAGCGTAACGATCCAGTTGCGCCCCATGGGGGGTGTCCGATTTGTCTAGAACGTCCCACGATTTGATTTCTAGGATTATTTATGATATTATTTTTCTATGTGGAAAAAGACTAAAGAAGATTTACGAAAGATACAAGAATTACGTAGGTCTAATGCTGCTACCCCATTAAGGGATAAGTCTAAATATTCCCGAAAAATAAAACACAAAGATCGCCAAAACCTTACGTAACTTGACATTTTTCTCCCTGAAAGGTAAAATAGATATATGAACCCAACCCCTAAACTAAAGCGCTCTAACGATAGGAAAGTAACTAATGCCGTCTCCCCTAATGGAAAAACCCCAACAATTGCCAACACTTTTGGATTACCTGCTGGAAAGAATTACAGTTGTCCTGGTGAAACCTCTATATGTGCCAAAGTCTGCTACGCAGGAAAACTTGAGAAAATCTATAAAGGCGTAAAGGCTACACTACTACATAATTGGGAATTGCTAAGCAATGCCGATTTAGATACGCAGGTTAAACTACTAGATGAGATGATTGTAGATTTCAAGAAGGATTGTGATAAGCGTAATGCCGAAAAATTATTCCGTATCCACTGGGACGGGGATTTCTTTAATGATACCTATGCCCTTGCCTGGAAAACAGTAATTGAAAAACATTCCGATATTCAATTCTGGGTCTATACAAGAGTAGCAAGCGCTGCCAGAATACTCAAAGATATTTCTAATCTAGGATTGTATTATTCTACCGATAGCGAAAACAAGGATATCGCGCAGGCTCTCTCGGGGGAGGGAATAAAACTAGCATACCTCTCTACTACATTTGCGTTAGGTAGGGAGGATATGCTAAACTTGATAGGTAAGTCAGCCGTCAAGTGCCCTGAGAATAATAAAAAGATACCACTCATTTCTAAACAGGGTTCAGCGTGTGTTACTTGCGGTCAATGCGTATATGAAAGAAATAATATCCTATTTTCATCTAGCAAAAAGTGAGGAAATACATGGAAGTCCTAATTGTCCTAATTGTCTTAACTGCCCTATTATTGGCTGGGCTTGGTCACGAGTGAGGTATATCACACAGCCAACAGGCAACACGATTTGATATTTTCTAGCAACTCTGCTAGAATTGTAATAACAACAACAGAAAGGAAGCAATATGGGAAAGTCAGCAACCTACAAAGTAGGCGACACCTATACCTCGCAAAAGAGCAAGGTAACAGGAACCATTGTGGAGATTTCTCCTAACTCATCTGGCTCGGTGCGAGTAAAACTAGATGTAGAGGGAAAGACCCGCTGGACAACTTGGAAGGCGTAAGCCCTCTAGTTTAGCAAATGCTAACCAGACCTGAGCAAGTCTAGGATAAACTGCTCACTAAAACCCTAATACCCGAAAGGAACCAAATGGCACGACAAAAAGCAATTAGCGTCAAGATAGCCACCTCAAAGGTTATCAAAGCACTAGAAACAAAACTAGCGCAAATCAAAAAAGACTATGCTTCGCAAGAGGAAAACGAGGAAAAGTATAACAAGGTACTTGAGAAGTATAATAAAGCCATAATCAAATATGCGCTTGATAATGTTGCTAAGGCAACCAATGTTCGCACTAATCTCCGTAGTTATGCCCAGACTCTCAATGTTGATTTCGATTTAGATGTAACGGATAAAGATTATCCGAAATGTCCTGAGCGTGATTTCGAGGTACTGGTAAAGTGGCGATATGATGAAATGGTAGAAGAAATCGAAAACGCTATTCGTATTCTCAAAATGACGGACGAGGAAGTTGTATCAACCTCAACCTACAATGCTATTGCTCGCTACCTATAACGAGTAATTTGGTTTTCGGTGGGTTTCCTAAGGTAAAAACCCACCACTAGTTTTCTCTCTTGACCTCACAACGTTGCCGCGAATGATCCCAAGAGAGATTATCCTGAGCAAGATATAAAACTGCTCACCAAACTTGTGGCCCGTGGGGCCGATGTGATAAATCTCACATTTAACAAAATGTCCAGAATCGCCCAAATTAAGATTAGACAATGTCTGCCCAATAGTGTAAGGTAGTATTATTACAACAACGAAAGGAACAACCCCTATGGCAACAATCAAGCAATTTATGGAAGCCGCAAGCGACTCCATATATACTGATGAAATTACAAACGAGGCTAGTGGTCTTGTCGCAACTATCTCTGAAGGCGTAGATTTGGATACAGTAATTAAAGAATTACACCAATACTCGCAAGCCTTATCCGCTATGGTGCTAACTAAGATACTCCACCTCTTATATGATGATAACACTATTGAACAAATGATAGAGGACTATGGCGACCAACTTGCTCAAAAGATGTTTGATGAAATTGACTCGTTTCTACAAGAGGAAGGAAACTAATATGGATACCCCTGACTACGCACACCAAGCAACTATCTCTGGCCTACACCAGCAGATAGATAATCTCAACAAGCAAATCTCTGAGTTCGTACAAATTAACGAAGCAAACAAAACACTTATCCAGCAACTAAATGATAGGTCTATTGCTAACTACAACGCACTAAGCGACCTCCAATATGCTATTCAATACTTCCTTGAGGCACACCGCGAAGATTCTTGTATTGAGATTGATATTGACGAAGCAAACAAGTTCCTACTAGAAAATGGTATGGATGCCCTCAAGCGTGAGTATCGCGTATCATTCTCAATCGAAGGCGTGTATATTGTCGAAGCAGGTAGCGAAGACGAAGCAAGCGCAATCGTTGATGAATTAGATGTATCACACTATACCGCAGACATTGAGTATTTTAATGCTACGGCGGATAGCGTAGATACTCGCTCCTAGTTTTCCGTAGGGGAAAAGTCCTGAGCAAGACCAAAAACTGCTCACCACCCCATGGGGGCAGGACAAATCGGACATTCTAGGATTTGCTTTTGTCGGCGGTTTGCGGTAAAATAAGAATATCACAAAAAGAAAGGATAAAAAATGGCTGGTCAAATCGAAGTCATAAACGGAGAGGCTTCTTTTGCCTCATTCCGCGAACCCGCGTGGCACGGATTAGGAACTGTGTTCAACGAGGAACTATCAACAAAAGAAATGCTAAAGTTAGCAAATCTGCAAAATTGGAATGTAAGACTAGAGGAATTAGAACCGCCTGCTACTCTAACATCAGATAAAAATTATTTCTATGTAGTTAGAAGTAATCCCGCAATCGAAAATCAAAACGATATTCTCGGAATTGTTGGAGAGCGTTACAATGTATTGCAGAACGAGGAACTATTCGACTTTGCAGATGCACTGCTAGATGGTGGTCGTTGGGAAACCGCTGGTTCTCTTAAAGGTGGTCGTGTAGTATTCGGTAGCCTTGCACTAGACCGCGAAACTATCTTAGACCCTAATGGCGTTGCGGATAAAGTCAAAACTTATCTAATGGTCAATACATCACACGATGGCTCTATCTCAATTCAAGCAAGCGTTACACCAGTGCGTGTAGTGTGCGCTAATACATTGAATCTTGCGTTGCGTAGCGTAAAGCAAACATTCAAGATTCGCCACACCCAAACCGCTACTGGTAAAGTGCAATCTGCCAAGACCGCTCTAGGTATTGCTAATGCGTATATGGACGACTTTAGCAAAATGGCAAACAAGATGATTCAGACCGAATTATCCGCTAAACAATTCAATGATATTCTTCTCACCGCTTACCCTAAGCCTGATAAGGATTCAAGCAAGGCTTCACTCACCAAGTGGCAAAATAAGATAGATGTTCTCAACACTATTTATACTGGTGAGTTTAACCATATGATTTCGGGTAATGCGTGGGGCGCTCTCAATGCTATGACCGAACGCATAGATTGGTTCAGAGGTCAAGGTGAAACCAAATTGGCAGCAGCGAGTGGATTTGATGTTGCTACCAATGCAGAAAAGAATCGCCTAATGAAAATCGTAAATGATTTTGTAGCAGCGTAAAAAAATATCCTGAGCATGATATAAAACTGCTCTCTGGTCTGGTAGTTCAGTTGGTTAGAACGCTACCCTGTCACGGTAGAGGTCGTGGGTTCAAGTCCCATCCAGATCGCCCCAGTCTGGTGCGCCCCATGGTAAACTATATCAAATACCACATATCAGACACCAAACAATTTAAACCTAAAACACGCCGATCTGGTTAATTACGAAACATTTGACTTTTTCCCATATCTAGGGTAAAATATTTATAGACCCAAAAAGAGAGGACACATAATGGGAAGTAATCTAGCATATGACTTAGCAAACAGTGAGATAACCTTAGAGGATGCTATTGGATATCATTTACAGGTGAATCATTATCCACCAGTACCGCTTATAATGGTCCCGCCTTGTATTGAGGCTATTGAAGCATGTCTGGATGAGGACCCAGATAGGATGATTGATATGCCTGAAGGCGTTTCATATCGTGGTAGCAATGAGGCTCCAGCATGGGCTATTGTTGAACAGCATCATCTTAGCGCTTGGTGTTCAGAATGAGATGCATGCGATGCGGAAGAAAGATAACCTTTGAAAGTGCGACTGAAAGAGGATTCTGGGCTTGCCAAGATTGTGGGCAACCTACGTCAATGAGGGCTGACTAGATCCATTAAGAAGGTCTTGACATTTTCCCCGAACCCTGCTAAAATTTAATTACGAAACCTAGTAGAAAGTACCCGAAATATGCATACATTACATTGGTGGGCAGTAAAGGCTGAAGATAAAGAAGATGCCTTTGGCATTGTCCAAAATATGTTAATTAATGATGAAGGTTCCTTTGTAGAGTGGTCTGATTGGCATGTCGTTGGTGGTGGCCGTTGGAGCAATAGCCAATATGAAGATAGCAGTGATATGGTTATCTCATATGCAGACACACCAGATGAGTTTAAAACAACACTTGAAAATTGCAAAAACGCAAGAATAGAGGAAATAAAATATCTCAAAGATAAGATAAATATTGAAACATTTACAAATAAGATTGAAACATATGAAAAAAATGGCACTCTTGGCAAAGATAAATTTAGCCTAGATAATTATTATATTAAAGAGGCATGCGAATTAATGTCTGAGTATTATACTCCAAATAGTTACTTCTTTGACTTAATTGAATATACCGCCGATATGTCCTATCTTGAGGAACAACTTGACAGCGAGGATAGTAAAATGCTATTCTTAGTACCTATAGATTTTCACTACTAGAGAGAGGCAAAACAATGGCAACCTATAGATTCATGACTGGTACTTGGCATGAGATTGAAATCCCCGATGAAAAAGTGGGACAACCACTATATGACCGCGATGACCTATACACTGCTTATTGGGAGGGAGACCTGCCCGATGATGTTGAGGTAACCGAGTTTGAGGCTGACCACATATGGGAAGACTAGAACAATTCATTAAGTATGCTGAGATTCATCTTATTAGTTTAAAACAAGACTATGAGGAAAGTCAGGAAGCATTAGATTCAATTGAAGATATGAATTCAGATGAGTATGAGGCTGCAGAGGATTACGATATGGCCTTAAGTTCCCAGATATATGCTACCGAGCATTTATTGTCGGTGGCTAACGATATACTTAATGATAACCTACAGGGGAAAGGCTATTAATGCGTAACTTTATTGAAATGGACTTTGACACGTGGTTTGAGACTTATAAGCCTATGAAAAACCCTATTGACAAGTATGCTTCGTTTGACGGCTATATGTTTGAGACCTATGGTCATGAGGTAGCCCTAGTCAAGAATCAAGACCCTAATCGTATTTGGATGTATGGAGACGGGGATGACGGAGAAGGACATATTTGGAGTGGCTGGGGATACATTAATCGTCTTGGATATTTCATAACTACAATTCCATTTGCCGACGATACAGATGTTCAGGTAAATATGAATGATTATTACTATACCTGCGAAGAATGTAATACAGAATATGAGGGTGAATTAGGCCATCGTGTTAATGATACATTAGGTTTAATCTATAAGTGCCCTGCTTGTGCTACCCCTGAAGAAATTCAGGAATATCAATATGTCGGAGCACAGTAATATGGACTGGGTCACTGACCTGCTTCGCAAGTTACCTGTACCAAAGCCGATTCCTGAAGACATTTCGAAGCAATTAGATAAATTTCGATCAATGTTGACAAATCAAGACGGTAACGGTAAAATATATATACAACTACAACTATGGGAGGATAGCAATGGGTGATAGAACTAACTTTCACTTTAAAGTCAATGAAGACATGTTGACACTATATAGTCACTGGGGTGGCTATTCACGTAAACAAGATTTGGCTCGTGCATTGAATGCAGCAATGCCGCGAATCCAGATGGGAGATATGGACTATGCTTTGCGTATTTGTGTCTCACAATTAGTTGCATCAGACTGGACCTCAGAAACAGGTTTTGGTCTCATGATTAATAACCCGCAGGGTGCTGAGGAAGAATATGGCTATCTTGAAGTAGACTTTAACAATGGAACTGTCCAGGAGGATGACATTGTTAAACCTATCCAGGAATTTATTTCCTACCACTTGACACCAGCAACTTCTGGTGCTACAATTGAAGTGCAATAACCCTAACCGAAAGGAGCCAGAAATGGCAGGCAAGAAAAGCAAACCAAAGACCTACCCATACCTTGAGACTTGGAACACACGGTATGGCCTCTCCCAACGTGTGGTCCTACGTAAGAACGGCAAGTTTGTAGACAATGTCTCTCTTGACGCTCTTAAGCGAGGCCAGCGGGTAGGCTCTCGCTAAATCAGTGAGGAATGGGTTCCCTCACTAACTGGAGGAGCGTAGGGTCAGGCCTTGCGAAAAACCGATGGCCTTGCGCTCTTCCTTACTTTTTGGTACACTTGTGTAAGGAGATGATATGCCTAGATATTTAAGACACAGTATTAGACAAACCGATGAAGAAAAAGCAGCCAATAAGATTGGTGAGATATTCTCTGATTTCAGACTAGATTTAGAATCAATTGGATACTACTTGTCTAGGGTGCTTCCTTATGGTATATTTACTAGAGCAATGATTACTTTCGATGCCGCTGACTTTTACAAGGCTGGCGGGGACATAGAAGAATTCGGATACGAAGATAAGGGGATGTAATGAGTTTCAAGGAAGATGTTGCAATGTTCAGAGATGGTTTGGTGCTATCTAGAAATATTCTAGTTGAGTATATCTATGCCATACAAGAAAATACCAGCACTGATACACCAGTACTAAATATAATTACAGATGACCTTGCTGAGGAAAATCGTACCTATGGCACTTTCGACAACTCTCACCTAATGTCTGACCTCAGTTACTTGCGTGGTATCCTAGATGTATATGATTCACATATTGCTCAACTTGATGAGATTAGCGAGGGTATTTGGTAATGACTGAGTTTGAAATTGAATGTCAGATCCTATCAGAACTATGGATGAACTACAGGGACGAGGAAGCCTTTCAGGAGTTCATAGAGTACAACGATATTGGCCTCCCACTGGCCCACTACGTGGCTGATGGATTGATTCGTAAGAGCGCCCTAGAGGCGGTAGCGATCACGTATATCTCTGATACCTATAACCTTTTATTTGAAATGCTAGGGATGATAGTAACTCACGAGTATACATCGTTTGAGGATCTATTAGCAGCGGCAGATTCAGAATAACCACTATGGGTAAACTATACTAAAACATATCAAACAATAACAAACAGGATATATCAGACACTCCTTTAGATCCATATTACGAAGGAGTGTTTTTTTTGCAGGTTCATAGAGATTACGAAACATTTCAAAAAATCGCTGAACTTTGATGATATAATTGTTTTATGAGTCCAAGAAACTTTGCCAAGAATATGATTAGTCCTTATTTCCTTAGTGATCCACATTATAAGAATGATCTACCTAAGAAGGTTAGTCGTATACGTAGGTTTATTACTCTTCTTCGTACCCCCGCCAAAATGCAATTTGAAGCCATGCCTTACCAGGCCAGCCCAGAGGTGCCAGAGGCTGAGATTGATCTACGTGCATTGCGGGAGCAGAGGAAGGTAAGCAAGCCAGCCACACAGGAAGAGATTGACGCCTACAATTTACGGCGGGAACAACGCAAACAATCCAATCAATAATACCCCTATATAAAACATTACGAAATAATTAATTTTTTCCCTGATTATCAAACATTATCAAACCTTTTTACATTTTATTACGAAATTTGTCAAAAAATCCCAGAAATAAAGTTATCAAATTGTTATGTTTGTTTGGTGATTTGACAAACATTCAAACATATGGTATAGGGTGTTTGGGGATATATGGTGTTTGAAGATACAAGATATAGTGTTTGGACATTACGAACGCCACTAGAAAAAGTGCTCCATTCTCCATATCTCTCCACTTTCCTCCACTATACACCAAACAATTTTATCTCAGTAACATTTATTTTCTCCAAACACCCCTATACAGATACCTTTTAAAGCCTCTATACGCCTATTTGCGAGGGGTATAAAAGATCCCACATCATACTTCTTGGCCAACATTACGATATACTTATCATATGAAAATAGAAGAAAGCGCAATTAGCAAGATAGCATCGCTTATCAAAGATTCTCAAATTGCTATTCCAGATCATGATTTATTTTTAAGGATATCCGTTATGCCTGGTGGTTGTTCTGGATTACGATATCAAACATATTTTGACTATGAGGAAAAAGATGGAGATGAGATATTTTTCTATGATGGGTTTAACTTACATATAGATAGAATGAGTGTGCCTTATCTTTTAGGCTCTACCCTGGATTTTGTAGACACAATAGAAAAACAAGGTTTTACAATAGACAATCCAAACGCTGCAGGATCTTGTGCTTGCGGAGATAGTTTTCATTAAACAATTATATAATTACATTTATGTCCGACTTTTTATTTGATGAATTAAAGCCTATACTTGACTATTATCCAATACAGTATGGTAATGCTAAGATAGTGAGTAGTTCTGATATCCCCGCAAATTTTAGATTAACCGTAAATGATTTACAATGGTGTGTTTTAAGAAATGACAATAGAGAAATGAGACAGTTATTTTTAGAACTTAATCGATCAAGTGGTGATGTTGTAACAACTGGACTAGGATTTGGTATTGTTCAATCATATTTACTTACAAAAAAAGATATAACTAGTTTGACTGTTTTTGAGAAAAGTTTAGACGTTATTGAGATTTTTAAAGAGACCTGTAAAATGAATGACTTTGACATTACCCGACTAAACATAATCAATGACGATGCTAATAATATGAAAAATATCACCTGTGACTGGCTTATTATGGATCACTTTGAAGGAATACATCAACCAGCATGGGAAATTATAGATAGTGTAAGAACAATAACATCAAATAATAATGCAAAAAATGTATGGTTTTGGTCCATTATAAAAACTTATGATAATTTTTGTAAAATGAAACAATTAAACATAAATGTTGAGTCTTTTAATATATTTGTTAATGTTTTAAATATTAAAAAAATATATATAGTTTCAAATGAAGAAATAGAATATATTAAAAAAGTAATATTAGAAAGTTAGGTTTAATAATTGTCGTATAATTATCTCTATGTCTGATTTTCTATGTGATATCTGTGATCGAAACTTGGCCAAATTCGTTACTACAAGGAGAGCCTATTGCTCTTCCTGCTACAATGATTCACTAATATCAGGAGATGATGACCTTGATTAATTTTAAGTCATATGAGTTTATATGTGTATGTGTTTGTTTAACGCTTATTACTATACTAGTGGTTATTGCTTCTTGACTTCCCCCCGAATTTTTGATATGATTGTTTGATGAAATACTTAAAGCCAGTTGAACCAACATTTATTAGATGTTCTGCTGCTAAGACAAATGGACAAAGATGCAAGACTCATGCTGTTTTACCTAAAACTCTTTGCCATGTCCATGATCCAGATGGTAAGTTTCAACAACAACAAAAAAATAAAGGACATAATGTAAGACCTGTAAAAATTGCAGAATGTCAGCATAAATACTATATGCGAGATGCAGGTATTCAATGTATTAAATGTGGGGATGTTTGGCAATCCCAGAATACTAACACATAGTGCTCGTGTAGAGCATAGGGGTGTTTGTTGTTCTATTTACCGCCGAACTCTAACTGCCTATCTTAGATATCTGAGTGTTAGCAAACTTTAATATTTCGCCCGTCAGCGGAGAGTATTCTAACTTTACCGCATGTTTTTTAGAACACGGCCCGACTACATATTTAAAGAAATCTTTTACCGCTAGATTTGTTTCATTGTTTGCCGTCCATGCAAGGCCATACGAAAATGTAGATATATTATAAGCCTTTGGATTAGGGTTATTGTAGTTAGATAGAATTGATCCGTCATCAAGTATTGTAAATTTACTTAAAAACTCTGATGCCCCAGTAACTGTTGGCTGCATAAATTTACCAGCATTGTTTTCAATTGATGCCTTGCGAAGTTTCTGGTTGGTTGCAAACGATGATTCCATGTAGCCAATAGCGCCATCTGTTCTTGCTACTGAACTTGCAACTAAGTTAGTACCAGGTGCAGAAATAAAATTGAAAGGAAGGCTAGGCTTTGGAAAGGCTTGAGCAAAAGATTTATTAGGTAGTTTGTTCCATATCTTTGCATTGGTTGCCCATAAATACTCTGTAAATACCTGTGTTGTTCCAGAACTATCTGATCTATAAATAACCATAATTGGTTTGTTAGGTAATGCTGGCTTTACTTTCTTTATAGTGTTATCAGATACTATTGCTGGGTCATTCCATTTTGTTATATCCCCTGCAAAAATTTTTGCTAATGTTGCTTTCTTTAATTTTATTGGCTTGTCATATCCATTAATATTATATGCAATTGCAATTGGTCCTGCAGCAAGGGGCACATAAACAAATTTGTCTTGTACTTTCATTCCTGGAGGCAATGCCACATCTGTTCCAGCAAAATCTACAGTTTTCTTTATAAACATATTAATGCCAGAACCAGAACCAAGCGGATTATAATTTATATTATTTCCAGTTTCCTTTGAATAGTCTGCTTTGCAGGTATTTAAAAAGTTATAAATAAAACTAGATCCAGCACCATTTAAACTAGATGCGTTGGCTGGAATTGATAGAAACAGCGTAAGAAAAGCCACTATTGTGGCTACTAATTTGAACTTTGTCATACTTTAATTTTATCAGCAGTATTAGAATTTTTGGTTAACTTGTTATTAATTATTGATGAATATTAGCGCCGAACTTTAAAGTCTTATATTCCTTTACAAATGAAATGATTTTTTCATTTTCTGTTTCAACAGGCCAGCCGTAAAGCAAAACACCTTCAAACCCCTTTAAATATAAATTATCTAAAAATAACATAAACTCATCTTTTGTAAAAAATTCGGAATCCATAGGAGCGTGTCCTATAAAGCACGAAGAGTTGTTTATTTTATCAACACTGTTATCTTTTAATATAGGCCCAATAGATACTATTGTTTTATTTTGTATAACATCATACTCACCAGTTTTATATTTTGAATATGGAAGGATAACTTTTTTGCCATGCTCTTTTGCAGCATTGAATACAAACTTATTTGTACAGGAAACATATAAATCTGGACAACGCAACACCTCCATTTTGCTAATTGTTTCTAAAAATTTAATCATGTAATTTGATTTATCAATAGTGTCAGAAAGATCATTAATATCACCTACAATACCACCAACATTTTTTTCATCATCTTTTATCCATCCAGTCAATAAGTTAATTTGTATTTTATTTGGTGATATTTCATCAATAGAGTTACAAATCATTGACAAATACTGTGGTGAAATTGTATATGATCTTATGGCAACCATATACTTAAATTCTTTATTATTATCAATATGTCTGGCTATCTTGGTAAAATCATCATTTTTATTAATACCAGCCAAAAATAGATTGCCATCAAAACCATTTTGGTGCAACATATCAACCATGTCAATAGTTCCACCAAAATAGTATATTTTCATCTATATATTATAACCCGTTCCCAATTATAATAGTTTCTTCACCTGTGTTAATATCTCGGATTACCATTTTTACCGTGTAATTTGCAGTTGCTGATAGGTCAGATACATTTACTGTACCGCCGTTGCCATCAATTCCAATATATGTAGTAGATCCATTTGGACCAACAACCATGATAGAAGCCATAGTCTTTGATGAATCAAAGTTTGTTATGGGTGCAAAAGATATAGTGCCAGACTTAGCATCCCCATTAATTACTGATTGAACTTCTGGTGCAGAAATTGTGGCCTTATCTTGAGCCGAATTTCTAGCATTAACTAATACTGGAATATTTGCATCAGGTGTAACGACAGGTACTTCTTGATATGTTCGTGATTGAGATGTCATTGTATCCCTAAATACAGTTTGAACTGTTACATACTCATTAGATGGCAAGTTATTTATTGTAATAGGATTTGAACTATTGTCTGTTCCTATACTTGTAAACGAAATGCCGTTTGTAATAACCTGAACCTCAACCGTTTGATTAGGGTTAGTATTTACAGGGGGTGCAAGGGTGATCGAAGTAGAGTAATCAGAACTAACAGATGTAGATACAACCTGAGTAGTTGTAGCAATAGCAATGTCTTGATTAGCCAATGGATTTGGATCAAGAGATTGAACTACCGCAACAACATCGCCTTGATTAATTGCATCTGCTTTTACTTCCCCAGTAACAGATGTATAGTTAACTTTTAACGTTTGAGGAATCTCGGCCAAAAAAGTTACATCTTTGAATGTATGAACAGACAATGATGATGCTGGAACATATTGTGTAATATAAGAATTACGTGAATTCGCATTCCATAACACAATCTTGGCTACAACACCATATTCAATATAAGCATATGTCTTATTGTCTTGTGGTGTTTCTACTGCTTCGTCAATGGACATTACGAAAGCATTGTTCTGTCCCA
>Ga0194123_10005062_pt1 | contig 14399 bp, 6 predicted proteins | sample TA2MahsurfametaG_5_FD_155479 | JGI IMG/M metagenome (GOLD analysis project Ga0194123, IMG submission 155479) | Freshwater microbial communities from Lake Tanganyika, Tanzania - TA2015023 Mahale A surface | ecosystem: Environmental > Aquatic > Freshwater > Lake | place: Tanzania: Lake Tanganyika... | reverse complement strand
GCCTTTTTCACTTCGAACAGTTTTTCGGCAACCAAACGGTTTGTAACAAACACATATTCCAGCATAATATCGGCACCCAATATTTCGCCGGTGCGCGGATTGACGAAACTGGGGCCATAACCGCCAAAGGGAGGACTGGGGCTGCTGGTCCAGCGAAGAACATTGTAGCGTATATCGCCTGCATCCCATGTGGCGGTATCGGGTTGTTCCATTACTTGCACTGCATTGATAAATCCAAGTGGTTCAAATGCCTTGTTCCAGCTTTCTCCCGCAGCTTTAATGGTGGCGCGAAATTCTTTGGGTGTTGTGTTTTCAATCCACCACACAACGGGTTTTACAGGTTCGCTTTTTGCTGCAGATGGGTCTTTTTTGCGCAAATCCCAACGGTGAATCAAATCGCGGTAATTGATGGCCGCCGTGGTGGTCATGTCGTTCACCTGTTCGGAAAAATAGCCAACACGGGGATCGTCGAGACGGGGCTGAAAGCCATTTTCGGGCATGGCAATGAGGCTGTGCTGAACGGTTACACTCACCGCGCGGGCATCGGTCACTTCTTCTCCGCCGCCATTTGTTGGATAAGGATTTTCGAACACATAACGCACCAAAATATCCGTGTTCATGGGGTAATTTTTTAGTTGCTCATAGCGGCTCTTGGTTTTGCTCATGCTTCCCATATTGAAGGCAAAAGGGTTTCCGGGTGTACTGCTTGGTTTAATTTGGTGCAGTTTTTCGCTAATGAAAAGTTCATCGGCATCAATCAGGTATTCGCCTGTTTTTTCGTCGCTTGCAATAATCTTTTCAAATGCCAGTGAACTGTGGCTGATGTTGGCATCGGCGCTTTTGCTGATTTCTTTGGTGGGGTCGAAATAGAAACCGGTATTTTGTTGTTCGAAATCAATGTATTCAAACTGTTTGCGGATTTTGAAAATCCGGCTTCCTCTGAACTGACCGCGGTGAAAGCCGGCATCGGTAACGCCATTTTCGGTGTAGGTGAAATGTATAAATTCCTTGTTGAGCTGATCTTTTTTAATCACCATGAACATTTTACCCGTGGTGGTATCGCGATAAAGTGGAAACAAACCATTTGTTCGCTTGCAATTTTTTGTTTTGGATGCAATACTTGGCTTTTCATCCTTGGGTTTTGGGGCTTCGGCCGCTGCCGGTGTTGCCTTTTTTGGATCTGTTTTTTTCTTATTGTCTTTTTGTGCCAGAAGCGGCGTGCTCAGTGATGCTGAAACGAGCAATGCAATTGCGATTCTCTTGTTCATAAGGAGTTTATCTGCAATGATAATAATGAAAACCCGAATTTTAGGGGTGTTTTTAGTAGAATTGGTTTTAAAAGCAATTTGTGTATGATTTTGTGATGTAGTGATGAAACAAAAACCATCGTTCTATGAAAAATGAAAGGGTTTTCAATGGCAAAAAATTAGCTATGTATTTATTTTATGTAATATTAAGTGTACCAAATATTGTACATAAATTTTTAAAATAGTGGAAATACTATGAATGTATGATATAATTGTAAAGTGAAATCCTCCACATTAATCGTATTATTATTCGTTTTTTGTGCTTGTAGTCTGCATTCAAAGCCGATTATACCAACAGTTAAATCCGGATTTGTTGAGAATAAGGGACAGATTGTTACTCAAAACGAGCAGTGTAACACCGAGGTTCTCTATCTGTTAAAATTGAGTGGGTTTCAGGTTCAAATTAGAAAAGGCGGTTTTAGTTATGAATTTATTCAGAAGCACTATGCTGAAAAATCAGCAGGCTATGCCCGTGCTATGTCCAATGGGAAGAAAATGGCAAAACCCTCACTACTCAAGCGCACAATTAAGCGTATAGATGTAAATTTTATAGGAATGAGCAAAAACTGTAAAGTACAGGCATTAGATACGGAAGAGGTGATTTTCAATTTCAAAAATCAACATACGCCGGAGCTCGGAATTAACGGGGTTCGGTCATACCGTAAACTTCGTTTTTGCGATTTTTACGAAGGCATAGATTTGATATACAATATAAGCGAAACAGGTGAATTTAAATATGATTTTGCGATAAAACACGGCTATAATGCGACGAAGATAAAATGGGTTTATGCCGGAACGGATTCTGTTAAATTCACACCGTCTTCGCTGCGGTTGTTTGCCGCCGATGAAGCCCTTGAAGAAATTATACCGCGCAGTTATATATTGGAAACCGAACAGGATGTGGCAGTGGAGTTCAGGCAAATTGAAGATGGTTTTTTCGGATATAAAGTGCCTGTAAAGACGAATGGTACTTTGAATATTGATCCATTTGTAAGGAGGGTGTGGTCTACATACTTCGGCGAAAACACCGAAGAGGTTCTTGTGATTGAACCGGCGGGGGGGTGTAATTCCTATTTGCTGGGCACGGCAACTACAGACAACCTGGGCACAACCGGTGTTTATCGCGATACATTGATTAACCCAACCGGTGATTATGCATGGGATGTTTGCCTTGCAAAAATGAATAGCACGGGCAGTGCGTTTTTATGGTTTACTTATTTTGGTGGGAAAGAGGATGATCTGCCAAATGATATGGTATTAGCCCAAAACGGCGACATCGTAATTGGTGGAACAACATCCAGCAATGCCGATGTTGCCAGCAGCGGCGCCTACAGAACCACATACGATGGGCCTTGCGAAGGATTTATTGCCAGGTTTAATAATTTGGGACAACTGCTTTGGTCAACCTACATTGGTGGAGATAGCTTTGATTATGTTTATGCCGTGCAAATGGATAAGTTTGACAATATTTTCTTTTTAGGAATTACGGCATCGGCCAATATAGGAAAAGGCACAGTTTACAGAACAACATTGGGCGGTGAAATGGATATTATATTGGGGAAATTAACGGGAGATGGCACAAACCTGGTTTGGCTAACTTATTATGGTGGAGAACAGGATGAAGATGGTGGTTTGCGCGGGCTTGTGCTACGCGATAGTTTTTTGTACGCAGTAGCTCATACCCTCAGTACATCGGGCATTGCCACAACGGGCAGTTTTCAAACCAGCCATAGTGGAAATTACGATGTGTGTTTGGTGAAGTTTGACACAACAGGAAAATTGAAATGGGGTACCTATTTTGGTGGAAGCGATGGCGATTATTCGCACAACATGAGTATGGATGCGAATAGAAATCTGTATTTGGCAGGAACTACAGAGAGTTCCAATTTCCCGGTTGGCGGATTTATTCATCAGTCAGCCTATGCCGGCAATTTTGATGGTTTTGTAAGCAGTTTTACCCATTCGGGATCGTTGAGATGGTCAACATATTACGGAGGAAGTGGTTCGGAATATATTTGTGGCAGCAAGGTAAATGAATGCGGTGATTTTGCATTGACCGGATATACCACAAGTACTTCGGGAATTGCAAGTACCGGTTCCTTTGACACAGTGGGAAATGGTGGTAGCTTATTTGACGGATTGCTGGCTCAATTTGATGACACCGGTGCTTTTGTCGCCGGCACTTATTACGGAGCCACTGACTATACAATGTCTTACGCTGTAAATTATGATTTGTGCGGAAGAATAATCACAGGTGGTTCATCGTATGCCACCGGTTTGGCCACCAGCGGAACTTACCAAACTACAAATGTCTCCACCGCAGCCATCATATTTGCTTTCGATTCAACTGCCGATTGCCCATTGGTGGCTTTGTCGGCAGGGTTTATTTATGCCAAGGCCGACAGAGTTGGAAGGCAAAGGGCGGCAATAAGCTGGAAATACGATGGCGATATGGAAGAACCCGCTGAGTTTGTTGTTTACCGACAAGACCCAATGCAGTTTATTCCGGTAGGAAAAATAAAAGCCGTGAAAGGAATTTCGGAATATAGGTTTGCCGATTTGTTGCCTGCCCCGTCAATTGGTTATGATTACCGCATACGGTATAAGGGCAGGCAGGGACAAACCGCTTGGAGCAAGGTGTTTTCGCTGAGTGGGGTAGAAAGCCAGAATATTTCGGTTTTTCCAAATCCGGCAGATGAAGAAATTTTTGTTGAATGGCCGCCGGATTATGAGCAAATTGAGCTGTTTATTACCGATATGGTGGGCAAAAAGCTGAAAAGCGGGGTTTTGAGTAAGGCCAGTCCTAATTTGCGGTTGAGTGATTTGCCACCCGGTTTTTATGTGCTGAATGTAGTTGCCGGCGATGAACTGAAGGTGGTGAAATTTTGTATTCGCCGGCAGTAGCGAAGAATGAAAAGTTAAAATTTTAACCGTTCATGTACTCGTATGGCTGAACGCCTTTCTCTTTTTTGAAGGCGTTGTAAAAGGTGGCTATGTTCTTAAAGCCGCTTTCCAAAGCAATGGCCTCTACTGTTTTTTTCTGTTGTTCGTGGGGAAATCTTTCCAGAAAAAGAGCTATTCGGTAACCATTGATAAAATCGCGGAAGCTTTTGCCAATGCTGTAATTAAGAATGTAAGAACAGTGGTGTACCGGTATGCCGGCGGCGGCAGACAAATCGGAAATTTGAAGGTTAGGGTTGAGATACAGTTTGTCTTCCTCCATGAGTTTTTGTAATTCTTCGCTTAGTAGGACCAATCTTTCATCATCGAGGGGGGCGCGTTTGAGTGGTGTGGGCGTTTCAGGTACATCAATTTCCTGCACCAATTGCGCTGTTTGTTCAATGCTCGTGCTTTCAGTTTGCGGATTGGCATGTTGCGCAGTTTGTGCAATGAGGTGTCCGTACAACAGCTGAGGCTTGTAAATAAGCACGCTGAAACAAATGAGCATGATGATGATTTGATACTGCAACAAATCGCCGGCATACTGCTGCTGGTAATTTAGTCCGTCCAGGCCGCCGGATACCTGAAGGTATTTAAGCATAAGAATGCTTTGGTTAATGGTTGAAATGCCTACCAGAAAATACATCCATTTTTTCTGCAATGTCCATGGCTCGTTTTTAAAATGCCTTGTGATGTAAGGCCATACCCCAAGGGTAAAAATAAAAAACATACCGCGCCGAAACAGGTTGTGCCAGTAGGCTGGTAAGAGTGTGATTTCCTGGTGGTGAAAAATTTGTTTTTTTTCGCTTATGTTTTTTAAAGTTTGTTGAATGGTGCCTGAATCCGCCACCAACCAGGGAGAATAGTCGATGAGGGCGTACACCAGAGGCAGGAAAGCCAGCCACATTTTGCCGTGCAGTCTGTACTTGTCTTGGGTAAAACTGATAGCATAAAGTAAAAAGCAGCTTGGTGTTAAATAAACCAAAATTTCCAGTAAGAGATAAAGATTGGGGTAGTTGTGCAGTTCATTTCCTTGTGCCAGTAAGTAAATTGTAATTTGACCTGTGCGGGTTAAAAAGAGTGTACCCATTAGCCGGTTGAGCAATTTGTTGCCAACCCCTGTTGTGAACAGATGAATGGCCATGAGCAGGAAGACAAGGTTACCGCCGGCAAGTATGAGGGTTTCTGAATTCAACGCGGTTTTGTGGAGGTTGGAGACCAATAAAAGCCTTGCAATTTACACCTGATTAACCACAATGTAAAACTGCTTGCAGCTCAATTTATTGGATAGTGATTTTATTGTCGCCTAATTCTACAATGGTTCCGGGGTAAATTTTATTGCGACGGCGGGTTTCTTTTGCTCCATTCACTTTAACCAGGCCTTCATCGATGACGGCATTGGCTTCGCCACCTGTTTCAACCCACCCCAGCAGTTTTAGCAAGGCATTTAGTTGAATGTAGGGGGTGGTAATTTTCATGTTTCAAAAATAGGGAATGCAGGCTTAGAGCAGTTCGCCCAGCATCTCTTTTTTGTATTCTCTTGCGGCAAGCTGAAACTCGGTTTCGGTCATTTTGTCGTGTTGTTTAAAGAGACATTTTTTTGAGTTGAATGATTTGTCGTTTTGCAGGTGGTTTTGAAACCTGTGCAGCAAAATTCGTGGGCCTAGAACCACAATGGCATCATAATCGCGCAAGCGAATACACAGTGATTTAAAGTAGCATTTCATTATTTCGTTTTCGCGGTTTTGTCGGTGGTGTTCGTTGTTGGTTGACCTGAAATTACCTAGGTAAACACCGTTTCCGGTTTCGCCGGGAAACCGAATTTGTCGTTCAATGCCCGATTCAATGCTGGCTTCCTGCTGTGTGCCGTTATTGGGCGCAAAAAAATGGGCTTCGTGGTGGTTCATAAACACACCTATGAGGCGAATGGCTTTTCGTGGGAACATACAATTATGGAATGAATTTAAAACAATGGCATTCAAATCAAACTGAGATTGGTCAGCCAAAATTGAAATACAAAATTTTAATAATTTGTTATTGCTTGAAATACAAAACCTTAAGATTCAGTTTGGTTATTGCGGGCATGAAAGTACCTGTTAAAATTTGTTTAATCCTTGTTTTGTTTTCGTTTACCTTAAATCTTGTAGGGCAAAGACCAATAAATAGCCACATAGAAATATCCGGCAAACAGGATTACTGTAAAATTGATATAGGTGGATATTCCGTGCTTCCATCTGGAAGAAGGGTGAACCCATCTGGAGAGAAAATTAGGATAAGTAGGGCGCCTTACGGTTTAACTGTTACACCAAACGGGGATTGGGCTGTTGTTTTACATAGTAATGCGGTTTCGTTGGTGGATTTGAGAGAGGACAATATGAGTGTGCAGCGTTTTCCGGAATTTGATGGAACGGGCACAGATATCATTAAGGGGGCCTCATTTATAGGCGCCCATTGTTTGCAAGATAACAGGACAGTAATGATAGGAGGCGGCGACAGGGGCATCATTTGGCGTTTTGACATCGCTAAGAAAAAAATTGTTGATTCTATTGATGTTGGCGCATTTCATGCTGCTGCTCCTAAAGAGGCTTTTTTAACTGACTTGGTTGTAGATGAGAAAAACGGAGATATATGGGTTTTGGACAGAGGTTGGCAGGTGCTATACAGAATTGATTTGGACTCAAAGAAGTTGAAAGCAATGATACCGACAGGTAGAATACCATTTGGTTTGGCTTTAAGTGATGATAAAAAATCTTTATTGTTTTGTAATGTGGGCATTTACCAATATCCCTTGCTGCCGGGTGTTACACTGCAGAACAAAGACAGTTTATTTCTGCATTTTCCACCCTACGGTGCACATTCGGCAGAATCTGATACAGGTATTTGGATTGGAGAACGAAAGGTTCCGGGACTGGGTTCGGCGGTAAATGAAGAGTCAATGTCTGTTTGGATTGTTAACACAGCCAATAATATTGTAGAGGGGAAATTGCAGACCGGGCTAAAAATTGGTGAAATGCTGGAAGGATCGGAAATTGTGGGTGGATCTCATCCAAGCAGTATTGTCTGCTACAAAGGTTTTGCCTATATTACTCAAACGCAGAATGACAACATTGCTGTGGTAGATATTCAAAAAAGAAGGATATCGGATTACATACCCATTAAAACGAATACAATCATGGATGGTTACCGGGGATATTTTCCCTATGGTGTTGATATAGATAGAAAAAAGCAAAGGTTGTATGTGGCTTTACTGGGTTACAATGCGGTGGCTGTTGTAAATGTAAAAAACAGAAAAACTTTGGGTTTTATACCAACGGGCTGGGGGGCCACTCGGGTAAAGTATATGGCAACCCGCGACCAATTGCTCATTACTTCGGCAAGAGGTTTGGGTGCAGGCCCCAATGGAGGTTATAATTTTACTGCCCCACCTCAAGGAACATATATTGGAGACATTCAACTAGGTCTGTTACAGCGGTTGAGTGCACCAAACAATATGATGTTAAGCGAAGGGACTAGGCAGTGCATTCAAAATACTTTTGTTCAGCAACCTAATTTGGGAGAGTTGCCACCAATTGCTCATATTGTTTATATTACCAAGGAAAACCGAACCTTTGACGAAGTATTTGGTCAGCTGCCAAATGTAAAAGGAGATTCGTCACTGGCAAGGTTTGGGGTAAACTGCAGAAATATTTTAATTCAGCAGTTGTTAAAATTAGATTCAGGGATTTTAAAAAGAGATAGAATTTCAAGTGCTTTCACTAGAAGGCAGTGGGCCATGATGGGAATTGATTCAGCCTACATTGACAGTTTGTTTAAAGGTGAAGAAATTTCAATTACGCCGAATCATCACAAAATAGCAAAATCATTTACTCTTTCCGACAACTTTTACTGCGACAGCGACGCGTCTATTCACGGGCATCACTGGATGATGGGGACCATACCGAATGAATATGTAGAGACGAATTCAGCAAATGCGGGGAATTACAATATCTTTTCCCCTGCCAAAGGCAGAATTTTCCCGAGAACCACAGGGGCACAAGATCCCGAGGACTACAATGAAACAGGGGGATTATGGGAAGCTTTGAAGAGAAACAAAATATCAGTATTCAATTTTGGTCAGGCGAATGAGTATACCAATGTTCAGGAGGAATGGTACGATACATCAAATGGAACTGCTCTGGCGGTGCCGTTTCCCATGCCTGAGGCAATTTTTAATCATACCTCCAGAAAATACGCCGGTTATAACATGAACATTCCCGACCAATTTAGGGTAGAGCAATTTGAGGAAGAATTTACTGAAAAATGGCTTTCAGGTAAGGATACTATGCCCAGAGTGCTAACCATTCAATTGCCTAATGACCATACTACCTCGCCAAGAGCAGAAGATGGTTATCCATTTATATATTCCTATGTGGCAGATAACGATTTAGCATTAGGTCGAATGGTGCATTTTTTATCGCGAACTCCTTATTGGAGGAATATGCTTGTTATAGTTACAGAAGATGACCCCCAGGGTGGCGTTGATCATGTTGATGCACATCGTAGTTTATTGTTCATGGCCGGTCCTTATGTTAAAAGGAATTATGTCTCAAAGGTTCATTCAAATTTTGGAAGTATTATAAAAACCATTTATGCTTTATTAGAAATAAAACCGGTCAACCAGTACGATTTAACATCTACTATGCTCCTGGATTTTTTTACCGATAAACCGGACTATTCTCCTTACACACTTGAAAAAAGCGATTTGAAAATATTTAATCCCGAGAACTGTTTAAGGAAGTATAATCGTTCAATTCCATGGCGTGAAGTACAAATGGGAGAACCCATGGATTCAGAAAATTATATTAAAAAGCAGAAATAAAATATGAAAAAAGCAGCAAAATATTTCCTGATAATTTTTTGTATTTGCACAGAATTATTCAGTTTATACGGACAAAACAACAGCGGTAGTGCCGTTGTAACGGGCAGTGTGGAATTGCCAAACGGGTGGAAAATATCACCGGTAGGAGTAAATGTTAGGTTGGGAGATTTGCCAATGAAAATGTTGGTTCATCCTAGTCAGCGTTACGCCGTTATTCAAAATGCGGGACAGAGTGACCAATCGCTTATGGTCATTGAAACAAAAAATGGGAGTGTAACAGACAGCGTTACGGTAGATAAAACCTTTTATGGTATGTGCTGGGGAATGAACGGAGAATTGCTATATGTTTCAGGCGCAAACAATAACCGAATTGAAATATATAAATTCATCAATGGAAAGTTGCACTATAATGACAGCCTTGTTTTAGGAAAGCCATGGCCTTTTCGGATTTCACCTACCGCAATGATTTGTGATGATGAAAATAAGAATTTATATGTAGTTTCCAAAGAAGATTCAGCTGTTAGACAGGTGGATTTAACTACCAAAAAAGTTATAAATAATATAAAATTGCAATCAGCAGGATATGATATCAGAATGAGCAAGGATAACCAACTAATTTTTGTAAGTGAATGGGGCAATGCATCTGTTGCTGTTTTTGATAAATCTACTTTAGATTTAATTAAACGAATTTCTGTGGGGTCCAATCCAAATGAATTGTATTTAGATTTTCCATCGAACAGGTTGTTTGTTGCCTGTGGTAATGACAACACCGTGCACATTGTTGATGTAAAAAAATTGGTTGTAAGTGAAATTATTGTAACTGCAGCTTATCCCAATGCACCTACCGGTTCTACCCCTAATGGACTGTCGGTATATAAAAATAAATTGTTTGTAGCCAATGCAGACAATTATAACATTGCTGTTTTTGATATAAAGAAAAAAAGAAAGTCTAAATTACTTGGATTTATTCCTGCGGGCTGGTATCCTACCCAGGTTGCTGTTGTTGCAGGCAATGTGCTCATCACCAATGGCAAAGGAGTAGCATCGCAAGCAAATCCGGAGGGCCCGAATCCTGTTGCCCGGAAAAATCAGGTCACCTATCAGGGTGGCATAAGCAATAAAAAAGTACAGTACATAGGCGGATTATTCAGAGGGTCGCTGCAAATTTTATCGTTAGCCAAAATTGAAAACCCTGAATTATTGAAACAATATACACAGCAGGCTATAACCAACATGCCCTATTCAAAAGGGGCTGAATTGTATGACAACGAAATTCCTGAATCAAATCCTATACCCGGGCGTGTGGGTGATACCTCGCCGATTAAACATGTGTTTTATATTATAAAGGAGAATAGAACCTACGACCAGGTTCTTAGTGATGTGGCAGGTGGTGATGGTGATACGAGTTTGTTGTTGTTTGGAGAACAAATTACACCCAACCAGCACAAGCTGGTGAAAGAGTTTGTTCTTTTAGATCATTTTTATGTAGATGCGGAGGTGAGTGCGGACGGCCACAATTGGAGTACGGGAGCCATGGCCAACGATTTTACGGAAAAAACCTGGCCTACCAGTTATGGCGGTAGGGGTGGAGATTATGTTTACGAAGGACAACAGTCGATTGCTTATCCAAACAAAGGATTTATTTGGGATCATGCCAAAGCGGCGGGCATCAGCTACAGAACCTATGGTGAATTTGCCGATGATTACAAAGCCAATATCAAAGCTTTGGAAGGGCATTTTTGTTCTTATTTTACTTCATGGGATGAACGGGTAAAGGATAGTTTGCGGTTTTTTCAGTGGAAACGCGATTTTGATTCACTGATAGCAATTTCAAAAGTACCACAGCTCAATACATTAAGGTTTATAAACGATCATACAGAAGGTGTGAGAAAAGGCAGGCCAACGCCATTTGCGCATGTGGCCGACAATGATTTGGCCGTTGGGATGTTTGTGGAATATCTTTCCAAAAGCCCAATCTGGAATAGTTCTGTGGTTTTTATTTTGGAAGATGATGCTCAAAATGGCCCCGATCATATAGATGCACACCGATCAACTGCTTATGTAGCCGGTGGTATGGTGAAAAGGAAATATATAGATCACACGCATTATACCACCAGTTCAATGCTAAGAACCATGGAGTTAATACTGGGCATGAAACCCATGAGCCAGTATGATGCTGGTGCAAAAGCAATGTGGAGGTGTTTTTCTGATACAGTAGACAATACCCCATTTTTATCAGTTCCTTCTCAGGTAAACTTAAACGAGGTGAATGGGATTGATAACCCAAAATCCACCGCATATTTAATGAGAAAAAGTGAGAAACTGCTTTTATATAAAGAAGATGTTGATGATGATGGTTTGATGAATGAATTGCTTTGGAAATATGTGAAAGGCGAATCGTCTGCCTTGCCTCCGGTAAAGCGAAAATCACATTAAATAATTAACAATCAAATGATTTTAAGGAACTTAACCTCAATTTTAACCAATAAATGCAAAATACTATTATTGACTGTGCTTTCGGTTAATTTATCCTTTTCGCAGGTTTTAAATTCCACGCGACCGAAAAACAATGCAGCCAATAAATTGGATACTGTTTTTATCACCTTTCGCGGGGGCGAGGCCCCTTCCACCTCAACTTTTACCGCTTTCAACCTTGGCAATCCGGTTAAGCATGGCATAGCCAGAACTTGTCCGGAAGCATTGTCCACCATTCCCGGTATACAAGTTCAAAGAACAAATTATGGCGGAGGATCGCCCTATTTGAGAGGACTTACGGGCAATCAGATTCTGAGTTTAGTTGATGGAATTAGACTAAATTCCGGCATTTTCCGTTTTGGTCCTAATCAGTACATCAACACCATTGACGGTTTAGCCATTTCAGAGATTCAAGTGGCATTGGGAACCGGTAGTGTTCAATTTGGCAGTGACGGTATAGGTGGAATTTTGAATTTTACATTCCGAAATGCTGACTTTACCGAAAGCCGGAAGTTTACAATAAATAAAGTGGGAAGTATTTCCAGGGTTTCCGCGCCAAGTTCAGAATTAACCCAACGCATTTATATTGACGCTTCAAACCAAAAAAATTCGCTTACGATTGGGCTAACGAATCGCAGATTCGGTAATGTAAAACCCGGTGGTAGTTCGGATTATCAAAAACCCACCGGTTACAGCGAGTTGAACGGTGATATAAAATATTTGCGCAAGGATAAGTTGGGCTTGTGGACATTGGCTTTTCAGCGCAATAACCAGTTTGATGTTCCGGTTTTTCATAAAATTAAATTGGAAGACTTTAAAATCAATGAAATGGACATTCAAAATAGGCAGCTTCTCTATGTGCGAAGGTCATTAAACTGGAAAAGTAGCAATGTTTTCACCATTACGGCAGGAACTCAACAAACCAATGAAGTAAGAAGTTTACAAAAGAATAACTCTGCGCAGTTAACTGAAGAAAGAGATGATTTGTATAATCGTTTTTTAACCGCCGAATATCAAAAAAAATTATTCAATAGGGTTAGTTGGATATCGGGTTACGAGCTTTACAGAGACAATGTGAAGTCAACGAGGAAGCAATTGGATTTAAATACAGGGGTTGAAGTTTCAAAACGAGGACTCTATCCCAACAATTCAATTTTTGCACAGCACGGATTCTACAGCATGGCTAAGGTAGGTTTTAAACGCCTCGATATAAATGCTGGCGGTAGATACCAGGTTATCCGAACTTCAATTGCCGATCCTACAATTGGAAATATTGTGTTGAATAACTCTGCGTTTGTTTATTCTGCGGGCATGTCTGCAGGGTTGCCATTTTTGCAAGGAATGGCATGGGATGCGTTACGCTTTTACGGGAATATTTCAACCTGTTTTAGAGCTCCAAATATTGATGATCAGGGCACATTGGGTATTGTTGACTTTCGTTATGAATTGCCTCAATACGATTTAAATCCCGAGTATTCTCTGAATAAAGAATATGGTGTAAAGTTCAATACCAGTGCTGTTTCAGCCCAGGTTTCCGTTTACAGAAATAAAATTTCCGGCATTATCGCCAGAATTAGAAATGGAAATGACTCAATGGCGGGTTACCCTGTTTTTATCAAACAAAATGTGGGCACATCAGAAATAAGAGGTTTGGAATGGTATGCGAAATTTAAAGTGAACAAACAAATTGTCATTCAAACGGGTATGTCCATAACCAAAGGAGATAATATTTCCGGTTTTGAACCCATGCGCCGCATTCCGCCTTCCAATGGATTAATTCGTGTTGAGTATCTTCCTGGCACTGGTTGGTGTAAGCAAATCTTTTTTCAGTATATTGCCTCAGCCGGTCAGAAGCGCCTGGCTAAAGCCGATATTCAGGATAATCGAATTGGCGCAAATGGCACTCCCGGTTTTGTTCAGTTTGATATCGGAGCTGAATTTCAATTCAAACAATGCACCGTTTTTGTTGCAGTGCAAAATTTAAGTAATGAAATAGTTAAAATTCATGGCAGTGGCATTATATCTCCTGGCAGAAATTTGAGCCTTAGCCTCTCATTTTGATTGTGTCTGTTAAGGCGCATAGTTTACACCTGTTCTTCCGATTTTCACCAAAAAAATACCCTTGTTAAAATTTTTAAATTGATACATTTAGATATAGTTAAGAATATTTTAAAGTTAATAAATAGTTAAAAATAAAATTTAAAAAACTTTTATATTAAATTAAAGTTACTCAAAATAAAATCTCAATAAATTAATATACAATAATTTATAATTAACATTACGAATGTTTGTTTGCGCACAAATCATATCCATGAAACGCAACAAAAAACTATTTTCAGTGCTGACAATCTCCATGTTGTCGGCTCTAAGTCCAACCATGGTCATCGGTCAAACCACTGATCCGGTGAAGACTGGTGACACCGCAACGGTGGGTGAGGTAATTGTAACAGCTTTAGGTATCAAAAAGGAGAAAAAGAAGCTGGGTTTTGCTGTATCTGAAATTGAGGGTGCCTCGCTGATTAAAGCAAGAGAAACAAATGTGTTGGACAACATGATAGGCAAAGTAGCCGGTTTGACTATTGGTCAAAATTCTGAGCTTCTCGGCAACTCTCAAGTTGTTTTAAGGGGAAGCGACATCAGAAGAGGTCAAAATGTACTTTTTGTAGTTGATGGTATTCCAATTAACTCAGATGCATATAACCTTTCTCCAGATGATATAGAAAAAGTATCGGTTTTGATGGGACCGGCGGCGGCGGCTTTGTATGGATATCGCGGCCAAAACGGTGCCATTGTTATAACAACCAAGAAAGGCTCTAAAT
>Ga0194123_10005056_pt1 | contig 14413 bp, 17 predicted proteins | sample TA2MahsurfametaG_5_FD_155479 | JGI IMG/M metagenome (GOLD analysis project Ga0194123, IMG submission 155479) | Freshwater microbial communities from Lake Tanganyika, Tanzania - TA2015023 Mahale A surface | ecosystem: Environmental > Aquatic > Freshwater > Lake | place: Tanzania: Lake Tanganyika... | reverse complement strand
AACTATAAGACCAGAATTAAGTTGTACCCAGTCTTTTTTACCAGGTAACCAACCTCCAGCATTTGTAGAAGAAAGGTTTGGTTTTGTAAAAAGTTCGTCAATATTATGCATTACTATCATATCGGAATCAAGGTAAACTATTTTATTAAATTGTGTGAGATTCCACATATTTAATTTGCTATAATTATAAAAGCGGCGATCTTTATTATCATTTAAAAATGGATTTTTGATTGGATCGATTTTGATAATTGGGATATTACATTTATTTAGGATTGTAATTGTATTATTAGATATATTTGGGGTGATAAGTAGGTGAAATGGATATTTTGGAAATGTAGATTGGAGTGATTTCCAGAGAACTAATGTTCCAACAAGATATGAATCTGTGCTTAGAATGCTAATATATGAGTTTTTCATATAAAAAGTTTTATTAAAAAATTTTTTATTTTACGCAATAAGTAAAAATTATTGATTTTTATTCAATTTTTATTTAAATGAATAAATCACAAGAAATGAAAAGTATTCGCGAAATGTTAACACAAGAAGATGTTGACGATTATGAATTAGAAAATCCTAGAGAAAAAGTGGACTACAGTTACTTTGGAGATTCACCAAGCTATTTAGAATCAAAAAATCTTCCTCCAATAAATATTTATATTTATGGTAATTATGCTCATTTTGAAAAAGCAACAGCATATTTTATGTTACGTAAAGCTGGATGTCACTTTAGTAACCATTATAATGAAAAATTTGATATTGGCTGGTTTTGGGATGCCCGAATTTCTATTGATAAAACCCAAAAAAAAATTCGAGAACAAAGTAAAGAACTAAAATTTATTAATTTATTTCTTATAGATACATCAAAAGAATTTGTAGCTAAAACAATGGAACAACACTTTGGTTATACTTTTAAAATTGATCCTAAAAGTTTTACTGGATATTGTATCGCTAAACATAATGGTAACGGAACAAAATCATGCTTCTTCCTTAAATGTCCAATTGATGCAGAAGAAATTTTTACTGATCATTGTTATCAAAAAATTATAAATTTTAGTAGTAAGAATGATCAAAATATATTATATGAAATTCGTGTGCCGGTTTTTAAGAATATAATTCCATTTATTTTTTTTAAAACAAGAAATAGAGGTTTACGTTTTACTTCAAAAAACAAATCTATGGAAATTACCCCCGCAACTCTTCATCTTTCTTCAGAAGAATGCCTAAAAATATTATCTTATTGCCGCAAAATTGGATTAGAATACGGCGAACTAGATATTTTAAGATGCGATATAACAGGACAAATTTATATAATTGATGTTAATAATACTGCTTGGTGGCCGCCTAATAAATTAGGAGATATAAGCAGAAATATCGCACTAAATATGATGTGGAATGCTTTTTTAGAAGCTTTTTTACCAAGTAAATTTCAAGAATACCATGTTCCTGATCAATATATTGATGATTATAAAAATAATAAAAATCCTAATAAAAATATAAGAAGTAGGAAAGATATATCGTATAATGAGTATAAATTTGTTGGTAAAGATTCTTATTTTCCATATGAGGAATTGTGGAAAGAACTAAATAAATCTTTTTTAAAAAAAAATGCAACTTATATGAAAAAACATCAAACGAAAAAAGAAGGGAAAAATAAAAAATAATTGAAAATAATGTTAAACTTGACTCCAATGATAGTGTAAAAAAAATCATATTATATAATATATGTATTTTTATCAAATTAATAATTTAGAGGATAAAAAAGCGAGATTCTTTGATTCATATAAAAAAGAAATAAAAGAGATTGATCTTCCTCAAGATATACATAAAATACCACTTGGATTTCCAAAAGGTGTTCTCTTTCATCCTCCTCTCAAAAATAAAATTTACGCTTACGTTATTGATAACGCCGGGAGAAAACAATATTTTTATACCAAAGAATATAAAGCACAAATGGAAATCGAAAAATTCAAAAAATTCCCAAAACTAATCCCCAAAGTAAATAAACTTCTCCTCAACTGCCAAAACAATAAAACACAAATTTGCTTAGCCATACAATTAATGAACAAGTGTAATTTCCGTATCGGCCACGAAAAATACAAAAAACTTTACAACACAAACGGAACACTATCTATTAACTCCAAACATATTTCTAAAAAAAAAAATAAAATTATAATCCAATTTAACGGTAAAAAAAAAGAACTTAATCAATGTACTTTATCAAATAAAAAATCGAATTTATATAGAAAATTGGATGATGTTGAAGGGCCATTATTTGAAGGGTTATGTTATGATGATGTGTATGAGTTTTTAAAGAAGTATGGTTTGAGGCCGAAGGATATAAGGCAGGTTAGTGCAAATAGGGAGTTTTATGAGATTGTGAGGGGTATGCCTATAGAGGATGAGAAGAAGTATTTAAAGGAAGTGTTAGAAAAAACTAGTGAGAAAATGAATCATACTCCTAGTATTTGTAAAAAGGAGTATTTGTTACCAGATTGGTTTAAATTTAAGAAAAATGAAGTTAAGTTGAAAGAATATTGTGATAAAAATGACTTTGAAAAAGTAATTAAATTTATTTGTATCACACCAACCAAAAAGAAAATTTAATAAAATAATTTCCGAATTTCTTAAATTCTCTTTTTATATCATTTGTGTTATGAATCCATTAGTCATACCACAAAAAACAAATAACAAAATAAAAATAATTTTATTTACTATTTTATAAATTTGGACATTTTTTTTTTCAATCAGTTAATAATGATAACAAAAAATGAATATCTTAATGATAGAATTCAAAGTTTAAAAGAAATATTTAATGGATACTCTACACAATGGATTAATAAAAATATTATGTATTATCCACTTGATACACCACTAACAAAAAAAGATTTTGAGGGTTTTATAATAAAAAATATAAAAAATGTAAAAGATGAAAATTTAATTAAGTTAATTTACTTTATTACTTATTCTTATATTCCATTTTCCATTATAAAGAATATTTACCCAAATGTTATTTCTCCATCATTAGATCTTGAATTAAAAGGTTTAGTAAAATATTATATGTTTCAAGAAAATAATAATATTTATGTTACATTTAGGGGAACAAAAACTTTCTGGGAAGTAATTAATGCCTTACAATTTTATCGCGTTAAATTTAATTTACTACAACATCCTTCAAAATTCCTTTTCTGGAAAAAAAAATTCCTTAATAACAAATATTTTGATCCACTCAGAATACCTCTACCCTCCGACAACGATATCGAAATTCATAAAGGATTCCTCGACCAAGCTAACATAATTTACATTGATTTTGTAAACAAAATAAAGGATATTAATATAAAAAATATTGTTTTAACTGGACACTCACTCGGTGGAGTTTTAGCTACAATTATTGGTTTATATGTTTCACATCAATTTCCTAATAAATATAATGTAAGTATTATTACTGCAAATATGCCACCTATTGGAAATAAAAATTTTAATCTACTTATCCCCTACCTCAAAATTAAAAATTACATTAGAATCTATAACTACCAAGACTTTATCCCCTTTTACGGTTATTACGGTAGTTGGATAGAAAATAAAAAATTTAGACATATAGATTACATGCTAAAAAAAGGACCCAAAAACCAAAATAATTCACAAAATAGATTTTCATATATTGATCTAAAAAATACAAAAATATTAATCAAAGATTATGGTAAAAATTTAGATAATTTTTTATCAAATTTATCATCAAATATTAATTATAGGTATATTTTTCATGATATTTTTGTGATAAAAAATAAAACTATGTATATATAATTATGACTCTTCTTTACAAGAAATCAAAAGTTAAAGAAATAGGACCTAAAGATTTTCAATCTAATTCTTTGAGGGAAATTTTAGTGCCAAAAAAAACCCCAAGTGTTGTTAATTATTATGCACACTGGTGTCCACATTGTAATAATCCAGAAACGGTCGCTTTTTGGGAAGCTTTAGGTGAAAAGTTGCCAAAACATGCTGGTATTCATGTATTCGCTTTTAATTGCGATTTAAATAATGAGCATAGAGATGTTGCTGAAAATGTTGGGGTGCATGGATTTCCTACTTTTAGGTTTTATGATAAGAATGGTAAAAGTTTTGAGTATAATGGGTCAAGAGAAATTCGGCCTTTTCTTGAATTTCTTAAAAGTCATATGCATTAATCCCTTTATTATATAAGACAAAATGATAAATATTAGGGAGTTCTATTACATTAAGATTACCCTTAATAATATTAAATTGTAAACAAAAATCATCAAAATTTATTCCATCTGTTAAAGTAATTTTAACTAATTCTTTAAATTCTTCTTTCAAATAGGTTATTGTTTTTAATAAATCAATAAATGTATAAATCTCTTTTTTATTTTTTTGGAGATCATATATTTTTGAATCAAATAATAATTCTAAAATAAATATACATATCATAAATGATATAGTCTTATTATAAGTTTTTCCATTCTCTGGCCAAATATAATATTTTAAATTATAAAAAATTGGATTATTTAAATTATCAATACTTTTTGTCATTCCAAAATCTATAATTTTCATTTTATTTCTCATATCTAACATCGAATTTCCTATCTTTAAATCCATATTAATTAAATCTAATTCTCTCATTTCTTTTACAGATTTTACCAAATTATCAATAATTTTATAAATTACCTTCTCATTCTTAAAAAAATTTACCCCAATTGTCTTCACATAATCATTAAATGTCACATACATTGGCATTATTATTACATAATTATTCTCATAAAAAACTACTTTTTTTATCTTATCCTTCCTCACTATCTCACTCATTACCTCCTCAACACACATATCCTTATTCACAATTAATTTAATCTGTTTATTATCAGTTTTTTTTTCATTATTTAAAAGAAAACCATACGCATAATTTGCACAATTTATTTCAAATTCTTCTTTTCTTTCTATTATTCTCGAAATAACATCCACCTCTGTATAATCTGTTAATCCATCACTTATCTCGTTATTTATATCTTTCGGTTTACCTGTTAAAATTTTTACTGCATATCTGTTTATATTCGTTAGAAAAATAAAACCATATGCCCCAGTTCCCACACATTTTAATAATTTTAATTTAAATATTTTTTTTGGACTAAATTCTTGTATGTTTGAATCAATAATATTAATATAAATTTTATTTGACATTTTTTTATTATAATAATTATATTTTTAAACCTTCTCAAAAAAAGATAATTCAAATTTTAATTTTTTCCTCTCATTTACATAATTTCTAATTCATTCATAGTAAGTTATTCGTTTAATAATTTTAACGCAGTTTTCACTGATTAACGATGCAAATAAATATTCAATGTTGTAATTTCCTAAAAATACATCTCTCTATTTTTTCCTTCTCCAACTTACACTTTTCTCCCAATTTACCTCCAAAATCACTCATCGCTATCACATCTATCTCTCCCAAATTTTGACCTAAACACCGCGTAAACCTCACCTTTTCCAACTGACAACTACCCCTCAACACTCCAAACAACCTCTCCTTCAAATCACTCCTACTCAATCTCCCTCCAAACATACCCATTAATTCTTCAATTAATATTAATTCAAAATAAAAGTAAAATAATTTATTACTGTTATATTGTTGATGAATATTTTTGAAATGGTTAGAAATAAGTTGTTGAAATGATTTTTCTTCGTTATCGATTGTGTGGATTTGTAGATTTTTGAAGAATTTTTCATTCTTTTTTAGGAAATTGAAGAATGATTCATCGATATTAGATGAATTGAGGTTAAGGAAGTTATTATTTATATTTTTTGGGAGTTGATTTTTAATGTAATTTAGGGTAGTTTTAGTAAAATCTATTTTTTCACATAACATATTTACTTCTTTTAATCCTTTTAAAATAAAATTAGCTAAAACGTCATTTTTATTTATCATATTATTAATTATTCTTTAGAAAAAAAATCTTATAAAATTTATATCATGCCACGTGTCAACAAAAACATGCTTAGCCAAAACTCGAACTCCAAAACTCTTACCATAATTTTTATTATCCTCGCAGTTGTCCTGCTTATCATTATCCTCTTCGTTATCTTCTACCCAAAAAAACAATATGTTATTTCAGTCCAACGCGGTCAAGAAATGCAACCCTACCCACTAATGGTCCCAGAAAGTTTCGATAACTACGGACCACTCATGGAAAACATGTCCAATGCTGAACCTAACTTAAACTCGAGTGACCCAACAATTGTCTTCTTTTTCGCACCCTGGTGCGGTCACTGCAAAAATGCTAAACCTGAATTCGAAAAACTTATGAATATGCTAAAAGACAAAACGAAAGCTATAATGGTTAACTGCGATGAAAACCAAGAGGTCGCCCGCGACTTTAACATCGAAGGATACCCAACCATCCGCTTTTACCCCAACGGCCCCAAAAATAAAGATAACGCCAAAGAATATCAAGGTCCAAGAACCGCTGAAGATATGCTCCAATTTGTCTCACAATAATTTCTTATCAAACTTTCCTATATCCAAATTACTTCTATCACGTTTTCTAAATTTTACCATTAACCGATCCTCATCAAATTTATTTTCTAATAAAGTGTTCAATTTTTCCCAGTTATTCTTTCTATGATAGTAAAACGCAGTTTCATTACTCTCATAAATCTTAACTCCATCAAACAAATCTTTATTCTTCTCATATATATTCTTCAACACTAAATGGCATATCAAATATGTACAATTATCTACTGCTTTTTTACTATATTCCGGTGAATTCTTAATATATTCATCTTTATTATTAATTGCAATTATAGCTTCTTTTGCCCATTGTTTGATGATTTTGTTGTTGGGAGGTGTAGAAATGAACCAGTTTTCGAATACTGGGTTAGAGAGGGTACAATTGGGTGTTGTAAAGAGGGTAATATTATTTTTGGAAATAAATTTTTCAGGATTTTTAAGAAGAATTATTGAAGCATCCATCCAAATTCCACCATATTTTTCTAATAATAGTAGTCTAATAATATCTGCTTGACGGTATGGTCTTAATAATTTCCAATCTTTAGGTAATTGAATGTAATTCTCTACATTATTTTTATTCAAAAAATTTATCTTATAATTAGGAGCTAATTTACGCCAATTTTTTAAACATAAATTGACAAAATCTGGTACATCGTCACTGTCCCAATACGCCCAAACTATTTTTGGCACTTCATCTAAACCTGGCTCAAAGTATTCATATGTACCCATATTATTTATACAAATTACAAAAACAACATAAATTATAAGAACTAGTAAAATATTGGTTAACATTATTTATACTAATATTATTTTTTTACTATATTTTCTAACCATTTTTCTGCTTGTTTTTTTCCATATTCTACCATATTATCTTTTTCTTCTTTACAAACATCAAAACTTAATGCTGATAAAGGAAAAGAAAATTCAATAACATTCTTCAAATTCTTTACATTCGCATCACTTAAGCTGTCTACTATACATGATATCACACTTATTATATAATTATGTAAAGATTCTGTTTCATATCTTTTGTATCCTCTATGTATTGCTAGTCCTAATGTTGTATCTTGTTCTTCATTGGTGACTAGATGGCTAGCAAGTGGGCAAGCGATAGCGCCGTCTGCATAGAGATCGCCATTTATTTCGACTGGAGTAAATGCAAAAGGGTATCCACCTGAAATTCTGAGAGCTAGGGCGACTTCCATAGTAGGTGTTGTTTTAGATGAAAAAATTTCAGCTTTTGATTGACTTATGTTTGTCCCAATGATAAGAAGGTCATATTTGGATATTTTTTCTAGATCTATAAATGTCATAGTTGGGTTTAAGTTTTGAGATATGATTGTAGCTTTTAAGAGAGAAGCAAATTTTGTACCATCATCTAGACCAAATTTTTCAAGAAATAATTTAATATCTATTGTCTGAAAATCATTAAAATTTAGATTTGTAAAAATAGCTCTAATTTTTTTTATAGAAAGGCCAATCGAAAGAAAAAAACCAATATAAGCTCCAATAGATGAACCAATAATTGTTTTAGTAGTAGTTAAAAGTTTTATTTTTTCATCAAGATGATCAATTGCGCCAAGAACAGTGAGGCCTTTGATACCTCCTCCAGAGATTATTAATTTTTTAATTTGGGGTACCATTTGAAAAAATAAAACATATTTTTTTAAGTATTATTTCGCAAATTATATTTATATATATTAAATATGTACAATGTTAATGAAATAAAAAAATTTATACACGAAAGAGAAAAAGGCCGCCTAAAAATATACGAAGAAGTCCTACAAACATGCTTCACCCGTATCCAATCTGCTGTACTCCGCGACGAACCCTTCGCCCTCTTCGTCGTCCCCGACTTTATTGTCGGTAAACCCAAATACAACTTCGCAAACTGCATCCAATACATCATCTTCCGCCTCAAACAAAACGGCTTCCAACTTAAATACTTCTACCCCAACACCCTCCAAATCTCCTGGGGTAAAACCGACTTCGACTCTATGCTCAACATCGAACACGACAAAGGTACACTTAACGTCCTTGCAATTGAAAATAAACCTTCCTCTTATCCCTCACTATTTGACCTCAAAACACCCCACTCCGGTGAAAATCTCGGCCTCTTCTCCAAAAAAAATAATAAACAAAAGAAAACTCTAGATCTGGATAATTTTATTGGATCTACAAATTCAAAAAATGATATTACTTTTAAATTTAAGGAACAAGATAAAGAAGACCGTAAAAAAATGATACAAGAAGAAAAATTTCGAGCTATTAACACGTTCCTTCCAAGAACAAACGTTTTCTCTAAATTATCATAATTGAAACCACCCCTTCAAAACATCATACAACTCCTTCCCTCCTTTCCTTCCCAAAAAACTCTCCCACTCCAACTCCACCTTCACCACCTCCCTCTCCAACCTCAACTTCCTTAACGACAACTTTACCAATGTATTCGCATTCAAACAATCGTAAAAATCTATCTCATCTTCTATCTCATCAACATCCCTCACCAACTCCTCCAACGTATTAAATTTATGAGCTAAATTTAGCAACTTCGTCCTTATATTTACATTTTTTGTAGTTTTTGGGTCAATTAAAGCCAATTCGTTTTCTTTTGATCTTTGTTCAATTGAGTTTCTTATAAATTGTAGTAAATCGTTAATAAGATCAATTTTATCATAATCTTTCCGGAATTCATTAATTTTTTTTATAATATTTGTATAATTTGTTTCATGAATTAGGCAGTATTTGAGGCTAAGTTTGAATGAATTTTTATAGAAAGGGTGGATAAGGTGAATGATATGTGAAATATGTTGGACCCTTTGGATAAAAAAGAGGAGGAAAAGGTAGCAATTTGAATGAGAAGGGGATGTGTTAAGATTTTCAAGGATTGGAGAAATTTTTGAGATATCAAATATGTTTGTATCCATATTTAATACTTAAATAATTATTCGATTTTTAGAGAAAAGTAAAAATTAGAAATAATCTGCTTATAATCTGTTTTTTTATAATCTATCCCAACCCTCTCATAAAACTCTTCCACAGTTCTACGTTGTCCTATACCATACTTCTCCAAATTCTTTGATATTTTATCCTTAAAAATCCCAACATCACATAACTTACAGATCTCACATAAACGCAAAAAACTTAAAAATCCATATATCTTAAACTTCTCCCCAATAATCGGCTTTAACTCCCAAAATGTATGCCTATAATCTCTCGCCCACAAAGTAAAAACAATATTCTCATCCGGCGTGTACACCTTTATATTATGCGTAAAAAAACGTAAAGACATCAAAAACTCCTCACCCCAGAATAAATTTTTTAAATTAGGATCAAATGGAACTATCTTAAATATCGCTCCATAACAAAAACTATACCCTGCCGCCCAAAAATAATTACGCCTCGGCTCCTCTAACCTCTCCCCTACCGACCTTAACACAGGCACCCCTTCCCGCATCCCCTTATACTTCAATACATTCACATTCTTCATATTCGGTAACACATTCGAATTTAACTGATACCCCACCGGATACGTACTTATCACACTATTCATATTTAATTTTTCTAACATATCCACCAACCTTAAATCCCAACCCTCCACAAACCTCGTATGACTATCTATCTGCAAATAATATAACTCATTCCTATACAACTTTTTATATATCACATACCTCGCATACGCCGGTCCCCTTGCCCTCTCATTCGATACCACCATTAACCTTACCTGCCTCTCATCCACAAAATCTATCTCTATCTTCTCATCACTCTCATTCATTTGCGCATAAATTCCAAAAATAATATTTTCCTTAAATCGTGCCTTTTCATATGCGTCTTTTACAGTAGGAATCACTTCAGGATCCCTATAACATGCAATCGAAACAAAAATATCACCATGTAAATTTTTCATTTATCTAAATTTACATATTTATTGAAGATTTAATACGAACTTTCCATTTTTCTGTGGTTCTGCTACTGGTCTCTTCATTTTTATCTTCCTCATACCAGACTCCTGCGATGAAACACTACTAACAGTTTCCTCTTTTGGTACCACCGGTTTCTTATTATTCACCATATTCAATATATCATCAACCCCGCTAGGACCCCTCATTTCCTTCACTCCAGGTCCCATACTTGACTGCTTCTTCGGCCCCATCATATTCTGCGCCTGATTCATCATCATATTAAACAAAGGATCTGGATTATCACTACTTGCCTCATTTTGTCTCATAGTATTCATCGCGGCTTGTTGAACATTTCTCATCAATTCTGGATTCTGCTGCAAAATATCTCCCAACCCAGGCATCTTGCTCTTAAATAAAGTATTAGTTAGATGAAACATAAAAGCACTTCCTCCAACCATCATCAACAACTTTAATTCTGGAGCAACTTTAATTTTCTCCTTGTATTTTTCATGTAATTCTTCAAATACCTCATCATATTCATGTAAATTTTCATAAATTGATTCACTCCATCCATCCAATTTTATATTCAATGGATCAAATCGACCATTCAAAAATTCAATACCACTTGTGACTGCCATCAAAATCTTCCTCTGGAATTTAATACTCTTATCTACATCACGCTGCTTTTTTAATCTTTCATACTCAAATTTAATATCATCAAGATTTGATCCCAAATTAAATTTTCTTGCGGATTTATAACCAGCTTGATCAAGACGTTCAAGACGGTAAAGGAGTTCTTGTTTTTCTTGGGCGATTTCTTCGAGGGATTTTGGGCGTTGTGGAGGTTTTCTTGGGCTGCCATTGGATGAAGAAGAGTTTGCGGTTTCTTCATCTTCGGAGCTTCTAGAGTTAAAAGGATTAAAGGCATTTTGGGATTGACTGGCTGAATCAGGTTCATCGTCGTCGTCAACCTCTGCCATGCTACCGAGAAGATTATGAGTGTCTTGGGCAACACCACTGTTATTATCGCTGCTGGAGATGGTGGAATCGTCATCATCATCGTCGCTTTCGCTTTCTTCTTCGCTGGAGGAAGAAAACTTTTTTGTTTTTTTAGGATTACCAAGTAACCCTATATCTTCTTCTAATTGTCGAGTGTTAAAGTTTGGTCTTAAATTTTCACTGGTAGGACTTTTATGTAAATCCTCATTTAATTTTGGTTTCATAGGGACACTACTTGAATTATATTGATTATTTTTTAAGTCTGGATTTCCGGTTACAACTTTGACTTTTTCTGAGTTTAGTCTAAGTTCATCCTTTATTTTAAAAACACTATTATCTGTTTCTTGAAGAATTTTAAGTTTATTGTCGTTCATTTATTTTTATAAGAATTAAGTTATGCAATTAGACCGCAATCTAAATATTATAATAAAATTTTAGTGCGTTTATTTAAGCATCTCTACCTTAATCTTTTGATTTTCTAAAGACTGATTGTAACTCTTTATTATTTCCTTCGCCTTCTCCAACTCCTCCAAACTTATACCCCTCTTATCCTCCTTCTTCTCCTCCTCTACAAATCCAAAAAACTTCCCTATATACACCTTACTATTCTTATCCAAAATATAATTAAAAACAATTATAAAAATTAATGTAGTCAAAATCGCCCACTTTATATCCCTAAAAGCCAAATAAGCCACAAAAAATATAAATAACCTCCTAAAAAATGGCCTATTAAACGCCCTCTCCACATTCGACGGTATCTCCGCCATCATATACCTACTCCCTATCTGCATCGCCAACGTCGATATCCCATTAAATAACCTACTCGAACTCACAGCCTGTAACAATAAATCTAACATTATTTATTATTACATTAGAAAATTATTCTCTCTCCTTCTCCACACTCTCATACACATTTTCCACCTCATCATCTATATCCGTATCCAATGTAATCTCATTATCCGTCGTATACTCTTGCGTCTCCTCATACACCTCCTCCTTCACCCTTGGCTTTACCTTCTTCCCCTTTTTCTTCACCATCGGAGATATCGCCTTATTTATCACCCCCTCCGGCATAAAATATATTACCACAAATACTCCCAATAATACTAAAAACCACACCTCATAACCATTCACATACGCCAATAACGCCAAAAATATTAACACCAACGACGCATCTTTCGCCTTTAACCTTATCGAACTTACTTCACATTGCGTAAATAAAATAAATAATATTAAGCCAACACATATTAACGACACTATAACCGGAGAAAATCTACCAATTTTTTTAGTAGCAGTTTCTACAACTTTTTCCGATATATCTTCCATTGTTTCAATAGTAATTATTCAAACAAAAATATTTATAAAATTATCCCTAAGCCATATTAAACTCATACCCCACCCCACTCTGAGAATATGGCCCATTCCCTAAAGAATCCTGCGGTAAAGGCCCCCCATAATCATTCCCCAAATCATTGCTCACATACGGCTGCGGATTAAATGGTAACCTCATTCTCGGCGCATAAGGTCCACAATTCGCCGGTGTATCTATACTAGCCTGTTGCTGAGGCTCAAAACTTTCCATTAATTTAGTTGTTCCTCTTCCACTCGGTAATCCTGCTGGTAATGGCTGAGGAGGTCCTATAGGTATCTGCTGACCTGCATCACCACCTGGAATATTTGGATATCCAACAACTTCATTTCCATATGCATAGCCTCGGGGCTTATTCATTTTTTCCTCACTATCCATCATTTCATAAGGTTGCACCCCAGCCCCTTGTGGCATCCCAGTCCCTTGTGGCATACCAGCCCCTTGTGGCATACCAGCCCCTTGTGGCATACCAGCCTCTTGTGGCATACCAGCCTCTTGTGGCATGGCATTTTGAGGAGGCATGGAAGCCATTTGGTTTTCGAGTTTTTCGGTGAAACTTTCGGTGACGTCTTTTTTGTACATAAGCATATTGGTATTTAAGAAGGCGATAGTAAGAAGGACGGCGAAAATGAAACCGCCGTATTTAAACATGTCCATGGCAAAAAATCCAACAATAAGGAGGAAAATAGTTCTAAAGATCCAGTTTTGGAATAGACGGATAAGAAAATTAAGAAATCCGGTTCCTGAGTGATAATAGGCGGAAAAATTAATATATAGAATATAGGCGATTACGGCTGCATAAACAAATGCATTAAAAACAATGTGTCCCTCAATCATTTATAATTATTCTATATATTTTTTTTTTATTAAAATTAAATTATTTTTAACTTTTACATAATCCCATATCTTTTCCCAATGTTCCACACCCCCACACACCCTCTACTACCTCCTCATTATTTTCTAAACGACTTAATAATGAGTCTCTCTCAATCTCTATAGGATCAGTCAAATCATTTTCCACAACCGAAAAATTTTCTCTAATATTTTGATAATACAAACTAAAGTAAGTAACTAAATAAGCTACAACGTAAACAACACCTAAAGATGGGTTTATAGATAAAATTGGGAATGCTAAAGCAAGAAATACAAATTGTATAACACCATTATAAAAAAATATTTTACTTCCTTTAGGAGGACTTACCCAAAAAACAATAATATATATAAAAAGAATCAAATACAAAAATAAAACCATTAAGTTTCTTTCCATTTCTTATATTAACGTATAAAATTTCTTTTATTTTTTTCTATTTAATATTAGTAGGCCAATGCCCTATTGTTCTTTAGAAGAAGCATGGGGGTCCGATTTTAAAGACGCAAACTACTTTGCTAAATTAAATTCAGGATCCTCCCAATTACCTCCAAAAGCCCCCGACCCACTACAACCTCCCTCCAACCCCAGCCCAATCCAATCACAACTCCCCCCAAAACAAGAAAAATCCAACCTCGACGCCTATTTTCCATCCTACTCCGGCGGAATCCCCTCAATCCCCCACATCCAAAAAATGAAATCCAATATCGTCCCATACGAAGTTAACTTCCCAAACCAATCACGACGTAATTACC
>Ga0194123_10005052_pt1 | contig 14416 bp, 7 predicted proteins | sample TA2MahsurfametaG_5_FD_155479 | JGI IMG/M metagenome (GOLD analysis project Ga0194123, IMG submission 155479) | Freshwater microbial communities from Lake Tanganyika, Tanzania - TA2015023 Mahale A surface | ecosystem: Environmental > Aquatic > Freshwater > Lake | place: Tanzania: Lake Tanganyika... | reverse complement strand
GTGGCGAGTCTCCTCAGCCTGCTGGAACCGTTCATGGTGGTCATCCTCGGTGGCATCGTCGGCACGATCGTGCTGGCGCTCTTCCTGCCACTGGTCGCCATGATCGAGAGCGTCTCGAGCGGGAGTAGCAAGTGACGATGCACGCTGCATCCAAGCACCGGGTGCGCGCTTTCACGATCATCGAGTTGCTCGTGACGGTGGCGATCATCATCCTGCTACTTGGACTGTTGCTTGTCGGTCTGCAGCAGGCTGCGCGTGCGGCACAGGTTGCGCAGACGAAGACGCTGATGTCGTCGATCAACCGAGCGCTTGTGAGCTTCAAGACCGATGTGGGCTACTACCCGCCGGTGCTCGGGCGCGGCAGCGGCAACGGATCGCAGCCGGTGGGGCAGCTGGGGTTCGGCCGGGATCTGCTCGTGCCGCCGCTCACGCTGAGCGGGACGACGAGCAACCTTGCGATCCAGCAGTGGAATTCATTCACAAGCCTTCCCGAGTACCTGCTCGGCTACGGCTCGCGCACGGCGGATGGGTATGGCTTCGAGGCATCGGCTGCGGCGGGGGCGAACGGTGGCCTCGAGCGGCCGCCGCTGGGCATTCGTCATCCGGGGCGCGATGGCGTGTGGAGCGCATATGTCTCGCCGCGCGCGACGAGTCTTGCGCTGGGGAGTTTCGGAGCTCGCACGGTGGGCATCACCAACCCCAACGCGGATCATCCGGTCTTCCGCGGCAAGGCGCTCGGTCCGTACCTCGAACTCAAGGATGCCGTGTTCCTGGGCGGCATCACGGATTACAACACGACGACCGGCGAACCGACGATCGTGCGCGCGACCGAGGAACCGAACTTCGACGCGTTGCCTAAGTGCATCGTCGATTACTGGGGGCGACCGATCCGCTACTACCGTCGCCCCTACACCATGCCCGACTGTTCCGCGGTCGCCACGGGATTCACCTGCGGTGATTTCTTCGCGCTGCGGCCGCAGAGTTTCGAGCAGGGGACCGACGTCGATGGCATTGCTGATGGCGGAGGCGACACCAGCACCAGTCGCGCGCTGCAATCAGCCGAGTTTGCGCTGCTCTCCTACGGCCCCGACAAGTCGTGGGATCCCAACGTGCGCGTGGATGCGCAGGGCTACAACAAGGACAACATCGTGGAGGCGGGCCCATGATCATTCGGACCGACCTGTATGGGATAGGCCCGTCGGCCCCGTGGTCGCGGTTCCGTCGTCATCGGCAGTCCCGCTCTGTCATCGTCCGTGCCTTCAGCCTGCTTGAGATCGTCATCGTGCTGGGCGTGATCCTTCTGCTCGCAGCCCTGGTGCTGGCGGCTTCCAGTGCGGTGCTTTCCGCTAGCGATCGCCGCGAGACGGAGAATGTGATCCGCCTGCTCGAGCAGGCGACCACGGAGTGGGAGCAGGCGCTCGGACGGCCGATCAACTACGGCCCTAAGGCGGAGCCAGGCTTGACTGGCGTGCCGGCGCGGGATGTGTACGAAGAAAACTTCAACGGCTCGTGGATGTCGTGCGTGCTGATGCAGCGCTTTGGCGAGAACGAGCGTACGCGTGACATCGTGTCGAAGATCCCCGAGACCTACTCGCGGCGCTGGCGTACGGGCGATCCGCCCCTGCCCGGCGTCTGGGGCAACATCTCGTCGGTCGGCACCAATCCCAACCGCATGCCGAATGGCAACGGGAACGTGCCGTTGGTCCTCGATGCATGGGGCTTCCGGATCGGGGTCTGCTTCCCGGGGCGCCCGTGGCGCAACGGCACTGGGCTGTCCACCACGAACGCGGCCCAGTTCTTCTCGCAAGGCCGGTACCTGCGCGGCCTGAATGCGCCGGCCTCCGGCGCTCCCGATGCCGACGGTACGGAGCAGACGCCGGATGAACGCATCTTCGGATCGTGCCGAGATCGCCGCATCCGGTTCGTGAGCGCGGGTCCCGATGGAGCGTTCGGTGACATCTACGGCGCCGAGGGATCGGCGGCGAAGACGCAGACGCAGGACAACATCGTGAGCTACGAATGACCCATCGACACCGCCCATCCTTGCGCGCGTTCACGCTGGCTGAGCTGCTGGTCGTGATCGGCATCATCGCGGTGCTGGCGGTGCTCACGAGCGTGAGCGTGCAGCGCATCGCCAAGGATGCGCGGCTCGCCGGGGCGACCAACGCCGTCATCGCCCAGCTGGGCACGGCGCGCGCGATTGCGATCCGGGACAACGCGCCGGTCATCGTGACCTTCCGTCCGGTTCTTGCGGAGCCGCCGATCTTCGGTCCATCGGGCAATGTGATCTCGCCCGGCAATCCGCAGAAGGGGCAGGTGACCGAGGTCGTGATCGGCAAGGCCACGGGACGCCTGGTGCCGCTCGACACGCAGACCTTCGACGTGTTTGGCGAGCAGTACCGACCGGTTGCCGGCGTGCCGGCCCGTCGGCTGGCTCGAGGGATCAAGATCGCTGCGCCCGGCGACTACATCAGTGCCTTCGTGCCGAGGTGGTCGGTCACGCCGGAATTCTCGAACGGCGAGGTCGGTCGAGCGTTCTGCGTCTGCTTCGGGCCTGACGGATCGCTCCGCACGCGCAATCCACGCATTCCCGGGTCGGTGCAGACGAGCTTCGGGGGCAACCCTGACAACACCTCGACCTTCGTTGGGCCGTGGTTCGATGCCGACGGCGACAACACCGCGGATCCCGGGGTGGGTGGCATCACCAACGTTCCGACGTGGGTCACCTTCCGCACGCCCGATGAGGAACCGGTGCTCGGCTACACCACGCTGCTGGCGGTGTATGACTACGAGGATGCCGTGGAGCGTGGCGATCCGACGGAGTGGCAATCCTCTCCAAGTGCGACGACTGAACCCGTACCGTACAGAAGCTTCTTTGATGCGTATGTTCCGCAATTCGCCGACTTCATCGGCTTCAATCGCTGGACGGGCGTGGCCCGGGCGGTGGACCAATGAGCCGTCGCGCCTTCACGCTCGTCGAGGTCCTGCTTGCCGTGTTCATCCTGGGCATCGGGATCATCAGCGTGAGTGCGTTGTTCCCGGCAGGCATCGTGCAGCAGCGCGCCTCCAACGATGATGCGCTCGGGCCCGTCGTCGCGCAGCACGCCATGGGCGTGATCCGCGGCAAGGTCGGCCAGGATGACTTCGGCACCTTCGAGGAGTATGGCCTGTATGACCTCGGAGCGAATGCCCCGACCACCATCCCTGGCGATTGGCTCTGGAAGCGACCGACGATGTACTTCCAGCCCCAGCTCACGGGCGTGGGCTGGACCGATGGCAACGTCGAGGATGACACCGGCACGATCGATGTCTTCGGCACGCTGCTCCTGAATGCGGAGCTCGGCGCGGGGCCCGGCAACAACCTGAATCTCACACGCGTGGGAAGCGAGTTCAGCACGGATGGTCTGGGCAACGCCGCCAATCGTGTCTACGGCATTCCGGTCAATCGCCGCAAGTGGGATCCTGACCTGAACACCAGCACGCCGCTGGCGATCTTTGCGGACTACGACGGCGACTCGATCGAGGACGGCGGCGAGTTGCTCGCACGCCAGCCCGCCGCCATCATCACGTCGCAGGAACGATGGTGGCCGGCGATGCCGCCCTCGAGGCTGCTGACTGGCGGCGATCCCGCGGGCGAGGCGAACGCGCAGGCACGTCGCAGGCCGCAGTTCGTCTGGGACTGCATGTTCCGCCGGTTCGAGGGACGGATCCTGGTGGCGGTCTTTGTCTACCGAGTCGGGACGGCGGGCGTCGAAGCAGCTCCGTACCGCGTTGCGCAGGCTCCGACGAGCAGCGGGCTGGCCAGCTTCCCCACCATGCCGAGGTTGGGCACTTTCGTCGCCAATCCTCCCGCCGGGTCGATTGCGCTCTCGAGCGCATCGATTCCCCGGATCGGCGGGGTCGACAACAGCGTGAACACACGCGCCGACAACACGGCGATTCCCGGCACGAATCCCGGAACGCCGGCCTCTAACTTCAACGTCACCAACGACTTGTTTGCGTGGCAGGCACCCAATCAGATCTGGCTTGACCAGTGGAACGATATCCACCGCGTCGTCGGTGGCCGTCGCACGAGCGCCGATGGTCCAGTGACGCTGGCCCGGCCCATCAGCGCCAAGCTGCCCAGCGGCGTCTACTTCGGTGTCGGGCAGGACGGTCTGCCGCGCCCCGATCCCGGCACGCTGCCGTTGATCTGGTACCTGCCGACCGAGGATGCCAACGGCGTGTCGATCACACCCGTCTACGTGACGGTGATGGAGCTCTGATGCCGCACGTGAACCGTCACGCCAAGGCCTTCACCCTGACCGAGCTGCTGCTGGCGGTCCTCGTCCTGCTCGTGGTCATCGCGGCTACCGCACGCATCTTCGGCACCGCCCAGCGCGTGTCGAGCGTGGGCGAAGCCAATGCGTCCATCCTGCAGGATGCGGGGGCCATCGAACGGCGCCTGCGCGATGACTTGGCTCGGATGTCGGACAAGGGCTACATGGCGATTCGCAACGTGGCGGTGCGCAATGACATCAACGACAACGCCGGGACCACACAGCTCGAGCTGCTCAACCCCGACCTGCCCACGAACGCCATCCTGCGTCTGGACCAGCTGGTGTTCTTTGCCGAGGGCACCCAAGACACGGTGGATTTCGTCGGGACGGTGAACCTGTTCGGAGGATCAGTCCCATCGAGCGCGCTCAGCCGCATCACGTATGGACACGCGGTCCAAGTGCCCGATCGCGTCGAGCAGGCGCTGTCGGCACCGGCATCCTTCGATCCTGACTACTTCATGCTGGATGGCAAGGTCCTCACGCCTTGGGTGACCGATGCCGTGAGCGATGGGCCGAGCCTTCGCCTGACGGCCACCACCGCCAGCGGCGGAACCAAGACTGTCAATGGCACGCAGCCCGGGGCGCGCGATTGGATCCTCAGTCGGCGCGCTGTGCTGCTGGCGGATGATGGTGGGGATCCGGCGTTCCATGCCATCCAGCCGAACACGCCCCAACTGGATGCCAACAGCACGACCTCGCTCTTCCAGGAGTCGACTGGGTTCTTCACTGCCGCCGCAGCCCTGCAGCCGGCGCGAGCCATCCTGTCCGGGCGATTTGACGTCACCGCGATGCAGCTCAACGACCTCGAGCGTGTGCTCGGGCGATTCGATGGCACGAATGGCCTGCTGGATCCTCCGTTCTACTCGCCCTGGACCGTGGTTCCCGGTGTGGCCGACCTGCCGGCAAGCCCGCCGGGTACGGTGGCCTTCGGTGCCGCCCGCCAGCGCGTGATCAACGGCACGTTCGGTATCGGGGCGACCGCCAACCAAGCCGGGGCCAGCGTGCAAATCGGACTCAACAGCTGGCCCCGCGCCGAGCGGCAGCCGCCCACCTTCGAGAAGACGGACCAGATGCTGACCTCTGGCATGATTGCCGGTCACTGCAGCAACTTCATCGTCGAGTGGTGCTGGAAGGACGGTGTCGGCCGCGTGATGGAGGATGACCGCCGTGTCAAGCTGGCGCTCGATCCCGTCATTGGCACGGTCGCGCCGATGCTCGGCTTCCTCGCGCCCACCAATGGCGTGGCGCCGTGGATCGGGTTGCCCGATGAAGTCACATCGATCGGATTCTCGGTTCCGCTCAACCAGCGTCGCGGGACGCGCACGCTGGAGCAGGTCGGTGGCGTGGCAGCGCCGATCTTCGCACCGTCGATTGAGGGGCCGGCTGGTGCGCAGGTGCTGCCCGTGGTGGGAGGGGGCATTCCCGCCCAGCGCGTGTGGTGCTATACGAGCGTCTTCGGCTTCAACGCCACGGAACCGACCTACCGCGTGCGTTCCAACCAGAACCCCGTGACGGGTGCGGTCATCGCCGGCCAGCCGACCGACTGGGTCGTGCCGCGCCTCGATTACACCCCGCGCCCGAGCGCCGTGCGCATCACCATGACGCTGCACGATCCTGACCGTCGCATCGATGGGGGCCGTGAGTTCACCTTCGTCATCGACTTGCCCGAAAGGTCAAAGCCATGAGCCTTGCCCGATCCACCCGTCGCGCTGCCGCAGTTGGTTCGCGTCGTGCCAACGTCATGATCATGGTGACGGCACTGCTGGTGCTGCTGGTGATCATTGCCTCGGCCTTCCTGACCAGGACGCAGGCGGGCCGGCAGATCGCCTCGGCGCAGCAGTCCTCGCAGGCGAGGCAGCAGCGTGTGGACTCGATCACGAAGGCCGTGGTTGATGAGGTGGCGCAGTCACTGTTTCCACGGCTCATCGATGCGGACGATCCTGCGTTCCAGGGCGGCTTTGTGCCGAATCCGAACCAGTATGGCTACCCGCTGGTGGCGAGTTCGTCCTACCCGCGGCTTGAGCCGCTTCGTGGAGCGGTGCGCTACGGCGTGGACCCGTGGAATGCGTTCTTCAACGCCGACCTGAGCCCGGATCCGACGGGCGACGATGCGATCATCGACGGCTACAACTTCGCGCCGTTCCACGTGTACCCGTGGACCAACTGGCCGGACCTCTTCGCCAACATCAACGCCGACCACCCGTTGCGCGTGTACGAAGCGAATCCGTGGGGCAATCCCGGCTTCGGCGACACGCGATGGCTGCGCTCGACTGAGCCGATGCGCGCCTACGACAACAATGGCCTGCCGTTCTTCACGCACTGGTCGCACCTGTCGAATCCCGCGACGGCCAACAACGGCTGGACGCTGATCCCGGACATCGCGGATTGCGATGCGGGCGCCGCGTGGTTCAACACGCAGAACGGCACGCATGAGCAGGAACGCAACGGGCTCTTCATCCCGTGGGAGCAGTGGCTGCCCGGCGTCCGCCCGCCTGATGCCTTCCTGGTGACCGGCACGACGACCGGCGTGGGTGACTCGCAGAACACGCTGGCGCTCGCCCAGCAGTTCCGCGGCCTCGCTGATCGTTGGTTCTACGGGCAGTCGGGCAACCCAGCAGTCGTCGATGCCGACGCGGACGGCTACATCAACAGCATCGGGAATCAGAATGGCTTCAGCCCCATGCCGAACTTCCTTCGTCTGGCGCACTTCGGGCCCAAGCGCGAGGAGCTCGAGCCGGACACGGCGCGCAACCTCGTCAGCCGCCGGCTCTGCGACACCGACGGCGATGGCTTCACCGATAGCTACTGGTTCATGCCGCCGACGAGTTCGGACCGGGCCGTGCGGTACGTGGTGGGCGTGAGCGTGGTCGACAACAGTGCGATGGTGAATGTGAACACGGCCACCGTCTTCGACCGCACGCAGACGGCCGGACTGGTGCCCGGTGACGTGTCGTTGATGGTCCGGCGCGACGGGTCGCTGGGGGGGACCGCGGATTCCGATGCGTTCAACCCGTTGCGAGCGGGACTCTTCGGCCAGTACGCCCGCTTGAACGGCGATGGATCGGTCAACCTGTATCCGCCTTTGAGCGTGGACCTTTGGCGTGATCAGTTCGGCGTCTCCGTGGATACCGAGGCCAATCCGGTTTCGTTGGCCGTTCACGGGTCGCCGACGGACACGCGATTCATTCGCGAGCTGGGTCTGGTCCGCACGCTGGGCTCCCCGACAGCGCTCGGCCCGATTCCGGGCATCGATGCGTTGCTGCTCAGTCCGCTGGACCGCCTGCATCACTACAAGGCCCTGCTCAACAACGGGCGCCTCGAGACGTTCGTCGATGGCAACACGGCGTTCGTCGCGAGTCAGCGGGCAAGTTCGCGCATCGACTTCTTCGGGATGGCCGATGAGATCGAGCTCCGTCGCTTCGCGGGCCACAATGATCCCGTGCTCAGCCGATTGGAGCGATCGCTCGATCCGGCGTTGCCGCTGGGTGCCGAAACCGGTCCACGCCGCGACCTCTTGCGCGCGAGCCCCGCTCGAAGCGAGAGCTTCGAGGGCTTTGAACTGGCGGTCGGAGCCACCAGCCCGCCGAGCATCGGCAAACTCACCTCGCTTCAACTGCTGCACGACACCCGCCGCCACCTGACGACCTACAACGGTGCTCGCAACGAGCAGCTGCCGCCGTGGCTCTGGAGTTTCCCGCCCAACGCGAATGCCCAGGCCAGTTCGCTCGGCCTGGCCACGCCCGCCATCATCGGCGCAGAGGGTCCATTCGCGCCGCGTCAGTACCCCATCACGCAGAACCGGCTCATAGCGGGAGACGGTAACAACGACGGCACCTATGACTGGCGCGATGATGAGCTCGCGCGCCGCGACTTCCTGCTGTGGAACCAGAAGCTCGATCTGCGCTCGCCTGTGAGCGACCCGCTCTACAACGGCGTGGTGCTGACCAACGGGGGGCAGATCCTGGGAGATCAGCTGCGCTTCGTGAACCGTCTGTACACCGTCTTCACCCGCTGCATGCTCGATCCGGTCACGCGCACGAGCTACTTCGGGACGGTCGACGGCACCCCCGAGCAGTTCATCCGTGCTCAGCGCATGGCCGCGAGCTGGGCGACGAACGTGGAATCGTGGCGCGATGGCAGCCGCAGGTACGGCAACACGCAGATTCTGGTGGATGATCCCTTCCACCCCGCCGAGGCGCCGTTCGTGCTTGAAGAACCGGAGCGCAGGTTCTTGGGCAACGAGAAGCAGCCCTTCATCACCGAGGTGTTCTTTGCCGTCGTCTATCCCAAGTCACGATGGGCCGACGTGCGGCAGCTCGCGGCCTCGAACGCGCCATCGCAGAATCAGCAGGTGCTGGAGTACCTGAACTTGCTGATCCCGCCGGCGGATCCCTTCGCGCTGCCGCTTGAGGTGCCGGAGGGGGGCGGCCAGCATTTCGTGGTCTATGACCCCAACAGTGCGCTGCTGAATCCTGCAGTCGTCATCGCGGTGCAGATTGCCAATCCGTACAACGAGCCAATCAGCCTGCAGCCCTATCGCCTGCGTGTGGGCGGTACGGGCGGGGCCGACAATGTCTTCCGATTCTCTCAGATCCCGATTCCAGCGTCGATCAACTTCGATTCGCCCAATGCTGGGCAACCCTACTGGGGCTACGGCGTCTCGCCGATCCTCGGTCCAGGCACGCCGGAGCAGCCTCGCACCGCCACGGTCTTCGCGATGCCCAAGCAGCTCGCTGGCGATCCGCTCTTCCGTGCGCGGTTCCTGGACTTCCTTGACCTGACGCATCCGTGGCTGATCAGGAACAACGGAGACGCGAACCGCACCAACGGGTGGCCCTATCCGTATTCGCTCATGTTCGAGCTTGATGCGGCGGTCCAGGCCGCCGGCAACGATCCGAACCGACCGGAGTTCCCGTTCGCCCGCATCAATTCGAGCGATCCGAATGGCTCGGGCCCGGGTTGTGACCTGTTCGAGGACTCCCGCACGGCTTACCCCGATTGCATGGTCTTCAACGCGACCCGCGGCGAGGCGGGTGTGCAGGGCGGCTTCGATGTCAGCGGCAGCCAGGCGTCATTGCAGAAGTACCAGAACCTTCCTCAAGAACGAACGATGGTCGAGCTTGAGCGGGTCATCAACCCGCAGCAGACCAACGGGCTTCAGCCGCAATGGGTCGTGGTCGACCGCTTCGACAACACGATCGATCAGCAGCAGCAATCACTCTCTGACAGCATCGAGCGGTTGTTGACGGAGCGGGCGTTCATTCCGCCCAAGCCCGAAGCGGCGATCCTGCCGGCCGGTCCGCTCGGCCAGCCGAGCCTGAGGTACTTCAATGCGATGTTGTTGCCCGCGGGCACCAGCACCACCAGCGGCACATCGCTCGACGACTTCTACGCGGTCTGGACCCGATCGGCCCGCGCGTGGGCGTGGGATGTCGATGGCGATGACACCATCGATGCTGACGAGCGATCGCCGAACTTCGTGATCGCGCGCTCCGGTGCACCCTTCGTGAGCGAAGCGCAGAACCCACAGCGCACCTATTGGGAGCAGGGGGTGCAGCGCCAAGGCTTCGGCAAGGGGTCCAGCTGGCCAGCGGCGCTCGACCCAGATGGCAACGGACAGTCTCTGTGGATGCTGAAGCAGTCGCGGTTGCCGGTCGCAGGTTCACCGATCTGGGGCAAGCCCACGGCGTTCCCATGCCAGACGGTCTTCACCGGCAACCTGAAGGCCTACGACGGCTACCGCTACGCCGGTGGCAGCGGGAGTGGCACCGTGTTCAACGGCGACAAGGGTGCGCCGCTCGACGACCAGTGGCAGATCGATCCCACGACGGGCGAGCTGCGTGGCGGCAGCGATGACATTGCCGACCTCTACCAATTCCCGTTCCCCATGGACGCCTCGTTCCAGATGATCCAGCGCGACGGTGACTTTGAGTCCGTCGCCGAGATCGCCATGGTTCCGATCTGGGGTCCGATCTGGAATGACGACGAGGGCCGCACGGAGTTCACGCTGCCTGAACTCCTTTCGATCTCCGAGCGGGACATCGAGAACAACTCGGACCTTGCCGACTGGTGGATCGGACCGCCGACGACCTTCGGGGACAATGGCATCCGCGTGGGTGGCAGCCCGAACCGGCTCTCGTTCCCGTACGACCCGACGCGACGGGCCGATCACGACCAGACAGTGCCGGATCCGCGCTACAGCCGGCAGGTGCTGACGCCGAAGTACCCGTTCAATCCGGCGCTGCCCGCCGGTTCGGCGGTCTTCGATGCCTTCACGGTCGATGGTCCTGGGCGGCAGTTCTTCGATCGGTCGCTCGCGACCTTCGACGGCACGGTGTTCAACGCAGCGCAGAACGCGGCGCTGGCTGAGGATCGCTCGCCGCGGCTGGCCAACGGCTACTCGGGCCGCCTGACGCCCGGCTTGATCAACATCAATACGGCGCCCGTCGAGGTGATGCGCTCGCTGCCGCACATGGGCGCGCTGGCCTACAACGACCAGCATCCGCGCGGCGTGACGGGGGTCATCAACCCGTCCACCCTCGGCAATGAGTCGGACGCGTTGCTGAACATCTATGGATCGCTCGCCGGCGGTTTCCCGTTCGGTCTGGGCGAGAACGTGTCGACCAACGGCCCCCGTGTGCGCGTGCCCGAAGCGATCGCCACCTATCGCGAAGCGCGGCCGATGGCATCGGCGTTCAACCAGCCGTTCAATTCGCCGTTCGCGGAGTATGGCGACCGGGGTCTCGAGGATCTCAACTACGCGAACCCGGCGTACGGCTTCCACGCCGGCATGCGCCGCGGGCAGGGGATCATGTCCTTGGGTGAACTTGCGCTGCTGCGCCGTGAAGCAGGGCTCGTGCCGAATGGTGCGCCGCCGACATCGTACTCGCGCAGCTGGTCGATGCGGTTCGCCGGACGCGATCCATACTTGCTCGATGCCAACAACCCTGCGGCCGGGTTGGGCTGGGATTCGAATGGTCCCGGTGCCACGGCGTTCCTTGATGCCAAGCTCTCGACCGACCGCATCCCCATCACGCTGCAGTACGACTTTGAGCCGGACACCGTGCAGCAGGGATTTCCCGGCTATGTGTTCCCCTACAACTCCGGGGAGCCGTTCTTGGCGGAAGCTGACACCAGCTTTGGCGACCCTGAAGAGACCAACATGCTGCTCTCGGGGATTGCCAACCTGGTCACCACGCGCAGCGACGTCTTCACGGTGTACATCCGCATCCGCTCGTTCACGCAGAACCCGGCGACCGGTCGCTGGGATGCCTCGGACCGCGAGAACGTGATCGAAGACACCCGATACGTGATGCTGGTCGATCGATCCAACGTCGACCGGCCGGGCGAGCAGCCGCGCGTGCTCTACGTCGAACGGGTCGACGACTGACCCATGCACCGTGCACGGCACATCCAGGCCCAGTCCCTCGTCACGCTCATCCGCTGGCAGGGCTGGGTCCTTTCTTCTTCTCCATCGATGGTTCAGTGGAACAGCGTGCCGTGACCGCTTCATCCATCACGAGTGTCTCTGCTGTCGCGTCGGGTGAGGCACCCAGCCGGCTGCCTCGTCACATTGCGGTCATCATGGACGGCAACGGCCGCTGGGCCCAGGCGCGGGGCCAGTCGCGATTGCTCGGACATGCTGCCGGTGCTGAACGGGCGAAGCAACTCACCGAGCGTTGCGGCAGGCTCGGCATCGAAGTGCTGACGCTCTACAGCTTCAGTGTGGAGAACTGGAATCGACCCGCAGACGAGGTGGCTGGCCTCATGGAATTGGCCGCGCTCCAGCTGGCGGCCGAGCGTGAGGCGCTCGCAGCGAGCAACGTCCGGTTCCGGCACCTTGGCTCGCGCGAGGGCTTGCCGCAGCGGGTCCTCGAGGAACTCGATGCCACCGAGCGCCGCACCTCATCCTGCACAGGGCTGACGCTATGCCTTGCCTTGAACTACGGCTCGCGCAGCGAGATTGTGGTGGCGGTCCGCTCGATCGCTGAGCGTGTGCGCGCGGGCGCGCTTGCGCCATCGGCGATCGATGAGGCGGTCATCTCGAGCAGCCTGTACACGGCGGACCTGCCCGATCCCGACTTGGTCATCAGGACGGCCGGCGAGAGCCGCGTGTCGAACTATTTGCTCTGGCAGATCTCCTACGCCGAGCTCCATGTGACCGACACGCTCTGGCCTGACTTTGATGCTGTAAGCCTCAATCACGCGCTGTCCGATTACGCAAGCCGAACCCGAAAGTGGGGCCGCGTCGCCGGTCAGGAGGGATCGTGAAGTTCGGGATTGTGACGAACCCGTGCTGGCGTGCCTTCGTGCGCTCCGTACACTTCTTAAGGCGTTCCGGCAGACTCGGCACTCCATGATGTTCCCTACCCATCAGTCATCCGTTCGAGGCATGGTGCGGTCCGTTTCGGATCGTGGCCTCCGCGTCGCCGTCCTGCTCGCGCTCGCCGCCCTTTCGGTGATCGCGGCCCCCGTGGCGCGCGGTGATTCGACCGTCTGCGACAGTGTCTTCGTGGGTGACCTCAACAACGACAAAAAGGTCACGGTCGCCGACATCACGGTCTTCCAGCAGCTCCGCTCGTCGGGTGGGTACTCGCCGTGCGCCGACTTCACGCGCGACGGCGTCCTGAACGATGCCGACGGCACCGTGCTGGCCACGCTGGTCAACTTCGCCACAAGCCCCATCAACGGTGGTGGCCAGTTCCGCATTCCGAACATCACGCTGAACGAGATTCGCTTGGGCGTTCCCTCGACGGCCACGCCGCTGCAGCAGCGCTACATCGAATTGCGGATCCCGCAGGACAGTTTCCCAAGCAACTACGCGTGGAACGGAACCCTGCCTGCTGGGTACACGTTGCTGATCATCGGCCGTGATCTGGATGACCAGGCACTGCCGGACCAGGGCGTGATCCTCCGGTCCATCGACCTGACGGGCCTTCAGTTCCAGCGGGACGGCGCCTCTGCCGGCTACGCGCTCGTGCTTCAGGAGCAGGAGCCGGGCACGCTCCCGGTCTACAACCTGCCGACGCCGAACATCCCGGTGCTGCGCACTCCTGAACTGGACCTGAGCGCGCCATCGGTCCTGCCGATTGGCAATCCGGCGCAACGCAACCTCACGGTGCTCTTGACCTATCGCCGCCCGTTCGCGTTCAGCCCCGAGTACGAACCGGTGGCGACGGAGCCAACTCCTGGCGATGACCTCGACTCGGGCAACAGTTGTCGCCTCGTGGCGCGTCAGGTTCCGGCCGATGCGGGCCCGCCGCCGTGGGATGTGATCATTGATGCCGTGGGTCTTCGGCGTACGCTGGTCAACAGCGAGTCGTTTGGCTGCAACTACTGCCCGTCTCCGAACTATGCCGTTGGGCCGATCACGGTTCCCGATGAAGGCAGCCAAGCTCCGCTGCACGCGTGGCGCTGCGAGGGGACGGGTGCTGATGAGGGCCAGTGGCGCGCCCTGATCCAGGAAACCGCCTTTGGCGTGGATACCCCCGGGCGAACGAATCGGGCATGCTCGACGTCGACGGCCTTCTGTGGCGAGGAAGGCTCGGGAAGTTGCCTGACCCAGCATGGCACGCCGGCGTGCGACGATGCCGCATGCTGCTCGGCGGTGTGCCTGATCGACCCGGCGTGCTGCGAGATCTCGTGGGATCCCGGTTGCGTGAACACGGCCTCGACGGAATGCCTGAGCTGCGGTGGCAGCGGCGCAGGGGACTGCTTCTCCGAGAGCGAGCTTCCGTTCTGCGACGATGCAGAGTGCTGCGACCTGGTGTGTGCGGTCGATCCCACATGTTGCGTGACCAACTGGGATGGGAACTGCGTGCAGACCGCGCGTGAAGAGTGCCTGGAGTGCGGTGACCCGGTCGGAAGCTGCTTCGTCGAGCATGCGCTGCCGAACTGCGACGACCCGGACTGCTGCGCCACCGTGTGCGCGATCGAGCCGTCGTGCTGCATCGTCACATGGGACTCGCCGTGCGTTGAGCTGGCCATCGCCGAGTGCGAGGAACTTGGCTGCGGCTCGCCCAATGCAGGCGACTGCTGCTTGAGCCACCCGACGCCGTTCTGCCGCGATGCCACCTGTTGCGAACTGGTGTGCGCGG
>Ga0194123_10005050_pt1 | contig 14421 bp, 10 predicted proteins | sample TA2MahsurfametaG_5_FD_155479 | JGI IMG/M metagenome (GOLD analysis project Ga0194123, IMG submission 155479) | Freshwater microbial communities from Lake Tanganyika, Tanzania - TA2015023 Mahale A surface | ecosystem: Environmental > Aquatic > Freshwater > Lake | place: Tanzania: Lake Tanganyika... | reverse complement strand
ATTATTGGGGTTTTCCTAAAGGGCATCGTGAGTTAGGTGAAGACCTTCAAGATACCGCTAAAAGAGAGCTTCTAGAAGAAACTGGTATTCATAATTGCTCATTTTTTGAGCAGATAGAACCATTAGAAGAATCTTACAGTTTTTATAGCCAGGAAAAACAAGAGCAAATCCATAAAAAAGTGAGCTATTTCCTTGCAACAACGGTTGCTAGAGAAGTCTTTTTGCAAAAAGATGAAATATGCGATTTTTGCTGGGTAGAGCCTAATGAAGCAATGGATCTTTTGATATTTCCGGAAAGAATAGCTTTATTGCAAAAAGCACTTGACTGTCTTTTATAATCTTTTTGCTTGAAACGAAGTGTGCTTTACTCTTGCTAAATCTCCTTTGTAGCTATCAAAGATCGATTGCATTTCTTTATCACTTACTTCTTGTTTGGCGCTAAAGTCGATTTCTTTATCCATTGCATGAGATTGAAGCGGTATTTTTCTTGAAAATTGTGGGTTTTCAGCTATATGACTTGGTGCTGAATTGTCTATACGATTTATACCCATGTTGCCAACCTCCTATCTTGTAAAGCTTATAGCCCTAATTTTTGGGCCTTATTCATGTATTCTTTAAAAGATTTTTTCAATTTAGTCAAATGATTATTTCTTCTCTTTTGTGTCGCAAGATTTTTTTGAAGCGCTGCTTAGAGGAGATTTGATCATTTTTTTGAGCATATCTCGAATGTTTATAACTTTTTTTTTGAGTGAATCGCTTGTTTTTTTTAGCACAATCAACGCTCCTTCCACAAAGATAATAGGGTAAATTTCATGTTTTTGTTCTCTAAGTTCATCTTTCTCTTACTATCTAAAAATAATCAATAAATATTTTAAACTCTGCTCTAGAGAGCTTTAAAAGCATAACTTGCCACTTTTAACGAGATAACTTATGATAGAGTGATATAAAATTTTGGTTAACCTATGTTTAGAATGATCATCCTACAAGGCTGTGCCCTAATTCTTCGTTTCGCATTTCGCTTACGTTATCGTCTTAAAATTGTAAATCAAGAGATCCTAAAGGATCCCGAATTACAAAATAAGGCGCTATTGCTTTTATCTAATCACCCGGCAGAGACAGATCCTTTGCTGCTTATGGCTATTGCAGGAAATACACTTGGTCTTAGACCTGTGGTGGTAGAAGATTTTTACCACTACAAAGGTGCAGGATGGATCATGAAACTTGTCAATGCAATTCCAGTGCCAGATTTTGATGCAGGTGTTAATGATCTCAAAATGAAGCAAGGAGAGGCTTTTCACGAAGCAGTAGTTCAATCTCTTAAAGAAGGTGGGAAAATATTCATCTATCCTTCTGGAACGCTGAAAAGACGAGGAGAAGAAAGAATCGGAGGTAGATCTGGAGTCCATCGAATTTTACAAGAAGTGGAAGATGTCTCCGTACTTTTAGTGCGCGTTACAGGTCTATGGGGTAGCTCGTTTTCTACAGCTCAAATAGGGAAAACACCTCCTTTTTGGACGCAAGTTATGCATGGGGTAAGGGTTGTTTTACAAAATTTGATCTTCTTTGTTCCAAAAAGAGAAATAGTGATTGAATTTGAAAAAGCGCCCCAAGATTTTCCGATTAAAGGCACCAAAATTGAATTCAACCGCTACTTAGAGCATTGGTACAATCAGTATCCAACGAAAGAAGGTAGAGTCTGCAAAGAGCCATTGAATATGGTAAGAGAAAAATTTTGGTCCAAATCTCTTCCAAAATCGATCTTCGACGACCATAAAAAAGATGCTTTAGACAATATTCAAGTTCCTCGCGATGTGCGCACCAATATTTTGTTTAAGCTCTCTGAAATGACAGGCGTCGCAGTTGGCAAAATCAAAGACGACGACGATATTGTTTACGATCTTGGTATTGATTCAATCGATAAAGCGGATATTTTTACTTTCTTAGATGATCAATATGCGATAGATCCTGCGATCATTCCGGCTGATCTTGTTACTGTAAAAGATCTTTTTGCTGTAGCTTTGAAATTAAAAGAGCCAAGTCAAAGAAAGGTGCCAGCTTCAGAGAAAGAAAAAAAACAGGGCTGGCCGCATGAGCCTAATAGAAAGGCCGTTCCATCTTCTGTAAAAGGCAAAACCACCATTGAAGCATTTTTGCTCACAAGTAAAGAGAGAAATAATGAATCAGCTTGTGCAGATGCTGTTGTTGGCGTTTTGTCTTATAAAAGAATGCGCTTGGCAGCAATTATTTTGGCAAAAGAGATCCAAAAAATTGAAGGGCAGTTTGTAGCAATTATGCTTCCAGCTTCAGCTGCAACAGCAATGCTTGTTTTAGCAACGCAGTTAGCAGGAAAAACGCCTGTGATGCTGAATTGGACCCTAGGAGCTTATTTTATGGATCATGCCGTAAAACTCTTGGGATTAAAAGCTGTAATCACTTCACGCCGCTTTTTGCAGAAAATGCAGTATCTTGAATTAGGGGATGCTGAAAATTTGATTGTTACGATTGAAGATCTTAGATCGGGCATTTCAAAAGTGGACAAGCTCAAGGGAGCTTTACTTTCTATGCAAAGCGTCAAAAGAATCATGCAAGCTTTTAAAGCTGATGAGCTAAGCGAAGATGCGACTGCTGTGATTTTATTTACATCGGGCACTGAAGGACTTCCAAAGGCCGCTCAGCTATCTCATCACAATATACTATCTAACCAAGAAGCTGGTCTGAGAATGATTGCGCTGAGAAATGACGATATCATTTTCAGTGTACTTCCATTTTTCCACGTATTTGGTTTTTGTATTACCGGCTTACTTCCTTTAATTTATGGATTTAGAGCGTTTTATTCTCCAGATCCAACAGATGGGCAAGCTCTTGGAAATCAGAGCATGATCTGGAAACCTACAGTCCTTGTTCTTGCACCAACATTTTTTGATAATCTTTTCAAGTGCTGCACATTTAGACAGCTTAGAACCCTTAGAATGTTTGTTTCAGGAGCGGAAAAAGCAAGCCAGCAGCTCATCGATACTGTGCACAATCTAGGCGAGGATGTGGAGTTTATCGAAGGATATGGCTTAACAGAAACATCACCTGTGATTTCAGTGAATCCGCCGCATACTCCCGGAAGAGGGGTTGGAAAAGTGCTAGACAATCTCGATGTAAAAATCATAGATCATGAAACGCACGAAGTGCTCAAAATGGGACAAAGTGGAGAGATTTGTGTCAGTGGTCCATCCATATTTAAAGGATACTACGAATCTAAAGTCCATCCGTTTGTAACCATCGATCAAAAACAATATTTCCGTACAGGAGATAAAGGGCACCTAGATAAAGACAATTATTTATACCTCGAAGGTCGTTACAAGAGGTTTGTCAAAAAAGGGGCAGAGATCATCAATCTATCGATTATGGAAGAAGAGCTCTTTATACGCGCTGTAGAAAAAAAGATCATATCCTCAGAGTGGACGCATAAACCTTTTGCGGTTATGTCGTATGAAGACACAAGCAAAACACCGAAACTGGTCTTATTTTCTGAAGTCAAGATCGATGTAGAGCAAGTAAATGAGCTTCTCCGCGAAGCGAAGTTTTCCCGCTTGTTTAAAATTAATGAAGTACAGATAGTAAAAGAAATACCACTTCTTAGCTCAGGTAAAGTAGCACTTGGCAAATTAACAGAGATGGTAAAAGAAATATATAAGACACCTTTAGCATGAAAGATTTGATTATTTTTGATACAAAAGAGCGCAAAAAAGTACCGTTCAAACCGGAAAATCCAGAGCACGTAAAGATGTATACCTGTGGACCTACGGTGTACAATTTTGCGCACATAGGCAATCTCAGAACCTATATCTTCGAAGATTTACTAAGAAGAACGATGGAATTTTTGGGAATGAACGTAATCCAGATCATGAATCTTACCGATGTAGATGATAAAACTATCAAAGGGGCAATAGATCATGGACTTGGATTAAAAGAGTTCACGAAAAAGTACGAAGAGGCTTTTTTTCAAGATTTACAGACCCTTGGTATTCAGAAAGCAAAACATTATCCCGCAGCTACAGATCATATTCAAGAGATGATCGAGATCATTCAAGAGCTTATGGATAAAGGATACGCGTATCAGGGCGCTGATGGGAGCATATTTTATCGTATACAGCACTTTAAAAAGTATGGCGCTTTATCTCACTTTTGCCTTGAAGATCTCAAAGTAGGGGCTTCTGAAAGAGTAGGTGAGCAAGATGAATATGAAAAAGAAAGTGCTGCAGATTTTGTTCTTTGGAAAAAGTACAACCCTACAAGAGATAAAGATGTCCATTGGGATAGCCCATGGGGACAAGGTAGACCGGGCTGGCATATTGAATGTTCTGCTATGGCGATGAAGCATCTAGGGCATACATTAGATATGCACTGTGGAGGAATCGATAATGCATTTCCTCACCACGAAAATGAAATAGCGCAGTCAGAGGCATGTACAGGGAAGATTTTTTCAAGACACTGGATGCATTCTGCACATTTGATAGTCGACGGTAAAAAAATGTCGAAGAGCTTGGGTAACTTTTACACCTTAAGAGACCTTTTGCAAAAAGGGTTTTCAGGTAGAGTTATACGCTGGCTTTTACTCCAAACACACTACCGCATAGAGCTCAATTTTTCATTTCGTTCCTTAGAAGCTGCAGAACAATCTTTAAAAAGAATAGATGATTTTATCTATCGTCTTGAGCAAGCAAAAATAGCAGCACCTCACGTTGATGTAGAAAGTAAAATACCACTTTTTGCTACGGAGATGCTTGATAAGTTTACTTCTAGCATGTTGGATGATCTCAATATTGCAGAAGCGCTAGCACCATTTTTTGACTTTATCCGTTTTATCAATGGTAAAATTGATGCGCAGCATCTTTCTTTAGGAGATATTGAAACCATTTTAGAAGTCTTGAGATCTGTTGATAAGATTTTAGGTGTGATCTTTTGCGCAAAAGAAGAAGTTATTCCTGAAGATGTTCTTTTTGCTGTGGAAAAAAGAACTCTGGCAAGACAGCTAAAAGATTTTAAGCTTGCCGATGAGATGAGAGCTCTTGTTCGCGAAAAGGGTTACGAAATTGAAGACACACCAAGCGGTCCTAAAATCCATAAGTTGTAGTAAAACCGTTTGTCTTTAAGGGGGGTGTCTGCTCCCCATCTATGCTGTAGACGCACTTTTTTCGACTGTATTATCTAATTTCAATAATGTTTTGTCCAAATATTGAAGCCAGTTTTTCATCGCTTTTTCTAAAGACGATGCTGAGCTTGGATTGGAAGTGTCAGTGATTTTGAATTTTCGCTCAAGAAACTCAACAAGTTGATGCTCTTTTGCACTTCTTGCAGCCTCTAGGGCTTCATCTAAATTTCCCCCTTCCTCAAGAAGTTTTAACACCTCTTCAGTAAGCCCATAAGAAGCGGCAATTTGCGTTTTTGCAGATAAAGATGGTGCGCTTAAAGAATTTTTTTCTCGCTTGATCGAAATAGCAGGGGAAGAAAAATAGGCTTGAGTAAAGCAAGGTTTGGTAGAGAACTGAAAATGGAAGCTATTTTCGCATGGTATGAGATTTTCTACCCCGAGAATCGTGATTTTTTCAATCAGATCAGGAAAATAACGATCGCTAGATTTATGGCTAAAAAGACTTATTGTATTGCTTTTTCCAATTTTGAGAGTTCTAGCACGATTGAGCAAAGATATTTTTTGTATGCAGTGGAGCATTTCATGGGCAATAAGAATATGAAAAGGCAATTTGCGGATGCCTCGTATTCCATTTTCTATTTCAGCTCCGTAGTAGATGCTGTGAACGGGAAGAAATATATGACAGCAAGAGGTGGCTATTTCATTATTTTCAGGATAGCTGCCAACATGAGCATGTTTTCCTTGTTCAAGAATGCATGCAATGCCTGTTCTATAGATCGTTAAAAGTAGATCTCGACCTATCGGCCGCATCAGCAACTTTTTAATATTTTTTTTACATTTTTTTACAAAAGCTGGACTTCCTCGAAAAGAAATAAGCTGCTCTGAATCGATAGCTTGATAGAAATGATCAAAAAAAGTGGCTTCATAATCAGAAATGGTGGTGATATCTAGTTCACTGATATTATTGGATTCACAAATAGTGATGCTTATCGATTCGGATGGATTGATAAATATATTTTCGTTAGCTTGTAAAGCGCTTTTGGAAAGGCTTGTGATTGTATCGATTTCTTCTTGGGTAGGTCTAATTATAGGGAAATAAAAAAGATTATAACCGTTAGAGGTGCTATTTTGCGCTAATTCTAGCATATCTTCAGTTGCTAGACCGGAAAAACTTTTAAAAGGATCAACTTCTAAATTAAATCTTAGCATATATTTATTTTAGCAGAAGATTCAATATCAGGCCAAGATAACAAATCCTTTGACAACTAATAGAAACTATTGAAGAATTTAGGCTTATGGAACCAGAATATTTTAATTTTGACGAATATAAAATTCGTTTAGCCAAACTCAACAAATTTGCTGAGTTGGGTGTAGAACCTTATCCGCATAGCTACAACCCTACTACTACAGTAGAGGATCTTGTCAAAAACCCTCCTGAAGCATTGGATTTTGAAACCGCAAAACAAACTAGCGATCATGCAGTAAGAATCGCTGGACGCGTTATGCTTTCACGTCCTATGGGAACAAATATTTTTGTGCAGCTTCAAGAAGGCAATGAAAGGATTCAAGTTCTTTTCAATAGAGGAGTAGTGAAGGTAAAAGGTCTACTTGAAGATCAAGAGGTCACAGCCCACAAATTTTTAGAAAAATGGGTGGATCTAGGAGATTTTTTAGGTATAGAGGGGCAAGTCTTCCGTACGCAAAAAGGTGAACTCACAATTTTTGCCAAAGAAGTGACGTTTTTGTCAAAAAGTTTGTTGCCGCTTCCAGATAAATATAGCGGCCTAAAAAATAAAGAGATTCGCTACCGTAAACGATGGCTAGATCTGATCGCTAATCCCGAAGTTTTTGAAATCTTCAGGATGAGAAGCAAGATTTTTGCATTGATCAGAGAGTATTTTACCTTACACAAATTTTTAGAAGTAGAAACTCCTGTACTAAGCTCTGTTTATGGGGGCGCAAACGCAAGGCCATTTACTACCCATTTAAATGCTCTTAAACAAGATATGTATTTAAGAATCGCTCTTGAGCTACCTTTAAAAGAGCTCATTATTGGCGGATTCCAAAGAGTATATGAAATGGGAAGACTGTTTCGCAATGAAGGGATAGATGCTACCCACAACCCTGAATTTAGCATGGTTGAAGCATATGCTGCATACTGGGACTACAATGATGTCATGAAGTTTACAGAAGAGCTTTACGCATACGTAGCTAAAGGGATTTACGGTACAACCAAAATCGGCGTGAGAAAGGACCGAAAAGGCAATGAGCACGAAGTGGATGTTCAAACTCCTTGGATCCGTCTTACTATGAAAGAAAGTATCAAGAAATACGCAGGCTATGATGTAGATGCTCTCTCTGATGATGAGATGAGAAAAATCCTCCTTGAAAAAGCGGATGTTGATCCTGCTAAGATCAAAAAAGCAAAAAGAGGGATTTTAGTTGCCACATTCTTTGAAGAGTTTGTTGAGCATCATTTGATACAGCCTCATCACATTACAGATCATCCTATTGAGACTACCCCTTTATGCAAATATCACAGATCACCGTCTGAAAAAGCTCAAGGGATTGTAGAGCGTTTTGAGTCATTCTTCTTGGGAATGGAAATCACTAACGCATATTCAGAGCTCAATGATCCTCTCATCCAGCGCTCTTTGCTCGAAGAGCAAGAGAGATTGCTGCTTGCAGGTGATGAAGAAGCTAACCCTATTGACGAAGATTTCCTTGAAGCAATGAATCAAGGTATGCCTCCGACAGGTGGAGTTGGTATTGGATTAGACCGCTTGGTGATGATCATAACGGGAGCTACATCGATTCGCGATGTTCTATTCTTTCCCCTTATGAAGCCTGAACATAGTGCTGAATAAATCATCCTTCCCTTGCAAAAAGGGAAGGATTTCTTTTTAATCTTAGAAATTAGAAAAATGTGTTGAGTGGATCGACATCAAAAAGGATGTGGATGCCATAAGGACGTTTTCTACTCTGCAGCAGCGGCGCAATTTTGGATGCAATCGTTGTTCCTTTAGGCCCTTTGATCAAAAATTGAAAACGGTAGCGGGTATTGATTTTGGCATGTCCGCAAGGGATGGGGGGATAGAGTATGCATGAAGAAGGGAGCACCTGCTTGCACTCTTTGTGGAGCTTTTCAGTTTCAGCTTTGGTTTTCTCTTCATTTTTTCCTGACAGCACAAGTTTTGCAAACTGTGCAAAAGGAGGAAATGAAAGCGCTTCACGACTTGAGAGCTCTTCGTCGAAAAATTCTTTGTAAGCCTCTTTTGCTGCAAACTGAATTACAGGATGGGAAGGAAAAGAGCTTTGAAAGATCACTTCACCTTCTAAAGAAGAGCGCCCAGATCTTCCTGCTACCTGAGTTAAGATCTGAAAGCAAGACTCGTGACTACGAAAATCAGGAACCATCAAGCCATTATCTGCAGATATCACCCCTACAAGCGTTACTGAGGGGAAATGGAGCCCTTTAGCGATCATTTGTGTCCCGATAAGCACATCCGCTTTGCCGGCTCTGAATTCTTTGAAAATCACGTCATGGCTTTCTTTCTTTTTGGTGGTGTCGCGATCCATTCTGAGGGTGCGTATTTCTGGGAAAATTTTGTGGAGCGAACGTTCTACTTGCTCTGTTCCGGGACCTTTATATTTGAAAGCAGCTTCACGATGACAAGAAGGGCATACAGTAGGAGGTGGCGACATGGTAAAACCACAAAGATGGCACGAGAGCTCATTTTCTTTTTTGTGAAAGGTTAAAGTGATATCGCAATTTTTGCAGCGTATTACCTCATCGCAGTGCTCACACTTTTGGCAAGAGTAATAACCTCGGCGATTGAGAAATAAGAGAACTTGTTCTCCTTTTTTGATCCTCTGCTCGATCCCTTGTAGAAGTGGAATAGAAAATAGAGAAAAGCCTTGAGCTTTTTCTCTTTCTGATTGCATATCAACAATGCGGATTTTAGGAGGCATAGCCCCTTTAGGACGGCATGAAAGGGTATGGAGAATGTATTTGTGGTTTTGGGCGTTGTAGAAACTTTCTATCGAAGGGGTTGCGCTCCCTAGTAAAACTGTCGCATTAGCAAATTTTGCACGTACAATCGCGATATCTCTTGCATGATAGCATGGAGTGTCTTCCATTTGTTTATAAGAGCCCTCTTGCTCTTCATCGACAATGATAAGACCCAAATTTTTCAGTGGGGAAAAAATAGCAGACCGTGCGCCCACAACGATGTGAATTTCTCCCTCTTTGATTTTATGCCATGTTGCAAAGCGCTCTTTACTGTGTAGACGGTGGTGTAAGATGGCAATTTTTTCTGAAAAACGGGATTTGATCCGTTCAATGGTTTGAGGAGTCAGTGAAATCTCAGGTACGAGTAAAATCACATCCTTACCTAGATTTCTCGCTTCTTGGATAGCTTGCAGGTAAATCTCTGTTTTTCCGCTACCTGTCACTCCAAAAAGTAAGTGAGGAGCAAAGATTCCATCATGGAGCGTTTTGATGATCGCGTCAAAAGCTTTTTGCTGCTCTTCACTAAGGCTCTTTTTTTCTTGCAAAAAGAATTCATCTTCTTCGATTTCTAGCTCTTCGTCAGTTTTTGTTTTTTTTCTGACGATAGCTGGTATCATGCAAAGTAAGGTTTTTCTTAGCGATGCCCCATAGTATTTACTCATCCATTCTGCTAAACGAAATAGATCATCACTAAAAAATCGGGATTCAGACGAAAGCTCAGCAATCGGTAGAGGGGAATCGAAAATTTTCTCATTATGGCGAATGAGCACCGTTCCAGAAACAGGTTTTCCTTTTAAAGGGACAATCACACGCGATCCAGCGGTGATTTTATCGCCAAGGTGCTCAGGAACCAAATATTCTAGAGGAGTGTCGATTGATTTGTCTAATATGACTGTTGCATACATGCTTTCAATTCTAACCAGAGGCTGCGTTTGAGATTGTGATCTTTTTTATACAAATTGAGATCTGAAAGTAAAAATAGAGGGACTTTTCCAAGCCATTTTTTCTTTGTTGCCGGAACTTCTTTAAAATGAGCTATTAAATCAGGCGAAGAAAAGATCACAACATCAGGAGCGAATATAAAAGTAAAAGGGCCTTCTTGAAAAAGATTGTGCTTTTCTAGCGGTTCAATATCGATAAGCCTTGATGAACCTGTGATAGAGTTGAGTGCTGCGGCGATATTTTCTAGAAAAACGCGATGAGGTTCTAAGCTTTTTGTATAAAAAACAGGGTATTTAGGTAGCTGAAATTGTGTTTTAATTTGTTTGGCCAAATCATCTCTAGGAACTTCTTTATGCAAAAATAGTTGAGGGGCTACTTCTTTGAGGATAAGCGCCATTTTAGAAGAAGGCTGCTTAACTTGCTCCACCTTCGGTTTTTCTAAAACAATAGGAGCAATTTTAGGTTTGATTGGCTCTTTAGCCTTCGGTATTACCGCTTTTGTGATCAATAAATCAGGTAGTGGCCTTGTTTCAACTTCACCCTTTTTTTCCACTTTCTTTGTTTGAAAATGGGGAAGAAATACCATCGCATTTTGCGAAAAGTTTTCTTTGAGGTAGCGGATGAGTTGATCTTTCATGAGAAAAGAGCCTCAACGTATCTTTCAGCATCAAAAGAAAGTAGATCATCTGCTGCTTCACCAAGACCTATCCACTTTGTCTTGATTCCCATTTCACGATATAAACGCAGTATGATTCCTCCCTTAGAGCTGCCATCAAGCTTAGTTACAACAAATCCGGTAATAGGGGAGTATTTATGGAAATTTAGCGCTTGATCCTTTATGTTTTGCCCCAAAGTAGCGTCAAGAACAAGCAAAACTTCATGGGGTGCTGTAGGATCGAATTTTTTCATAACCCGGTAGATTTTATCTAACTCTTTCATCAAATGTTCTTTAGACTCTAGTCTACCCGCTGTATCAACAATCACGATATCGGCTTTTTTACTTTTGCCGCTTTCTAAAGCATCAAAAATGACACTGGATGGATCAGCACCTTGACGCCCTTTCACAATATCGAGATTGAGCTTTTTTGCCCATACATCAAGTTGCTCAATGGCTCCAGCTCTAAATGTATCTGCTGCTGCTACAAGAACTTTTTTTCCAAGTTTTTGATAGTGATTGGCAAGTTTGGCTGTTGTTGTGGTTTTGCCTGCCCCGTTTACTCCGATCATCAATATGACATGGGGGGAATTGGTGCTTTCTACGCTTGTGATCGGCGGAGCTTGAAGTATCTCTAAAGCTTTTTTCTTTAAAGAGTTAGAAATATCTTTTTCGTCGATGCTATCGATAAGTTCTTGAACGACAGTAGAGCCAAGGTCAGCTTCATACAAAGTCTGTTCAAGCTCTTCTTTTCTTTCGGCGGTTAGCTCGCCAGGAAAAAAAATGCGTTTAATTTTTTGATAGCGAGTCTTTAAAAAATCGAACATAATGAGTACTAGATTTTCGGTTGAAGCTTAATGAAAGTCTAGCACATAACTATAATAAAGGAAACAAGGCATCAGGAACTAAAAATGGATATACACGAATTTCAGGCTAAGCATCTCTTTGAGGCTTATGGTATTTCAGTGCCCCCATATAGGATCGTTTCTTGTGAAAACGATGTCGATGAAGCACTCGATGAGCTAGCAATTTCTACTGCTGTAGTGAAAGTTCAGGTCCACGCCGGGGGTAGAGGCAAGGCCGGAGGGGTAAAAATTGGCAAGACAAGACAAGAGATTAAAGCTTTGGTCGCCAAAATGATAGGGATGAAAATTGTCAATAATCAAACTGGACCTCAAGGGGTTACGGCAAACCAGATCATGATTGCAGAGCTTACCGACATCGCCAAAGAATATTATATGGGGATTGTGATCGACCGCGCTAAAGCTCAAATTGTCATGATGGTTTCTCCTGAAGGGGGTATGGACATTGAAGAAGTTGCTGAAAAACACCCTGAAAAAATTTTTAAAATCGCTATTTCTTTAGATGGAAAGATTGCGGATGGGGATCTTGAAAGGCTTGCATCTTTTATGAAATGGGAAGATCAAGTCAAAGAGCAAGGGATCGATATTGCTAAAAAGCTTGCTTTGCTTTTTGTGGAAAAAGATGGAAGCATGCTTGAAATCAATCCTTTGGTAGAAACCCCAGACGGAGATATCGTGGCGCTGGATGCTAAATTTTCTGTGGATGATAACGCACTATTTCGCCAAAAAGAGATCGCTGCTATGTATGACCCTACGCAAAAACCTACAGCAGAGGTGATTGCGCATGATCTTGATTTAGCTTATATCGCGCTAGACGGAACAGTAGGATGCATGGTCAATGGAGCAGGCCTTGCGATGGCCACTATGGATATTATCCAACATTTTGGTAAAGACAAAGGGGTTTGGCCGGCAAACTTTCTCGATGTTGGTGGAGGTGCTGATAAAGAAAAAGTGGCAAAAAGTTTCAAAATCATTTTATCTGACCCTCAAGTAAAAGCTATTTTGGTCAATATTTTTGGCGGTATCATGAAATGTGACGTGATTGCTGAGGGAATCATCGCAGCGGTCAAAGAGCAAAATATCCATGTTCCTTTAGTTGTTCGGCTAGAAGGGACTAATGTCGATAAAGGTAAGAAATTATTAGAAACGTCGGGTCTAAAGATCATCACAGCAACAGATCTTTCTGACGCAGCAAAAAAGGTGGTGGCTTGTGGCAATACTCATTAATAAAAAAACTCGCATCATTACACAAGGAATTACAGGAAACCACGGCTCATACCATACAGAGCAGTCCATTGCATACGGCTCACATTTTGTTGGCGGTGTGACGCCAGGCAAAGGGGGGCAAACCTGGGGAGAGGGTCTTCCTGTCTACAATACTGTAAAGGAAGCTAAAGAGGCGCTCCATCCTGATGCAACCATGATTTTTGTTCCTCCTCCTTATGCCGCTAATGCCATATTAGAAGCAGAAGCCGCTGGAATCGGGCTGATTGTATGCATCACAGAAGGCATACCTGTACTTGATATGCTGAGAGTAAAAAAAGTAATGGAGAAAAGCAAGACAAGTAGGCTGATTGGCCCTAATTGTCCCGGAATTATCACTCCTGGTGAATGCAAGATTGGCATTATGCCCGGCTACATTCATAAAAAGGGGAAAATCGGTATTGTTTCTCGCTCTGGTACTTTAACATATGAAGCAGTCTGGCAAACGACACAGCTTGGTTTAGGCCAGTCCACTTGTGTTGGAATCGGAGGAGACCCTTGCAATGGAACAAACTTTATCGATGTGATTTCTCTTTTTGAGAAAGATCCTGAGACTGAAGGGATTTTGATGATTGGGGAAATCGGCGGTACTGCAGAAGAAGAAGCAGCTGCATGGATTGAAAAGCATGGAACAAAACCTGTTGCGGCCTTTATTGCAGGAGCTACAGCTCCAGCTGGTAGAAGAATGGGGCACGCTGGTGCGATCATTTCCGGAGGTAAAGGAAGCGCACAAGATAAAGTAGATGCTTTAGAAAAAGCAGGTGTTCACATTGCAAAAACCCCAGCAGATATGGGTATTACAATGAGGGATGCACTCAAATGAATTTACGCATATCCCCGTTTTTCTTTTTGACCGCCATGATCATAGGGTATATAAATTCTCGGACACCGATAGGCACCTTTTTATGGACTTTTGTGATTTTTGTGTCGGTTCTTTTTCACGAATTCGGGCATGCGTTCATGGGCTTTATTTTTGGCCAAAAGCCGAGAATAGAGCTCACTGCATTTGGTGGACTGACCTATCCTGACGGACCTAAACTTAGTCTTTGGAAAGAGTTTTTGGTCATTTTGGCCGGTCCTTTATTTGGTTTTTCTTTATTTGTCGCATCTTACTACTTACTGATGCTACCTATTTCTAATCCTTATTTGATCTACATTCTTCAAGCTCTGAAATTGATCAATTTTTTCTGGACGTTGATCAATTTATTGCCGGTCCTGCCTTTAGATGGAGGACAATTGGTTCGAGTGATTTTGCAAGGGTTTTTTGGCATTAAAGCATGGCGTTATACTTACTTGGTTTCCACTGTTTTAGCTTTAATATTGGCTCTTGGTTTTTTTGCTCTAGGGGCATATTTCGTAGGAGCAATTTTCTTTTTATTTGCTTATCAAGGATTTGATGCTTTTAAAAATGCAAGAAACATGACAGAAGCTGACAATGAAAGTGATCCAAGAGAAGAGCTAAAGGGAATTGAAGCTCTTTTGTATAAAAAAGATGTTGAAGAAGCAAGAGAAAAGCTTGAGCATCTTCACGAAACAACTAAAA
>Ga0194123_10005049_pt1 | contig 14421 bp, 14 predicted proteins | sample TA2MahsurfametaG_5_FD_155479 | JGI IMG/M metagenome (GOLD analysis project Ga0194123, IMG submission 155479) | Freshwater microbial communities from Lake Tanganyika, Tanzania - TA2015023 Mahale A surface | ecosystem: Environmental > Aquatic > Freshwater > Lake | place: Tanzania: Lake Tanganyika... | reverse complement strand
AAACCTTGGATGACGAGGGATCGGCATTGCTCACCTGTGTCTGGTACCGTTCGATAAGTGGGTCGTTGACAGCATAGACAACATTGAATACTGGCATTCTTCCTATCTATCATCAAGATTTCAAAAAATTGAAGATTTTTACACAGCCACATAAGCTTTCTGAAAGTTCAAGTAGCACACCCCGTCTTTCTTGTTGTTCCCACATATGGGTTTCCCCAATGTGTACGCCGGGATCTCTTGTGATTGATCCTGTCCCTGAGTATATTGTTTGTTTTCTTGGTTTTCGGGGTGGGCGGTAATGCTCTGATAATTCTCTTTTGTCCCGTCAATAAATGACGTCTTTTGTATCTTTTCATAAATCGTAATAATGAAATTCTTGATATGCTCAATCTCGTGTGCGCCGTCGTAGCGTACATATGGCATGCCATTCACGTACAGGATAACATCCGGTACATACGTGATTGGTGCCACGGTGCTTTTTGATTTTTCAACAATCGACATGTGTCTGTTCACATTCACCATTGCAAATGTACATCCATTGACATAGTTTGGCAACTGCTTGAATTTATTAATCAGATTATCACAATACGGGCATTCTTTTGAATAGAATAAAACAAGGGTCAGACCCTTGGGGTCATACGTTAGAGTTAAAAGGAGGCCCTGGTCTCCCTGTCGTAATTGGAAATCATCAATTCCTAAAAAAAGGATCCCACTCATTTTTACTTTTTTACATTACTGACATGGTTTTGTTTAAATGTGTTTTATGTTTTTACAGAAATGCTCGCCGTTTTGGAAGACCCCTTTGTTGTGGACGACACGACCTATCCAACATTTTTTCATGCCGTGTATGAGAGTTTATTGACAACAAAGGACGCGCGTCAGCGCGTGCGTTCTCTACATCTCCTCTCCGATATAAGAGCCGTTATGGATGCAGAATTTGACCGTGAACAAAAACAACGCATGAAAGAAGCGGTGTATGATGCGTACACACGTATACTACAAAACACGGCGTGGACACTACCCACGAGTAGTATTTCATTGAAAGAACCACACCAGGTCAAGATGTCGAGATACACACTATGTTGGGGGAGAGATGCCCCAGGGTACGGTTGGGATATCATCGGGTGTGCACTGACTGGCACTCCACGGTGCGATGACAAGACACTCTATATGATCTATCGTGTGGCAAGAGCGCTTCATCAGCGAATGTTGCAAGGTGATCGCCTGGCATCTTTTACTGGGAAAACGGTGGTGGAGCTTTTTTCTGAATTTTTTCAAGACCCGGATGACCAAGGCTTGGGATCATTTGTTCGGAAATGGAGACAGGGTCGAACGGATGACTACCATGTCATTCTTCAGGAAGAACTTTTATACCCCGCTAGTCTTGTGCACCTCGTGAAAAGATATTTTGCTCCGACTATAAATAACCATTTTCAAGATTGTATAGACCAGGAATTATTGAGAGCCGTTCAACACGTGTATTGCTTGTACAATGACAAAAATCCTGTTTTTCAAATTTCTCTTACACAAAAAATACGACATAATCTCCGGGTTTTATTGAAACAAAACAAGCTCCCGTTGGACAAACTTGTGCTGGAGAAGGTCCAACTATGGACATCCTTGATATGGAGCCAAGACGAAATCAGTGATGCCATGCGGTTCATACCGAAAAGGTCCATGTCCCGTGATGTTTTGGTCGTGTCGGCGCATGGTCATCCCTTTTTATCTCCTCTGACACCGACACGTTCATTGACTGATGGGGATTTTGTATTTCAACATGTTTTTGAATATGTATATTACCGACTTTTGCGACCATTCCTTTCTCACGATGAAGCTTTTCGTCGTGTACGACAAATTACAAACTGGAGATCAGACGAACGAGACAAAATGCTCAATGCCGTGTTGTGTCAACACGTGAAGCAAAAAACACAAGAGTTGTTTTCATTATGGCTCTCGCAGGACCCGCTCAGAAAATGGGCCGTGCTCACATCTTGTGATGGGATGCATCTATACTGGGATGACGTCATACTCAAAACAACCCTTGACGACCTCGTCAAAACATGTCGTCATGATATTGCGGAGTCCATCACACAGATTGTCAAACAACACCGGGGAAAAGTATCACTCCGAAATTTCCTCGAGGCACAAGTTTCTTTGCACAAATAAACAAAAATACCGTTATTGTCACAAGTGGAACCATGTTTATTCCATACATTCATTTATATATAAATGAATGTATGGAATATCGGTACAATACATGTTTCCTAAAAATGAAAACCAAGAAATAAAGGTTCCTCGAAATAAAGAAATGAATGAAATACGGGAATTGTTTATTTCGTTTTACCCGGATACGTATTCACAACATGATCAAAATGTGTCACCATCCCTTGAATTGTTTCCGCTTCACAAATGGGATCTCTATCTACGTCTGTTGGCGGCTTTTCGCCATGGATATTTGGGAATACGCTACGACGATCAACACGACCTCGAGAAAATTCAGGACCGTCTCGACAGAATATTTTGTTGCTTACCCCCAAAGACCATCTGTTGCCGCTTGATGTCAAACGGTGTTGTCATTTATCCTCACCCCATGTCTTTCCAGATTGGTTCCAATAACTACCCGTGGCCGTGGTCTTTTGAACGAAACGGTGTCCGGTACGCGGACTTTTCTTTCAAATCACAAGACTGGTTTGGACGACGCCAACGTCTCATGGCATCACTACGAAAAAAGAATAAAAAAATACCAAGTCTTTATCATATGATACTCCTCTCGTGTACAACACGAGAATATAAATGGTTTCGTTTTCACATTGTACCGTAGATGCGATACATTACTTCATTTATTCAACTTTAAAATACAAATGGTTTCGTTTTCACATTGTACCGTAGATGCGATACATTCATTCATTTTTATAAAAATGAATGAATGTATCGCATCTATGATAACCATTATCGGCATTCATTCATTTATTGCACTCTAAAATACAAGAGATACATCTTTTTCAAGATCCGTGCTTGACGAAAAAGGTTCGGTTCTCATCAACACGTGTAGAATGCGTTTTTTCAGTTCATCAGGATCGTCAATGTATGATGATACACGGACAGGGCTACAGGTACCTCCATTATCATCATCTTTATTTTTTTCAATCTTAAACTCTTGTGTCTTACTACCATTCCGCGACAAGGAGAGAAAATCAACCAATGTTTTTTTTGTTTTACCGTGTTGTGTTTGACAAAAGCCCTCGACGTGTGTCGCTTCGTCGAGTAATTGTTGTTTTGTCATTTTTAATAATATGGATTTGTTTTTACGGGGGGCAGGGTTATTGTCAGGTGAAGATGGGACATGCACATTATGTTGACGAATGAATGCGATCAAAACATCTTTTGTTTGACGAGCCATGCTCTTTTTGAAAGAGCCGTGTTTCTCGGCAATCGCGACAAGGTCTTTTTTCTTCATGGTGTGCAGCGGGTCGTTGTCTTTGACAGGTACTATCAAAGAAGGATCTGTCGGGTTCATAAGTAGTTGAAGAATATGTTTTTTTGATTGACGAGAAAATGATTTTTTAAATCCAGCAAGTGTTGTACGGCATCTTTCCAACAATTCGTCTTTCGACATATTGCGGTACTCCCACTCGAGAGCCGTCTTGCATGAAAACAAGAGTTCTTGTTTTTTCTTTGACAAGGCGACGAGGTCTTTCTCAGAAAGACCCAGATTTCGCGCGTGTTTTTCCATCATGAGATTGAATATTTGTGTGTATGGAAAAATTATTCTTCACTTTTAAGTAAAATGTCCGCGTGCAAAGACATTCGAAACAGCCATCTCTATCAATCATTTATCCATTTAATGAACGACCTGAGCGTGCGTACCGAGATTATCAGGTATCATCTGTCAAAAACACGAAAAACAAAAGACTACGCGTGGCTTGGAACGTGGGTCGTTCGTGAGCAGAATAAACAACTCGTGTTTGAAGAGATCGATCCTGTTGTGTCAACAAAAAAAAGCACACGTTTAGTGAGCGTCCAAGATCAGCCGGATCCTACGAAGCGGTTGAACCGAGCTGACCGGACGCTTTCCGTCCACGACCTCGTTCGTCAAAAAGCATCGTCATTCTCACGAGGTCCACGATACGTCATGTTTACCGTATGTATATTGTACGACATTCATCTTGTTCATTACGTCTCTTTTATGTATGACGCACAAAAGAAAGAACTGACCAGTTTTGACCCCGGTGTCGAACTCTATCATCACGGGCAAAAGACAATTGTGCCGTTGGTCCAACAGGCATTTGAGAAAGCACACCTGATCGCTCCTTCTCATCACAAGATATTCGGGGCGTGCCACAGGTTCGGGTTCAAAAATAAAAAAATGGGGGTGCAATTTAACGGGAATATAAAGGGACGTCTTCCTGCTGATGCGTTTTGTCAATCGTGGACAATCTTTTTCTTTGTGAGGTTACTACATTCATCAGAGAAGGACCCAAAAACGTTCTTGTACCATTGGTGTAATATACATCCATACGACAGAGAACCATTCATTACGAGTTTTTTTATTCTTCCTGTACTGACGTACTTTCCAAAAGTATCCAAAAAATACGAGGATATGGTCCAACAACGAGACGCCATCCAACTGTTGTTTGCCCCGATAGAGGAATGTTTTTTCCACAACGGGACACGAAAGCATTCAACCTAAAAGGCGCGTACTTTTGGATAATACTGACCCATGACCCGTGCACATCGTTGCGACGATGCCCCGTTTTCTTCCAGAGCAAGACGTGATAGACCGTTATTATCGGTACGGACCTCACGATACACAAGGACCGGAGCCAAGGTCTCGGCACGCCACAACAAGAGGTGGTCTCCGGGCGAATACCCAAATTTTTCAGCATCTTGACGTGAATACGCAACCCATATCCTGTAAAAACGATCGAGCAATGTAAAACCAATGCTTTCGTCTGTTTGTGTCGTATCAAGATTGCACGCCATGAAACTGATATATCGCCTTGAAAATTCTCGTCCGATATTTTCAGGGAGCACGCCGTCGATCTGTAAAACTCTGTTGCGACGGGGAAAGACAACCAGATACACCGCATTGGTATTGACAAAAAAATGTTGTATTTTTGAACGCGGTGGCAAAAAAAACGAATGCCCGACAAACGGGTGTGTGTGTTTCGTGGACAGGCTTTTCAAAAGAATGCGTTGGATCGATTGTGTTTCTTGAACAATTGATGAGATGTTGGGCTGGGACAAACGGCACCACGTTCCTTTGTCGAGGATATACAACGATGGGAGCATCTGAACGTTCAAAGACTTACTTGGGTGTCGCGTGTACAACCGCAAGACGATACTATATGACCAGGTATTGGGTTTTTTAATATCTCTTCCAATAAGGATAACGTACTGATTCTTTTTATCACATACGATCTGGTCATCAAAGAGAGAACCAACGGGTAAACCGAGAGTATCATAGGTCGTTATTGATGTGTATAAAACATCCGGACCTGATGGAAGAGTGCCGACCAACCTCACACCATCGTGAAACGAAAAAGACGACACAAAGTACTGTACCGATGCATCAGGGAATGCAACGTTTAATAATTCAGGCATCTTTGATACGATACACCATCCACGGTGTCGATATTTTTGATACATTCTCCAAAAAAATAATCGTGTGGCAAGTTGTTGAAACATTATTTATTTTACTCTATAAAAAGAGTTTTTAGATGCTGTTGACGGAGACAAGATGAAAATTGAAACACGATGCCATTTATCAAAAAAGAAAAGCAAAGCAGATAACGAACGATGCGCTGTTTACGATGTGGTATAAAAAAGATCTGGGCTCGATGCATGACATGTAAGCGTTTGGTGTGTCAAGCATGCGAACAACGTGTTTTGGGAGTATGCAAGTCATGTTGTAAAACAGCGGAACAGCCGTAAGGTATGTATACATTGAGCATTTGTACAAAAGGTAATTACAAGTAACTACCGTAGATGCGATAAATTAATTTATCGCATCTACAGTAAATAATGCCATGTGTAGTCTGTGATATTGGAATATTCTGGGCTCGGTGCATAAAATGTCAGCGCCTGCTGTGCCACGCGTGCGAAAGACGTGTGGCGGAAGTGTGCTTGTCATGCCGTGGACAAGCAGAACAGCCATAAGATAAGAAGATGACTTGCAGGCAGGTGCTTATCCATCGTAACCCGTAAAGTATGATGAAAATTGGGACGGGATGCTACACACACAGTCTCCTCGATAGTCATAAACAACAATGTACTCTTTGTTTTCATGACGTACGGCGTAGATGTTCCCTTTGCCCGTTCCCGGGTCATACGCGTCTTGGTCCCAAACACCAATCTTGATATATGGTTTTGACGCCGCCGCCCAAAGTCCCGATAGCACAGACGATCCTTGTTGATCGGGTTCGGGATACCGCTTAAAATACAAACGTGAGGCGATTTTACCAAGCTCGATCAAAACCGGGAGAGGGATCTCGGACGACCTATGGATGCAATCTCTAAAGAGGTGTTCTTTTGTCAACCGCCGTTTTTCCTTTGTGACATCGCGGCGAATGACGTGTTTTCTTTGTGTTCCGTTCACACTCCCAAGAGAAAACGGAGGAAGCGCCGTGATTGGGCTCCCTTGTTGCCTACGTCGCACGCGATCAGATACATACGCCTTGTGTGCGATATCGACAAGTGGCTTTACCATTTTTATGTTGAGCACATTTTTTTTATTTAAAATCTACACGTTTGGACAGTTTCGAATACAATCGATAGAACCCTATACACACAATAATCCCAATAAATGATTGTACACAGCTATAGACGACCCTTGTCGAAAACCCCGTACAGGAACTCATACGATGTGCAAACCCGTACGTCGGATTATTGATGTATTCCATATCCAAAGAATACTGGATGTGTGTGAAAAGGCATTCGGTTGCGATCTGCCATTCCACAAAGATAAATATCGAGAAAAAAAGACTAAAATACAAAAATTGAACGTTTTGTACAATTAAAAGTCCATAAACAAGTAATATCCATGTCATGAAATGAAGTGTATCAATGAACCGTGAGAGAGTAAGGTTGACATTCATTTTGATATACTGATGAAAACATTTTTTTTTCATTTGCAGAATGGACCTTCCGCCACTTCTGGATGAAGTTCAAAAGGTGCCAACACTACATGCTCGCCAACATATGTTGAAAGAAAAAGGGTTCAAACACTGCACAAAGACCGTTCGCGACATGAAAGTGTTCTTGGACAAGATGCGATGGCCGTACATACTGCCATGGCGTGATGAACAACGTCAGTGTCTTGAGACGTTCAATAGTCCGGACTGGCGTGAACTCGTTGTCCAGGCTATTTTTGGTGGTGGAAAGACAACGATGATGCTCGCAATGGTCCAACACCTCCTTCTCACCGCCAAGGTCGATGCACACGAGATCCAGATATGTGCGTTTAACGTATGTATCAAGAACGAAATCAAAAAAAAACTGTCCTTTATGAAAAAAAAGGTGCATATCCAGACATTTGATAGTATCATCTATCACCTGTGCAGTGAGTTGGAGCACCCAAACCTTCGTTCTCTTGATTTTGTCGGCAAGAGAAAGTTTGTCCAACAGCACCTGTGCAGGATCGAACAGGACACAAACATACGGTTTGTTTTTGTTGACGAGGCGCAAGACCTTGAAAAGGTATCGTATAATATTTTTTGTCGTCGTTTCCCGAATGCTCAAAAAATATTCGTTGGAGACGTTTTCCAGAGCATCCAGAAAGAACCACGGGAGAGCATGCTGTGGTACATGTTGCGACGCCCCCAACAACCAGACATAAAAACCTTTGTCATGACCGATACCCCACGTGTTCCTCAACCCATTCTCAATGAAATGAAAGAAGCGTTATCAGATTTTTACCCGGAATTCAAACAGACCATCTCACAGTGGACTTCAAGTAATACTTGTGGGCATGATACCGCGATCCAGTGGCATCCTTTCCAGACATATCGTCAGGTCTACGATGAGATGCTCGCATTTATTCGCGACAAGGGTGTTGAAAACGTCATGGTCTTGACGTTTAGCAGCGCGGTCACGGTCCGCGGCGTTCTTGGTGATGTTTCTCGTGTCCGACAATTCCTTGTCAAGAATGACATCCAGGTCAACACAAACCACAAAATGATGAAGGACGGATGCGTGTTCTTGTCAACAGCCAATAGTTCAAAGGGTTTGGAACGGGACCACGTTTTTGGGTTCTTGACGTTTCCTCTTGAGCTGGCGTTTGCAAATTTTTCAGATGACCTTGTCGTCAATCTGACAACGGTTGCGCTTTCTCGCTGTAAAAAAAGTGTGCGCATGTATATTCCGAGTTTCGGCGATCGTTTTAGCAAGGTGTTGAAACTGTACACAAGGTGTCCATCACCCGTGCTCACTTCAAAACGTCCAACCGTGTCCACAAAAACATTGACCGACCATGTCTTTGACGACAAGCGCACAGACAAGAGAGCCATGCTAGAAACCGAACACGCCATGACCGAGGCGCTCAGGCTGTCGATCCTGTCGTTTTCTACCCGTGCGACACTCAAATCGTTCACCAAAAAATACCGTTCCGTCTCGCTCCCTCTCGATACCGTTCGTTCTGTCCGCGTCACTGAAGAAGATTGTGCCTTTTCGGGGGTTGTGTTTGAGACCCTTGTGCTTGGGTCGTGGAAAAATAGTTGGCCCGACAATGCGGCCATCAGCGGGTTGTTCCAACATCATGATATTTTTCAGTCTTTCCAAGGACATATCTTGTCTCTACGAAATGCTTTCGTCGCGTTCCGGAACAGGAACGCGCGGTTCAATGTGTTGCCGACGCGTGTGCAGGTACAAGGTGCGTGTTTGTATGCCGAACTGCATCTTGCGTGTTTTCAAAAGATCTTGTGGAGACGAAACAGTCCACTCGTCGACCGTATAACCCATCATTGGAGGAACATCAAACCACACCTCGGGGTCTTTCGTCCATCAAACGAGAGGATGGGGGAGCTCAAGGTTCAGCACAATCTCGCGTTCCCGTTTTTGAATGGCATCGCTGATGCAGTTCTCCTGCCACCAAAAAATTCAAATAATCTCGTCGAGGTTTTTGAGATCAAAGCGTCAAAATCTCCGGATTGGCAGGAACACGCGTTTATTCAATCTATTCTGTACGGCATCGCACTGGGAAAGACACTGTTCAGGGTCCATCTCATCAATGTGTTTCATAAGGAGGCCCAGTCGTTTGTCGTCAATTTTGGAAAAGATTTCTTCAGGGTCAGAGAAATGGTCTTGGGTGATGTGAGGGAGTGGAACCTTCATTGTTTCTTGTCCAAAAATGTCACACATCACGTGATCGAAAAAAAAACCATGAATATCCAAAACGCATTTTTTCTTGACGGGATTGAAAATAAGACCACAAATGACGAATACCCACAGTTTGTCCTCGTCGAGATAACAAGCCCGACAAAGACATACCGGCACCAAATAGAAAATATTCAAGAACAACTCCCACGCATTGTCTTGGATTTCAATATCCAAAAAATCATCGTTGGGAGGAACCTTTCACAAAAATTCTTGTCAACGTTGTGTCCCGACCTGTCTCATCTGTTTCGCCATCTCAGCTACCAAAAGGATGAACCGTCATGGCAACGGTACCTTGAGAAAATCGGATGGTTTCAACATGAATTCAATCCTGAACAAAAAAAAACATACCTGACGTGGGACAACCCACAATCAACATTCATGGTCCAATGGGCACACCTGTGTTGTTTGTACAATTTTTCAAACTAGAAACTCTTGATTATACCATTTCTTGAACAGCTTTCTGTAGTCCTCTGCGTTTGCAGACCTCAAATCAGTAAACGGCATTTTACCGTAGATGCGATAATTAAATGACTTTAATTATCGCATCTACGGTACGTCATCAATGAAAAACAAGTTAAGAAATAACTTCACTGATAAAAAAAAGTGAAAACTTTTTCAATAATAAATGAGTGGGGAACAGATGAATGAATGTAATGTCTGTATCGTCGTATCAAATAAACCCTTGATTGAATGCTCGCAGTGTCAATACAAAAGCTGTGTCACCTGTACACAAAAATATTTACTGCAATCTCATTATGATGCTCATTGTATGAATTGCCGCAACCATTGGGGACGAAAATTTATCGCATCGTATTTCCCGAAATCGTTCCTCCGTTGTGATTATAAAAATCATCGTGCCAAGGTATTATTTGAACGGGAAAAATCTCTTTTCTTGGAGACGATGCCCCTTATTGATGAAGACATTCGTCGTGAGCAGTTATGTAAAAAGATTGCTGAACTGGAGCAGAAAAAGAAAGATATAGAGGACGAGATCTATACTTTACGACAGGGTTTCCGGAGAAAGAGCACAGCCGTTCAATCGTTGTTTGTACGTCCGTGCGTCGCGCCAGAGTGTAGAGGATACATTCATGAAAAAACAGGGGAATGTGGGTTGTGTCACGCGGTGACATGTTTGTTGTGCAATATTTTACGAGACGTTGACACCGAGCATACGTGCCAAGATGAAAATATCGCGACGTGGAATGAGATCCGAAAGACAAGCAAGCCATGTCCATCGTGTCATGTCCGCATCCACAGGGTTTCAGGTTGTAACCAGATGTGGTGTCCACAGTGCCACACCGCATTTCACTATTCAACGGGGCAGATCGAAAAGGGGGTTATTCACAATCCACATTACATCGAATACGTACGCGCCCACGGGTCACAGCTTTTACCGAATGAAAATAACGGATGTCAAAATAATCATACACAACTCCCATACCTGAACCAATTGATACGGATCAAAAAGGATATCAGCGCTGAATACCCGATATGGCTGGATTTCCATCGGTTCCTTGCTCATATTCATCACATTGAATTGCCCAGGCTACTTCCATTTGTGACAAGAGACCTGGGACAACACACGCTCATGCTTCGAAAACAATTTATGCGTAAACAGATCTCTGAAGAATATTATAAAAAACGGGTCCAAGAACAAGAGAAGAAGCTCTTGAAATATCGTGAATACTCTGATATTTTTCAAACACTCTATACACTTGGGGTGGAATTATTGCGTGGCCTGATTTCAAAACGTTTGGATGCAAAACAGGCGTCCAAAGAAAGACAGATGCTTCGTACGTTTTTTAATGAGGGTATGCAAGATGTAAGTTTTCAATTCCATTCCAAATTAATCCAGGTAAATCAAAATTTTTACTTTATTGAATGATGTATCTCAATATCGGTAATGGAGCAGGGCTTGACCCAGTTATTTTCAGTTATTATAACTACCTTCAATGTAAAGGTAATTTTAAAAACCAGTTCACTGGTTTTTAAAATGTAGTATAAAAAAGAAGCTGAAGATAAAACCAGTTATTTGACGACCAAGCCCTGTAATGGAGATCACGGTATTTCATTTGGTTTTCATAAATGAGATGAAAAACAAATGAAGTAATGAGAAATGACATCTATCAGGGCTTGACCCAGTTATTTTCAGTTATTATAACTACCTTCAATGTAAAGGTGATTTTAAAAACCAGTTCACTGGTTTTTAAAATGTAGTATAAAAAAGAAGCTGAAGATAAAACCAGTTATTTGACGACCAAGCCCTGACATCTATCGTACCTATGGTGACGGTGTGGTATTGCTCAATCCCATAAGGGTGAAACAATACGTGCTTCCGGGGCTCTTCATCAAGAACCACTTGTTGACGAATATGCTGATAATACCGTTCGAATCAGAAGTTGCCTGATAGATGGGTGTCACGGCGACTGTTCCCAAGTTGGAAAGTTTACACATTATCTGAAAAAGTTGATTAGTATTGACTGTTCCTGTTGATGAAAGACAGACCTGGAACTCGATAAGGTCGCTGTCGTCGTCTGTATAGAGCGGATTATTCAAAGTGAATGTTATTGAAGATGAAAAAGCAGTGGTTGTCGCGGATTGCGAACCACCCGAAAATCCGTCGAGGATTGTCGCGGAAGCCAAAATATTGAGCGATGAACCGCTTGTGGCTGTATTTGGGAAAAAAAGTGCATTTTGAATTTTTGCGCCGGTAGTTATCGCTGTCTTTTTGGCAGCATTTGTAACATATTGCTGATATGACATTTTTTTTTTAAAGGAAATAAAAAAAAATTTTCATAATATTAGAATACAAATGTCTATAATAGTTCCTGCAATCAGTAGCTTTGCTTTTTCCTCGGATGATACTCAAACCATAAGAGTATCAAGTACCAGTATTGACGTGTTTTACCAAATGTCTATTGTTTTTGGACAGACCAATAAGGAAAGTTTTGGTAAGAAGATATACAAGCCACAAGAAATACCCAAACCTGAAAACAGTACTTTATCAGAGTATTGGAAAACAATGAATTTTGTTGCGCTTCCATTGATTGTTAATTTTGGAAAGACAACTTTAGATGTCAATTTTCAAAATTATTATGACTCAACATTTACGGTTGTGCTGTTGTATGAAAATAACAAAACACCGGTCCCATTAGTACCTCTCGTTATTTCAGGGCAAAACACTTTTAGCAATACGATCAGTGTCCCCGTTGCTGTTTTACATCAATCTTCGGTGTCAGCAACCTTTATAAAAGTATTTATCGCATTAAGTTATATCGAGGTCGGTCCGGGTGAAACGGTTATTCTCGATGCAATACAGAAACAAAGTACATTCATTACACCCACAGTACTCGCAACAAAAATGTTTACGACAGGAGACCCGAAAAACCCCACACGCTACCTTGTCTTTATCAACTTTTACACTGACCCTTCTGAAACAAATCAGTATTTCGTGACCAATAGTGTGACCTCAAAGAAACCACCTTCTGCTGAAACCCTACCGAGTATACCAAATGCAAAGTTTATTGGAAGTATCGCATTGTATTATATACAACCATTAACAACACCAAATACCCCAAGTATCACCGTATTTCCATCACCATTCGCACCACCTATATTTCAATCAACAAGCCGTGCATTAATCGCTGGGTCATTTATTCCGAATTAAGATCTACCGCGACAAATTAATCTACCGTAGACGCAATAAATTAATTTATGGCGGTATCACGTTGTTGACTGTCACCAACGTGCCTATTTGCTGCATTATCGGCAGGGCTTGACCCAGTTATTTTCAGTTATTATAACTACCTTCAATGTAAAGGTGATTTTAAAAACCAGTTCACTGGTTTTTAAAATGTAGTATAAAAAAGAAGCTGAAAATAAAACCATTTATTTGACGACCAAACCCTGGCACAAATCGAGCAACTGTCAGGGTTTTACCCATGTAAAGGTGATTTTAAAAACCAGTGAACTGGTTTTTAAAATGTAGTACCGTGGACGCGATAAATTAATTTGTTCACAAATTAATTTATCACAATATCGGTCCGTCATTGTTCGCCTATGAGCTAATTGTACTTGAATACAAGGCATTGAAAATAACGGCGATTTAAAATCGCCGTTATTTTCAATAAATTGAATTAAAAACAAATTAACTTATGGCGATGACGGTATAAAAAAGAAGCTGAAAATAAAACCAGTTATTTGACGACCAAGCCCTGGTCCGTTGACTAAAGGGTAATGCTACAGCATTAGTACAAGTGCTCATTTGTGCCAAATTAATTTATTGTTCATACGGTAGTATAAAAAATAAGATGAAAATAAAACCAGTTAGGTTAAATTTACCACGTACAAACATTCATGATGTAACATTTCATGAATACGTGCCATGTCTTGTTCAGAGTCGAATATGTAGGGGATATTTTTTTGTATACCTTATCGTACATTATTTTGTGTTGTGCGACGACACTATTTTTAACGAAATTAAGATGATGGGGTTGCTGTTGTTATAGTGATGCATGCTTCGTAAATGACATCTGTGTTTTGAATCATATTTGGGAAAAGATTAGACAAAAAAACTGGCACTGTCTGTACAGCACTCAATGACGAGACAGGGGTCCATGTTATTCGGTCAGTTTCCGCAACAGGAAAAACGGCAGACGACGACTGCATACCATTTGCAGAAAGAACAACTTCGACCTGTAAAGGATACTGTAACCAATTTGGATAAAGTGTTGTGCCATCGAATGGAGCAAGAAAGAGATAGATAGCGTACTGTCCTGTTGTCGATAAACTTTGGTTCACAAGTTGAAACTGAATTGTATACTTATAGTAAAAAGTGTTAGTAACTCTATTTACGGTTACGAGTGCAAATTCATTTGTAGCGGAGAGTGTGGTAATCACTTCAGCAGGACCGATGCTTGGTACCGTAATATTTTGGATAGATAACATACCGGTTGTTGCACCAGAAGTATCGGCAGGGCTGCTTACGGAGGTGACATCATAAACTTGTACACTAGCTAACGACATTTTCTTATGAAAAAATAAAAA
>Ga0194123_10005047_pt1 | contig 14422 bp, 8 predicted proteins | sample TA2MahsurfametaG_5_FD_155479 | JGI IMG/M metagenome (GOLD analysis project Ga0194123, IMG submission 155479) | Freshwater microbial communities from Lake Tanganyika, Tanzania - TA2015023 Mahale A surface | ecosystem: Environmental > Aquatic > Freshwater > Lake | place: Tanzania: Lake Tanganyika... | reverse complement strand
CGCTTTAGTACAGCGGCACCACCGTTCGCCGACGTTGGTTGAAATTCGTGACGCCTATCGAAATGCAAAGAACAACAAAGCAGATGTTGTATCGAGTCTGCTCGGAGATTTCGTGAATAATGAGGTATTTGTCTCCGACCCGTCGAAATTTGTGCCAATGTCTGACCTGATATCCAAAGAACTATTGATCGTCAACCTCAAGTCGCTTCAGACTCGAGCTGATCTGCTTAAGCAAGTGATGGCTATTTTTGTCAATCAATACTTTGACGCGATGCTGCAGATGCCGATTCCTGGTTTTCGCCGTGGCGCAGATGGTCTTGATCTACGGCAGCTACAATCCGTCCTTCTCATTGACGAGGCACACCTTGTCATGCGCTTGAGATTTCAGCAGCTCGAGGACATCTTGCTGCAAGGTCGAGAAACCGGCATATCGGTGATCTTGTCCTCTCAATTCCCTGACCACTTCATGAATGCGGATATGAACTACGCGATGAGTCTGCGCACCTGGTTCATGCATCGTGTCCCCGCGCTGTCGGCACCAGATCTCAGGAGGCTTGGTATCGCCAAGGATGTCGAAGCAGCCAGTGCCAGGATTCTTGGGCTTGGAAAATATGAGTCGTTCTTTTCCTGCGGAATCGGAGAGCCTGCGTTCATACGTGAAACGCCGTTCCACGAACTGATGCCCGATAGCAATTGACACAGCGCCAGAATTACCTCCGAACGATGGGGCTGCAGATGAACAGCAGCGCAACAATGGCTGCTGAAGTGCTGTACCAAATTCACCCAGACTTCGAGGAAGTATTCGCATCTCCTTCAATACTGATTGATGCTTTGTGGCGTCGAGGAGAACTCCTGCTCGGATCCAACAACAATCTCCGTGGGGAATTCTTTGAGCTGTTGGTGGCACTGGCGCTGTACAAATGGGACGTTCGACCCTTCTACTATCAGGCCAAACTGGCCCTCATACCGGAAACTGACTATGACTTCGCGCTTTGGACTCAACACGGCCCTGTTGTTCTCTCGGTAAAAACCAGCCTTCGTGAACGCGTCAAGCAAGCTGCACTCGAAGCGGTTGCGTTAAGGATGGTCCATCGTCGCGCGGAGTGTTACGTCTTGACCCTAAATCATGACGAAGCAACGAACGCGCAGAGAAAAGTAGAGCGCGGTGACCTGCCAGCATTGAGTGCAGTGATAACCGCCAGCACCGCAGACTTTGATGTGTTGATCCAAAGACTTGCCTCAAGCAACCCGACTGCAGCGCCGACAGTACCACTCATTGCGCATTCCCGAAGTGTGGTAACTTAAGTTTTCGGTGACTCAAACTAGGAAGCTTTCGCATGTCGGTCTTAAGGAATTGAAGTGGGTGTCCCAATTCGAGACTCTCGTGCCCGACATCAGTGCCATACAGGCCAGCCGCCCGAGCCAGCTCACACGAGCACTGTGGAGTCTTTCAGGCGGTGAGACACAGGTGGGTAACACCAGGGGACATATTTTGCTCATCTGCATGATTTCCGCGTTGGCAAGGGAGCAGATTGGACCCTTTTACGTGAATTGCGGTGTTAAGGGTGTGCCTACTCATTCATGGGACCTCGTCTTCACCTCTCCTGAGGGCCGCGTTATCGCAGTCTCGGCGAATGTGACGCTGAAGGAACGATGGAAGAATGAGAATTTGGCAGCGTGGGCTCTAAAGAAGGTACTCCCACAAAGCAGCGCGTACATCGTGTTGCACAATGAGGATGAAGCAACAAACATCGGAAAAAAGATTGTTCGGGGGGAAGCAGCTTCGATTGATGGGCGGGCACAGATTTTCTCACCTGACTTTGATCAATTCCTAGCGATATTGAAGTCAGAACGTCTGGCAGCTCGCGATGATTTGGTTGATCGGGGAGATAATCAGGCAGGCCTCGGTCCGGTTGCCTTCTGAATCTCTTGCACATCGCCATCAGTAGCACTCAGGCCAGATTCTCAATCTGCGAACAGGCTTCACTTAGTATCTCTTCGAGATGAAATCATCAGTCAAAGCCAGTCGATATGCAAAACATAGCCAAAGTCATTCTGAGTGGTATCACTCGCGGCGACGTGTGGATCCCGCCAAGTTCACATTTCTTGACCTATTTGCAGGCATTGGCGGAATTCGACTTGCTCTGGAGGGTGTGGGCGGCAGCTGCGTATTTTCGTCAGAGTGGGATCCTCACTGCCAAGAAACGTATCGATTCAATTTCGGTGAGGTTCCTCACGGCGACATCAATTCGATACCCCTAGCAGAGATTCCTTATGCCCGAATGTTGGTCGGGGGCTTCCCATGTCAGCCATTCAGCTCGATTGGCAGGCGAGAAGGTTTTCAACATAAGACCCAGGGCAATTTGTTCTTCCGAATCATAGAGATTCTCGAACACTTTCGATCGTCGGGACAGCCGATCGAGATGATCCTGCTCGAGAACGTCGAGGGTCTGACCACGTTGATGCATGAAGGTGAGAAGGTGATTGATGCAGTTCGCCGAGAACTCAATTCTGTTGGCTATGAGATCGACTGCCGAGTCCTCGATGCGGTGCACTTCGGAGTCCCTCAGCACCGGCGTCGGGTGTACATCGTCGGAGTCGATCGCGAAGCTTGTGGAGATGGTCCGATCATAGATTGGGAGTTTCCAAAAGTCGACAGTCCTCCCGTCGGCTCCCTCCTTGAGTCAGATGTTCAAGACCATCAAATCTCGTATCATCTCCAGAAGGTTTATATGAGCAAGAAAAAAGATGGACGCCCGCAACGCATCAATCGGGCGACAACTGAACCAGTGAAGACGTTGGTGTCGACTTACCACAAAATTCAGCGTCTGACAGGAACATTTGTTGAGGATGGGCCCACTGGACTTCGCCTGCTAACTCGTCGTGAGTGTCGAGACATCATGGGGTTTCCACGACAGTTCGAGATCCCAGCGTGGGTTTCCCGAACTCAGGCGTATCGTCAGTTTGGCAACTCCGTTACACCGCCAGTTGTTGAAGCAATTGCAGAGAGGCTCGTGAAACGAGCTCAAACGCGGATATTCTCCGCAGCCTAACCCGCGAAGAGTTGATCGAGTTTCAACAAGTTTTCGACTCCTCGGGGTGAGGGGATGCCGCGTTTGATTCCGCAGCATCCCGAAATTAGTCTGAGTCAGTCATGTCACTTTCTGTGCGGTATTTCTCGCGCGTAGAGGATGCCCTAGCCGACGCCAAGCTCTACGTGGAGCGTGTGGTGGCGGCAGTCGATCTCTTCGACCAGGTGCACGTGCTCGTGCCCTCAGTTGGGCAGCGCTGGTGGCTCACCGAACAATTGGCGCCGATTTTTGGTGGGAGCGGAAAAGGTGATGGCATCCTTGCAAATGTCAAGTTCCACCTGCCGATGGTGCTCGGCCGCGGCTCGCTGACTGGAAAGGGGAACTACTCGTGGGACGACGAACGGGTCGCGGGCCTGTTACTCGGCTACTTCGACCGCGTTGAGAGCGAAGACCGCGATCCGCATGCACGGGAGTTCGTAAGAACCTCCGGCGGAAAGCTTTCTGCGGCAGGTCGGCTCACCGGTATGTTCGCGAGGTACGGCTCCCGAAGAGCGGCGATGCTCCGCATGTGGGCTGAGAACAATGCAACGCTGCTGCCGGTATCCACGCCATCCGGTGGCGAAGCAACCGCCAAGGTGCTGGCTACCAGCGACGCTTGGCAGTTCGATGCATGGAACTATGTGTACCAACAACTCGGCTCCGAGCACCCGCGAATCAATGTTGCGCATCTTGCTGAAGATGCCAAAGCGCTCCAGCACCTCTTGGTCTTTGGGTTCGAGACGCTCGATCTCGACACATTGCATCTACTTCGTCAGTATGCAGAGCACGCAGAGGTGACGGCGCTCTTGGTGACACCGTCGACGCGTCTGGTTGCTGAGGTCGTCGAGTCGCTTAAGGCGGTGCAGCCGACTAACCGGGCACCGTTCGAGAGAAGTTTCAGTGAGGTGTGTCCACCGGCGTGGCAGGAGAAAGGCTTGGACTTACCTTTCCAGTGGTATCGCGGCGTACGTGAGTCGCTCGCATTGATGAAGTCGATGGGGATTCAGCCCGGGTTACCCGTGCCCGGAAATTCGTCGTTGGGCGGCCACACGACCCTGTCGGCATTCCAGACGGTGATACGAGATGGCTCCTCGAAGATCGAAGGACGACACCTTAACGATCAGACCCTCGAGTTGCATCTTTGTCACGGCAAGGCGAGACAAGCAGAAGTCGCCGCCGACGCAGTGATTGCTGCACTGCAAGACCCCGCGCTCGGTGACCTGCAGCTGCAGGACATTGCGATCGTCACGCCGGATCTTCAAGGAATGGCCCCGCATCTTCAGGCTGCATTCGGCAAGGAAGTCAGTCTGAAATTCGATGAATCTGCAACTTCGGATGCACTGCACCCCACGACGCTGCCGATGCTCGTGGCAGATCGTTCGCTCGGTGAGATGGATGCAGGAGCAGAATTCTTCGTAAGTTTGCTTTCGTTGATCGGCAGCCGAGTGGACAAGGCTTCGTTCTTCGACCTGCTGCAGCAGCCGGAATTCGCCAAGCTGAAGGGCATCGGAGCCGATCAGATTGAACGCTGGGGACTGTTCACGGAGCGAGCCGAGCAGCGTTGGGCCATCGATTCGGCACACAGGCAATCGATCCTCAACCTGGACGAACTGGGACAGAAGCACACGTGGCTCGACACCCAGCGCAGGGTGCTGCTCGGAGCCATCGGTGCACGAGAGACCGAAGTACCTCTGTTGGGTCGGATGCCGATCGTCGACGTGGATGTCGAAGAATTGGATGACGTCCTGCGACTATTAGAGATCATCAATGCGATTCGTGAAGCGGTGGATGGCGCCCAAGCGAAGCGCAATGTCACTGCCTGGGTGCAGATGCTCGACCGATTGTTGGAACGACTTTGCGGTGTGGATTCGAAGTTCGTGCGTGTCCCGGCCATGGAGCTGAGAAAACTGGCGAACATCGACGTCGATGGAAATACTGAACTCGATTTTGTGGACGTACAAAAGTATCTTCAGGCACAATTCACCGTGGTTCCTGAAGCCACGTATCGACGGGATGGACAAATCCTGGTGACAAACATGGCCTCCCAGCATCTCGTACCGCATCGCATGGTGTGCATCGTCGGTCTTGATGACGGATCGCTTCCGACCGGCGCGGTGGATGGCAACGACCTCACCAGTCGACAGGCGGTGGAAGGCGACTCGGATCCACGCCACGACGTTCGGCGACAGATTTTGAACGTAATCATGAGCACCACCGATCAGGTGGCGTTGGTATGCGACGGGCAATCCAGCAAGAACAATCAGCCCTTACCCCGTGTCACACCGCTGCAAGAGCTATTGGACTATTCCAAGTCGGTTGGCGTACCGATCGGCGAGAGAATTCATCCCCGGCATCGATTGAGTGAGCGAAATTTCTATGTCGACGAGATCCTTGCGCGACCGTGGTCGCATGATGAATCGGCGCGTATGATCATCGACGAAGCGCGCAAAGCGAGAAGAGAGATTGCCGAGGAGCGGGAGACTGACGAGGGTGGAACAACGAAGGTGGATCTGTCGAGTTGGCCGATGCCGCTCGTGCCGGTCGAACTCAAGCAAGTTCTTTCGATGTTGCAGTACCCGCTGTCGGAGTACCTCAAGCACACATTAAAGATCACCTCACAGTGGGAAGACGACGAGGTCGACTACACGACCCTTCCGCTGGAACTTACCCGTGGGCACTTCGTGAAACTGTTGAGGGAATACATAGGAACATCGGCCGGCAAGGGCAATATTGCAGAATTGGAGCGCAAGTGGGAAGAACAGGACCTGCTGCCGTTAACGGAGCATGGTCGAACGTCGGCGTTGAATTCGATTCGTAGTGCCCACGGCGCTATCAGTGAGATTTTAAATTGCGATGCCAAGTCGGGGTCACTGCAGATAATCGAAGAGGAGGCTTGCAGTTTGCAACTTCCAGATGGGTCGACACTCATCGGTTCAAAGCCCGTACTGGGTACCAACGGCAAAGTCGTGGTGCTCTTTCGACCAGACAAGTTGGTCAAGGAGAGAAATCGTTGGCGGTATGTGGATCGTGCGGCGCTGGAATGCCTATTTGCGATTGCCGCTGGTGTCGACTTTGACAAGTGGCAGGTGATCATCGAGCACGAAAAAGACAAAGGTGTGACCGAATGGCAGTCGTTCCAGGTCGAAGTCAAGAATGATGACCAAGCAGTCACACGGCAAGAAGCACTGGATTGGTTGCAGGCCCTGGTCCGGCTGTGGTCCGTTGCGGCAAAGATTGCTGTACCGACGTTTGGCAGCAAGCGCGAGTCCTCGGTCGGAGACACCTTCTTCGCCGAGGCCAAGGACGATGAGACACGAAGTGCAAACGATGAAGAGGCACTGGAGGCCTTTGTCAATTTCGTCAGTCCCGAATCAACCGACTACAAGAAGCCGTATGCGTTGAGCGACGAGGCGCTGGTGTTCGGTGCCGAGCCAAAGTTCGAGGAGTGTTTCGTGCACAACAGCACCCCAGAAGCATTTTGGCAGGCACGTAAGACACTTTGGCAGCCGAGTACTCCGAGACTAGCGAAGAAGGTTCGACAGGTCACATTGATGAAGTCGACAAGTGATGTCGCGCAACCCGAGGCTGGTGATTGAGTGGCCAAGCCAGTGAAGAATCCACCGGTGAACCTCACCAACGAGGTCATCGGCGACGGATTCGTCACGGAGCTTGCCATTCAGGCAAGTGCCGGAACGGGCAAGACGTTCTCGTTGACTGCGCTGTTCGCAAGGCTCATCGTAGAGAACGAGAACGTTTCGGTCAAGAACATTCTCGTCGTGACATTCACCCGCAACGCTGCTGCAAAGTTGCGGAATGACGTTCGGGCGCAGTTGATCAAGCTCGAACGCGGTCTACGTGACGAGCTGCAAGATCCTGATGAGTTCGTGATGGAAATGCGCAAGAAGCTCGATGACTCTCTAGGCGAGGCGCGTCGCCGCTTGGAGATCGCCATCAACTCCCTCGACTCGGCCAGCATCATGACGATCGATTCGTTCTGCACGCAAATTCTTCGACTCGGCGGCAAAGTGGCGCAGCCCGACGGCGCAGAGCAAGAGCTATCGGTAAGGATCACCCAGGCAGTTAATGACGTCGCCGTTCATGCAGCGGCCCGCGGCTCGGAGATGATCGACGAAGTGAGATTTGCCAAGGTAGTCGAGGTTGCGTTGCGAAGACCAATGGCGGAGCCGCGCTTCGAAGGTGTGCACCCGCCAACGGACGCAGGACAACTGGCGGTACTTGACCGTCTGGCGCAAGCGCTCAAGAAGGTGCACGATGCCGCGGCGCAGGCCATGGATTTCGATGAGGTCAAACGACAGGCCGTGTTGCTTCTGAATCAGGACGGCGTTGTGTTGGATGCGCTAGCCGAACAGTATCGGTACGTATTCATCGACGAGTCGCAGGATACTGACTGGAAACAATGGGAACTCGTCGACAGATTATGGGAGAAGATCACTTCAAAAAAGGAATCCGTCGGGGGAGCAGCGAGAATCTTCGTTGGTGACCCGAAGCAGTCCATTTATGGCTTCAGGGGAGCCGATGTTGACGCGTATCTTGACAAGATCAAGACTGCGAGTGCGAATGGACAGCTAAGATCACTCACTAGCAACTATCGATCCGACGAGCCGATAGTCACGGCTCTCAATGCCCTACTGAAGGGCAAGCAATACGGATCCAGCAATGCGGCCGAATATGAAGAGGTGAGGGCGGCCACACCAGGAAAGAACTTGACGAGTTCCGACCACTCGGAAGCTCCGGTCACGCTCGTAAAGCTTGATGATCTTCTGAAACCGAAGCAGGGCACCGACAAGAGTTACAAAAACACCTCCGTCGTCGAGCCTGCGACGGCACGAGTGGTGCAAATGCTGCTGAGTGGCACTGGTGCGGACGGTAAACCGTTCGCCAAGTCGGACTATGCAGTCCTCACCACGTCCGGCGCGGTGGCACGCGCAATCCAGTCGAAGCTCGAGTCGGTAGGGGTGCGTGCAGTGAGCAACAGCACTTCCTCGGTTGCCGAAGGAGACACGTTCGTGGCATGGCTGTACTTGGCACGAGCACTCGAGCGCCCGGCGGATGAAGGTCGAATTCGACGAGTACTGCTCTCATCGTTTTTCGGTTTCCGGGGAAACGACGCAGTTCTCTTTGATGACAATCTCTTGAATGAGTACCAGCAGGAGTTCGAACGATGGCGCTCTATCCTGCTCAGTGACGGCATAGTCAAACTGGGGCTCGAGCTCTTGGCGCACGAGCAAGTGAGGAAGACGTTTCTAGCGACACCGTCGTATCTGAGGAGAATTACCGACTTCGGTCATGTGATTGAACTCGTGGTGCAATACGACAGCGGGGGATTGGCACCACAGGCACTTGTCGCGGTACTTGACGAGATTGCCAACCTCGACAAGAACGGCGAGGGCGTGGCTCGTCGGGTGGAGTCGGATGATGACTCTGTGCAAGTGATGACCGTCCATGCCGCCAAAGGACTTGAGTTTCCGGCGGTAGTCGTAGCGGACATGTGGAATCTTCCGGCGAAGCGGTCCCCGCGCGTAGTGATGAAGTCTGCGAGCGAGCTTCAGATTCAGCCGAACTCGAATACCAAACAGTGGCTCGAGGCAGCATTCGCCAACGAGTCAGTGCCTTCGCCAGCCGTTTTGAAAAAACTGACGAGCCCCTCGATTTTCGAGCGTGACACCGAGCAACGAAGTTTGGAGAAAAAGCGGCTCTTTTATGTAGCGGCAACACGCGCAGAGCACAGTCTGAGCGTTCTGTACACCGCAGCCATGAAGGAAGTAGACACATGGAAAGTTAACTTCCCCGTGAATTGTTTGAATCCAGGTAACGAACTTCAACCAGAGGTACGTCATCTAATCGCGAATGAAGAAGTGAAGGCGATACATGATAAAGAAAAACTTTCAGAATTGCGGAATCGATTGAATCCTCTGGCCGAGGATTCAGTGCCGCTTTCCGTCGCCATCAGCCAACGGCCAGTCGTGCGAACGAGTGGCCGAGTGTCGTACAGCAATCTTGCGGACGCGTTGAAGGGTGACGGCAAGGACTTCCATCGCCGCTCGATTTTCGAAGAACTCATTCGCCAACAGGATGACGAAGCTGGGATAACCGAAGAATGGGCAGAATCGCGCAGTGCGGTCGGAATGCCACTGTGGGAGATGCCGAAGGGTGGACACGTAGGCGACGCGTTCCACGCGATCTTCGAGCATCTCGACCTCGGTGCAACGGATTTAGTTTCGGAGGCGGAGCGAGTAGTGATGCTGTATGGATCACAGAAGTTCCTACGAGCACATCGTGAAAGGCTTGTCGAGGGCATCATGCAGGTGTGCAATACTCCGCTGGGTTCAGAACTCGGCAATGTGACGCTGCGCGACCTTGATCCGAAACTACGTGCAGTAGAAATGCGGTTTGAGGCCCCGGTGTACGTGGGGGCGCAAGTCGAGGTGGCGACTTTGAAGAGCATCGGCGAGTACGTCGTTGCCAAGATCGGCAACGAGTCTGATCCGCTCCTCGAGTACGCCGAACACCTCAGCACACTCAAAGTAGTCACACCGGAAATGCGACTACGTGGGCTTCTCAACGGCTCTATCGACACGATCATTCCGGTAGGCTCCGGTAATGGTGTGAGGTTCTTCGTGTCTGACTATAAGTCGAACAAATTGGAAGCTCCGAGTTTTGAAGCTCCGATCAGTCGCTATCTTCCCGAGAATTTATTTCAGGTGATGAAGTCGGAGCACTACACACTGCAAGCGTTGATCTATGGTGTCGCGATGTATCGCTACCTGCGATGGCGTGCTCCGCACCTGGATGCCGATCGGGCGGTCGGCGGGTGGTCGTATCTCTTCCTGCGCGGGATGTTGGGTGATGGCGCAGAGTCGGTGGGCAACAGTACGTACGGCGTGACCACCTGGTCGTCGCAAGAGTATCCCGGATTCTGGGCGGGGCTCTCCGATGTGTTGATGGGGGTGGAGCAGTGAGCACACCTGGTCTGGCCTCTGGAGTTTTGGCGTCTGCATACCTACATCAAGAACTCCTGTCCGAACACCACCTCGTTGGCGCAGATGTTCTTATGGATTCGGCTTCCGACTGCGGCGCAGTCAGTGTTGCTGCCGAGCGTCGGGAGGTCTTACGTCTGCTGCTCGCGTTTGCGCTGCAGTGCCCAGATGACGGGCACTCATTCCTCGATCTCGGGGATATGTCGCGGCTTCGCCCCGAAGCAGGAGAAGAGGACTTGTGGCCGGATCTTCCCTCCTATGAAGAAGAGTACTGGCTGGATATTGCAAAACTTGGCCTCTCTGCATCGGGTCAGAAGTCAGGCATCATCGGTCGCCCAGGCGACTTTCCTGCAACGCCACTCATACTCGACGGTACGAGGCTCTATCTCGCAAAGTTGTACGGGGACGAACTGGAGATTTCCCGAAGCATTCGGGCGCGATGGGAAGCAGCCGATGGTTCCGACGGTGTGACACCTCGGTTGTTTGTCTTGCTCGGCGGCCCCGGCACCGGCAAAACCTCCACAATCGCGAGACGACTAGTTCGCTATGTCATAGATCGCAAAGGTGCCGAACTCAAGGTGGTAATGGCCGCACCGACCGGAAAAGCTGCACTGCGCATGAAGGATGCACTCAAGGAGTCGTTCCAGAAATTCCATACGCCTGGCTACAAGTGGCCCAACGGCACCCCCGAGTTCTCGCGCGAGGCGAGCGACGAAGCGCGCAGGCTCCTCGGCTTTGACGAGGGTGATTCGGCAACCACCCAGATCGAAGCGCTTACCGTGCATTCCTTGTTGGGCTTCAACCCTGCTCACACGCAAAGTCGGTGGAAGGTTGGTCGTGAGAGCGGTGGCGGGCTCGATTGTGACTTACTCATCGTTGATGAGTGCTCCATGTTGTCGTTGGAGCTGATGGCACATCTGCTGCGCGCCGTGCCGGCAAAGGCAGAGATGTGGTTCGTTGGTGACCCGAATCAGTTGGCGAGCGTCGGTGTGGGTTCGTTACTTGCCGACATCGAGAGCGCATTCAGCACGAAGTGGCCGAACAGTGACCCCGCTAAGCCACTGCCTGGCACACCCCTACGGCTACAAAAGCTCACCCAACAGCACCGGCAGCAAGAGAACAGCTTGGTCTGGAGGCTGGTCAAGGGGATACGGCACTCATCCGAGGATGAAGGCGCTGAGTTTTTCAAGGTATTGACAGAGGCACGTGACGAGAAGTCTGACGAGGTGGTATGGATCGAGCCGAAGCAGGATATCGGTGCGATGCGTGAATTGTTGACCAAATTGGTGTCAGATGCCAAGAAGCGCTGCGAGCTGGCGCAAGGTGTGAACTCACTTCAAGAGATGGCAGACGCATTGTCGACGAAGGTAAACGCAGACCCAACGGTTCCGAAGGTGGAGTTTGCACAAGTGCTGTGCGTGCACCGCAGAGGTGACTTCGGCGTCAGTGGTATCAATGGATTCTTGAAGAGCCGTTTGGGTGCGCAAGTGGCCGAGTTGTGGTATCCCGGCCGACCGATCATGATCACGCGAAACGACACGCGCCTAAAGGATCGCGCGAAACGTTTGTACAACGGCGACACCGGGGTGGTCGTGCGCGATGGTGCCGCACTGAAACTCGTGCTTTCTGAACCCGCTGGCCGCTCGGCACAGATGGTAACCGGCCTTTCGGCGTTTGAGCTCAACTATGCGATGACCATACACAAGAGTCAAGGCTCGGAATACAACGAAGTGGTCGTAGTGCTACCTGAAGAGTTGTCACGAATCTGCACACGTGAAATGTTGTACACAGGTGTGAGTCGCGCCAAGAAAAAGGTCACGATTGTCGGTTCCCGTAAAGTCCTTGACCACATGTTGCGCACACCCGTAGTGCGGGCTTCTGGGCTCGCCGACCGAATCTAGTCTGAATGTGGAGCTGGGCGCCGCCGCACCGTAGTTGTTGTTCTTTTACAGACGTGGTTCCAAGTCGTGATGAGCATCTTTCATTTCATAGCTATCGGTTATTATGCACTTTGACTACAGCGTTGTCGTAACAATTATTCTTGTGATGAATAGATCAACAACGTCTAGGTCGGCGGAGTAGGACGGTAGTTGCATTAGACGCGAACTTCCACCATCAACGGCGCGTGGTCGCTCATCGTGAAAGCAGTCGGGAAGTCGGCTATGCCGCCGAGCTTGCTGACGACTCGCCCCGCGAGACTCTCGCTCAGGTAGAGGTAGTCGAGGGTGAACTGACGACGACTCATCCAGTCCTGCTCGAACGTCTTCGGTGCAAGATCGGCAAATGGGTCTACGAGTCGTGTTCCTTTTGCTCCCAGCTGGCTGAGCGGCGCCGGAATCACCGAGTGTTCGTCGTTGATGTCACCGGCCACGATGAACGGGCCCTTGCGATGGCTGAACAACTGCGTGAAATCGCCGCGCATCGTCACGAGATCGTGCGTCGGATGACCAATGAAATCCTTCTTCTTGTCCTTGCGATAGGGCAAGTAGAGCCCGATCACCGTGGCGATGAATTGGTCCTCGCGCCACACATCAGCGGCGGTCAATGAGCCGGGGAAGTGCGTGTCGAGTTCGTAGTCGCCGAAGTGGGTGATTCGCTCGACTCGCAAACCCCGACCCGCGATGACTGTGCCCCAACGACTTACGCCAGGGAAGCCGCCTGGGCGGTGCACCACCGACCAGTCTTCGTCAACTTCGCTCGGCGGCGGCGTCGACGCTTCGGTGAAGATCACAAGGTCCGCAGCGACATGGTGGATGGCCCACTGCCACAGTTGGCTGTTGGAAATCTTCTTCTTACTGCGGTTAATCCACGTGTTGAGGTTCCAAGTAGCGATGCGGAGAGTGTTCATGTTGATGACCCTTTCAAGTCGATTATTTCGGGTTGGTGAAGTGTTCGTTTACGCCTAGTCGTAGCTGTCCCACGACGTTTCGGCGTCACCTTGCAGTTCGTCCATGCATGTCAGGCATGTCGTCTGGTCGTCATCGAGCTCTTCCTCCAAGAGGCGGCCGCAGCCCTGGTCGCAGCGTAAGGTTCCGAGTGCAATGGAGTCATCCGGCAGCGGGACCTCGATCGGATTCTGTGATTGGTAGGCGTCTTCAAGCAGCGACTCGAGGTCGTCGTCAAGGAGCCCATCATCGGGTGTGTCGGATTCGTGGTCGGTCGTCATGGCTTAGGTTGAAGCCTTCTCGAAGAGGCCGACAATCGCGTGGAGGTGTTCTCGCGCTCGCGACTCCCTGCCTTTGGCGAGTGCCGATTCACACTGCTTGAGGCGTTTCAGGATCGCCTTGGCGACCTTCTCTGCCGTGCCAGTCATGTGACTCAGTGCAACGATGACCTGATCTCGCACTTCGTTGAACTCCTCGCTCGTGATGGTTGCTTGTTCGAGCAGCATCTGAATAGCGAGGACCGCACTTGGCTGACCCCACAGCGAACCCAGAGTGAGTCGTCCCGAGGGTGGCACGATGCTGGTTCCGAATGGTTCGAAATCGAGGAAATCATTTGAATACACGGTCGTCAAGCATTCGTATACTGGAAGCGAGCCGGACCGCGGAGCGGAGTGACGACGCCGCGGGGCCCGATTAGTCCATCCCAGAGCCCTGCCAGAGTGCAGATGGGACATGCCAGCCGATGGACCATTCGACGAGTAATCCAGTTCGTAGTCCGGCTGTACCAGGGTTCGCACGACCACGCTGTCGGTGGTGCGGCTGCGGTCAATCGCCAGCCATGCCGTGTACTTCGACAGCACGGAGTATTCGATCGAGAGAGCCGTGATGGCCTTCTCCAACTCCGTGGTTTTGGCTGTATCTCGTTCGCTCATCAGGTCGGCGTCGAGTGCTTTGATGCGAAGGCTGGCCCAGCGGGTGGTGATGGAGGAGTCGCGAGATGCCGCAATTGGCACGATGGCAACAGTGCCGCTATCACATACAACCTCGACCGTCGCGCCTGTAGTCGGCCGCTTCATGCGACCAGTCAAGCGAACGACGAGCCGCGGATAAATGTCGGGCGCAATGTGCGGTGCCTGCTCGCGCAGCCCGTCAGCCACCAAACGGGCATGTCGGTGGGCGGGTGTCGAGAGTCGGGAGACCACCTTCTGAGCGGCGGTGGCGACACCGTGCTCGGCCTCTACGAAGATGCACGTGCCGTCGGCGGCAAGAGCATCCAGGAATCCGTTGGCATTCTCACCGATAGCGACGGTGATCACTCGAGCACCTGCGAGCTGCTCACGTCGGTAGCGCATAGCTTGTGCTTCGTCGCCATAGGCGCCGTCGGTCAGGATCACCACCACGCGTTCGTGTTCGTCGCTCTGCAGGGTGCCAAGTGCGGCACCGACAGCATCAAGTGCCGGCACCAATT
>Ga0194123_10005044_pt1 | contig 14429 bp, 7 predicted proteins | sample TA2MahsurfametaG_5_FD_155479 | JGI IMG/M metagenome (GOLD analysis project Ga0194123, IMG submission 155479) | Freshwater microbial communities from Lake Tanganyika, Tanzania - TA2015023 Mahale A surface | ecosystem: Environmental > Aquatic > Freshwater > Lake | place: Tanzania: Lake Tanganyika... | reverse complement strand
GTCCCTCACGTGCCCGGCGTGAAGAACGAGACCCACGGGCTGACGCACCACGGCAACGAACCCGAGAAGATCGCCGAACTGCGTCGCATCGAGGAGGCCCAGCTCAAGGTCTTCGGAGAGCTGCTCGGATCCCTGCGGGGCACGCCCGAAGCCGGCGGCTGCCTGCTGGACCGAACGCAGGTGCTCTACGGCAGCTGCCTCGGCAACGCCAACTCGCACAGCAACCAGAACCTGCCCGTGATCCTGGCGGGCGGCGGATTCAGGCACGGCGGGCACCTGCGGTTCGATCCGGTCAACAACGCGCCTCTCGCCAACCTCTACGTCAGCATGCTGAGAAGACTGGGCGTCGACGCCGACCGCTTCGCCTCCGGCACCGGTCCGTTGCGCGGACTGTCCTGAGCGCCGCTAGGAGGTTCCGGGGATTGACCCCAAGTGGGTTTCTGGAAATAAACAACCCATGCGTCCGGCCGCCTCCCTCCTCCTGCTCTCCGCCCTGCTCCGGGCCGAAGAGGCCGACATCGTGGTCTACGGGGGAACCTCGGGCGGCATCACCGCCGCAATCCAAGCCGCGCGCGACGGCCGGACGGCCGTCCTGATAGAGCCGACTAAGTTCCTCGGCGGCCTGACCACCGGCGGGCTCGGGGCGACGGACATCGGCAACAAGCGGGCCATCGGCGGAATGTCCCGTGAATTCTACCAAGGCATCCACCGTCACTACTCCGAAGCCGCCCACTGGCGCCAGCAGACCCGCGAGGACTACTTCGCACGCCGTCCGCACGGCAACAGCGCCGCCGAGGACACCATGTGGACCTTCGAGCCGCACGTGGCCTCGCTGGTCTACGACGGGATGCTCAAGGCCGCCGGCGACAGGGTGACCGTAGTCCACGGAGAACGTCTGGACCTGAAGAAGGGCGTGGTGAAGGAAGACGGACGCATCGTGAAGATCGTCATGGAGAGCGGACGTGAGTTCACCAGCAAGATCTTCATCGACGCGACCTACGAAGGCGACCTCATGGCCAAGGCCGGCGTCAGCTACCATGTGGGCCGCGAGGCCAATGCGACCTACGGCGAGACGCTCAACGGCGTGCAGGTCGGCCATGCGCGCTCTCACCAGTTCAAGGTGGAAGTCGACCCCTACGTCAAGAAAGGCGACCCCTCCAGCGGCCTGCTGCCCGGCATCGAGAAAGAAATCCCCGGGTCTGACGGTTCGGGCGACCGCAAGGTGCAGGCCTACAACTTCCGCATGTGCACCACCGACGCGCCGGAAAACCGCCGCGACTGGGAGAAACCCGAGGGCTATGACGAACGCTGGTATGAGCTCGCGCTGCGCAACGTCGAGGCGGGCGAGGACCGCATCTCCTGGGCTCCGACTCCGATGCCCAACCGCAAGACGGACACCAACAACAAATTCGCGGTCAGCACCGACTTCATCGGCCAGAACTGGGACTACGCCGAAGCCGACTACGCGACCCGCGCCAAGATCTGGCAGGCCCACGAGGACTGGCAGAAAGGCCTGATGTGGACCTACGCCCACCATCCCCGCGTGCCGGAAAACATGCGTCTGGCGTTCCAGAAGTTCGGCCTGGCCAAGGATGAGTTCCGGGACAACGGAAACTGGCCCCGCCAGCTCTACGTGCGCGAGGCGCGCCGCATGGTCTCCGACTACGTCATGACGGAGAAGAACTGCCGGCGCACCGAGGTCGTCGAGGACTCGGTCGGCATGGGCGCTTACAATATGGATTCGCACCACATCCAGCGCTTCGTGACCAAGGAGGGCTTCGTGCGCAACGAGGGCGACGTCCAAGTCGGCAGCAAGCCCTACCCGGTGAGCTACCGGAGCATCCGTCCGCGCGCCTCCGAGTGCACCAATCTCCTCGTGCCGGTCTGCCTGAGCGCCAGCCACATCGCCTACGGTTCGATCCGCATGGAACCGGTCTTCATGGTCATGGGCCAGTCAGCCGCCATCGCGGCTGGACTCGCGATCGAGGCGGGCACCTCGGTGCAGGACGTCCCCTACCCACGGCTCAAGGAGCGCCTGCTCGCGGTCAACCAGGTGCTGGACTTCGTGCCCACGGCACCGGTCGGCCGAGGCGTGGCCAAGTCGACCCTGCCCGGCATCGTCATCGACGACGACCAGGCTGAGCTCAAGGGCTTCGGGTCGGTCAGCACATCCACGCCCGGCTTTGTGGGCGAAGGCTATCGCCACGACGGCAATGACGGCAAGGGGGCGCAGTCCGCGAAATTCACCCCTGACCTGCCCAAGGCAGGCCGCTACCGCGTGGCGTTCTCCTACGGACCCAATAAAAACCGCGCCGGCAACGTTAGCATACGCATCCGGCACGCCGACGGTGAGTCGACCGTGACCGTGAACCAGAAGTCGACGCCCTCGGGCGACAAGCCCTTCCGTCCGCTCGGAACCTTCGACTTCAAATCCGGCCGCGAAGGCTGGGTCGAGATCAGCAACGCCGGCTCCGACGGCTATGTGATCGTCGACGCCGTGCAGTGGCTGCCGACGGGAGAGTGAGGCGCTGTCAGCGCTTGGGCGCCGAGGCCTGCTGGCGCTCGAGTTCGGAAAGGAAAGCGAGGTCGGGCTCCGGACGTCCGAGGCGCAAAGCGAGCCAGCGGTAGGCCGCGCGGAGGGACTCGAAACTGGGCTGGTGACCGGACTTGTGGTCGAACATCCGTAGCGCCTCCGCGTCCGCTCCTGCGGCGACGTACGCTTCGCGGGCCCGGTCCAGCTGCGGCCGGCTTTGCTCGCCGTCATACTGTCCGGCGATGAGGAAGAAGCCCCGCGGGACCATGCAGGCGAGCAGGTCGCCATGCTCCAGTCCAGCCGCGCGCATGCCCTTCAGCCGCCCGCCGAAATACCAGGCGTCCTGCCAGTTGGTCGAATCCCACCCGATGCCGAAGTCGCTCGCGACCACCGCACGGGCCCTCAAGTCCAGGGCCCCGGCGTAGAAGGACGTCTTGCCGCCGAGAGAATGCCCCATGTAGGCCAGCCGCGAAGGGTCGGCCTCGGGAGCCTCGGCGAGCAGGTCCATCGCGCGTCGCGCGTCGTGCGTCAGCTTCCCCATGCCGGTCCAATCGGGGTCGGTGCGGGCGAGCTTGTCCGCGGCCAGGCGCCAGACGCCGAATCCTGACGGGGCCTTGGCCGCCTCCTGCTCCGTCAGTACATTGTAAGGATAGGATTCAACCGCGGCCACGACGTAGCCCTGGCGCACGAGGTGCAGTCCGAACTTCGCGCTGTTACGTTCCGGACCGAGCGGAGTCTTGGAGCTCAGGTCATACCCGCACATCCGGTCCGGATCATAGAACGGAACGACGACTCCGGGAGCCTTGCCGCGCAGGCCATGGGGAATCATGAGCAGCACAAGCTGCTCGGTCCGCGGTCCGGTCCGCTGCCTGTAGAGACGGGCGGAGAAATCCGGCGTCACGAAGGACTCCTCCAAACGCTGCTCCCTCTTCCAGTCGGTGGTCGCAGGCCGGCCCAGCGCGGCCTCCCAGCGCGCGACCTCGGGTCGGGCGGCGGGGGTCCCGCAGCCCGCGATGGCCGCCAGGACGGCCAGTGTCACGACAGGACGGATGCGGAGAGGCATGCGGCATCCTCGAGGACCCCGACCTCACCTCCAACCGGAAATTGCTGACGGCGGGCGCGGCCCGACGGTCCCTAAGCCGTTCACCCCATGTCTCGCCGCCTTGACTGCCGTCGCCCTCGGCTGACTATTGCAACCACCCCATGAAGCGCCTGCTGCCAGCCGTTCTCCTCGCCGCCTCCCTGCAGGCCGCCGTGGACTTCAACCGCGAAGTGCGCCCCATCCTCGCCCAGCACTGCTTCGCCTGCCACGGGATGGACGAGCATTCCCGCGAAGGAGAACTGCGTCTGGACCTGCAGGAGACCGCCCACAAGTCCGGAGAGTCGGGAGCCATCGCCATCGTGCCCGGCGATCCCGCCAAGAGCGAAGTCGTCCGACGCATCTTCACCGATGACAAGGACGACCTCATGCCGCCGCCCAAGGTCAAGAAGCCCCTGTCCGAAAAGGACAAGGAGGTGCTTCGGCGCTGGATCGCCGAAGGCGGCAAGTACGAGGCTCACTGGGCCTTCGCGAAGCCCGTCCAGCCGACGCCGCCGGACGCGTCGATCCACCCCGTCGACGCCTTCGTGCGCGCCAGGCTCGCCAAGGAGGGCCTGCGCCCCTCGCCCGAAGCCGACCGCCACACCCTCATCCGTCGCCTGTCGCTCGACCTGACCGGACTGCCTCCGACGCCCGAGGAGGCCGACGCCTTCGCGGCCGACAGCTCGCCGCAGGCCTACGAGAACCTCGTGGAGCGCCTGCTCGCCTCGCCCCGCTACGGCGAACGCTGGGCGCGTCGCTGGCTCGACCTCGCCCGCTACGCCGACACCAACGGATTCGAGAAGGACCGTCCGCGCACCATCTGGCCCTACCGCGACTGGGTCGTGAAGGCGCTCAACGAGGACATGCCCTACGACCAGTTCGGCATCCGGCAGCTCGCCGGCGACCTCCTCCCCGGCGCGACGCCGGATGACGTCATCGCGACCGGCTTCCACCGCAACACCATGCTCAACGAGGAGGGCGGCATCGATCCCAACGAGTACCGCTTCTACGCCATGGTGGACCGGGTGGGCACGACCGGAGCCGCCTTCATGGGGCTGACGATGAACTGCGCCCAGTGCCACACGCACAAGTACGACCCGATCGTGCACACGGACTACTACTCCGTGATGGCGTTGCTCAACAACGCCGACGAGCCGACCTACTTCATCCCGCCCGCGGACCTCGAGGCCCAGAAGGCCGAGCACGCCCGTCAGATCGCCCAGGCCGAAGCCGCCCTGCCCGGCAAGTTCCCCGGCGGAGCCCAGGCCCTGGAGGCCAGGCTCGACGCCTGGATCGCCGAGCAGAAGCCCAGGGCCTCGCGCTGGAAGATCGTCCGTCCATCCTCGATGAAGACCACCCTGCCCCACCTCGAGGTGCAGCCTGACGGCTTCATCCTCGGCGGCGGGGACATCACCAAGAGCGATGTCTACGACCTCGCATTTTCCGAGGCCGTCAAGGGTGCGACCGCGGTGCGTATCGAAGTCGCTCATCATCCCGCGCTGCCCAATGACGGCCCGGGCCTGACCAATTACGAAGGGCCCCTCGGCGGCTTCTTCCTCAGCGAGATCCAGGCCTGGCAGGGCGAACGACGGCTCGCCATGGGCGATGCTTCCGCCACGAACGACGAGGAGGAGGACCGCATCAGCGACGCGGCGGCGGCGCCCAAGGCGAAAGCCAAGGCGGGCGCCAAGGCGAAGGCCGTGCGCAAGAAGAACAACGCCGACGCCGCGCTCGACGGCGAAATGTCCAGCGGCTGGCAGGTCCTGGGAGGATACGGGCAGAAGCAGACCGCCGTCTTCCGGTTCGCCCAGCCCACCGACTTGACTTCGGGATGGGCGCTCAAGATGCTCTTCGAAAAGCACTTCGCCTGCCCGCTCGGTCATTTCCGCATCTCCGTCACGACCGACCCTCAGGCGACCGCCACCGTACACCCGGCCTCGGTCGAGGACATGCTCGCCGGCGCCGCCCCGGCCGATCGCGACCTGTTGCGGAAACGCTTCCTTGAGACGGCCCCCGAAGTGGCTCCGCACGCCAAGGCACTGGAGGCCCTGCGCAAGCGGATCCCACGCGGCCAGTCCACCCTGGCCATGCGCGAGCGCCCCGCGTCCAACCCCCGTCCCACCTTCCGCCATCATCGCGGCGAGTTCCTGAGCCCGCGCGAGGAGGTCAGGCCGGCCGTGCCCGCCTTCCTCCCGCAGCTGCCCAAGGACGCGCCCGCGAACCGTCTGACCTTCGCCCGCTGGCTCTTCTCGCCCGAGAATCCCCTCACCGCCCGCGTGGCCGTCAACCGCCACTGGCAGGCCTTCTTCGGCCGCGGCTTCGTGACCACACTCGAGGACTTCGGATTCCAGAGCGAAGCCCCCTCACATCCCGAGCTCCTCGACTGGCTCGCCGTCGAGTTCATGAAGTCCGGCTGGTCGACCAAGCGCCTGCACCGCCTCATCGTGACCAGCGCCACCTACCGGCAGTCTTCCAAGGTCTCGACCGAATCGGCGGCCAAGGACCCTTCGAACGTACTGCTGTCCCGCGGCAGCCGCTTCCGCCTCGAGGCGGAGATTATCCGGGACTCCTCCCTGAAGGCCGCCGGCCTGCTCTCCGCGAAGATGGGCGGTCCGGGCGTGTATCCGCCCCAGCCGGCGAGCGTCACCACCGAAGGTACCTACGGCCGGGTCGACTGGAAGACCAGCGAAGGCGAGGACCGTTACCGCCGGTCGCTCTACACCTTCATCAAACGCACCGCGCCTTTCGCCATGGCGACCACCTTCGACGCCCCGACCGGCGAATCCTGCGTGGCCCGCCGTGACGTCTCCAACAGTCCCCTGCAGGCCCTGACGCTGCTCAACGACGAGATGTTCATGGAGACTGCGCGCGCGCTCGGCCAGAAGGCCATGGAGACGTCGGCCGATGACGACGGACGCATCGCCTACGTCCTGCGCCGCTGCGTGACCCGTCCGCCCGCGCCGGACGAGACCGCCGCCCTCAGGGCCTTCGTCAAGAACCTCCGCGACCGCAAGACCGTCGAGAAGGACGTCTGGACCGCGCTCGCCCGCGCCGCCCTCAACCTCGACGAGACCGTCGTGCATCCGTGAAGAGTCGATGACGGATGACAGATCACAGATGACAGACTGATAACAACCAAACCGAAAAATCCCTCATAAGTCTCACGCCATCTGTCATCTGCCATCCGTCATCTGTCATCTGTCATCGTCCATCGCCCATCTTCCATCCTCCAACCCCCATCTTCCGCCATGCACCCCGCCCCCAACGTCACCCGCCGGCACTTCTTCCAGGACTGCGCCCTCGGGGTCGGCAAGATCGCCCTCGCCTCGCTGATGACCGACGGCCTGACCGGACGCCTGGCCGCAGCCGGCTCCGGCATGCGCGCGGGACTGCCGCATCACGCTCCCAAGGCCAAGGCCGTCATCCACCTCTTCATGGCTGGCGCGCCCTCGCAGCTCGAGCTCTTCGACAACAAGCCGGCCCTCGCCAAGCTGGAAGGCAAGCCCCTGCCCCCTTCGGTCATCAACGGCCAGCGCTACGCCTTCATCCGGCCCGACGCGGCCGTGCTCGGACCCCGCTACAAGTTCGCCCGGCACGGACAGTCCGGCGCCGAGCTCTCGGAGATGCTGCCGAACATCGCCACCGTCGCCGATGACATAGCCATCGTGAAGTCGTGCCGGACGACCCAGTTCAACCACGCCCCGGCGCAAATCTACATGAACACGGGCTTCTCCCAGCCCGGACGGCCCAGCATGGGCTCCTGGATCACCTACGGCCTCGGCTCCGAATCCAAGGACCTGCCCTCCTTCGTCGTGATGAGCACCGGCAGCGGCATCAGCGGCGGGGCGGCCTGCTGGAGCAGCGGATTCCTGCCCACCAGCCACACCGGCACGCGCTTCCGCAACACCGGCGACGCCATCCTCAACACCGGCACCCCGGCCGGCATCGACCCTGCCACGCAGAAGGACACCATCGCGCTCATCAACGCGATGAACGACCGACGCCTCCGCCTCGACGGCGACAGCGAGATCGCCACCCGCATCGCCAACTACGAGATGGCCTACCGCCTGCAGACCTCGGCGCCCGAGCTCATGGACCTCTCGACGGAATCCAAGGAAACCCTCGAGCTCTACGGCTGCGACCCCAAGGTGCCCTCCTTCGCGCGCGCCTGCCTGCTCGCCCGACGCATGGTCGAACGCGGCGTGCGCTTCATCAACATCTACAACGAGGGCTGGGACGCGCACAGCGACGTCGCCGGCAACGTGAAGAACAACTGCGCCAAGACCGACCGCGCCTCGGCCGCCCTCGTCAAGGACCTCAAGCGGCGCGGGCTGCTCGACAGCACGCTCGTGATCTGGGGCGGCGAGTTCGGCCGCACCCCGATGGTGGAGGCCAGCGTCTCGCTCGGTCGCAGCATGGGACGCGACCACCACCCGCAGGCCTTCTCGATGTGGATGGCCGGCGGCGGCATCAAGGGCGGCCAGACGATCGGGGAGACCGACGAAATGGGCTTCAACATCGTCAAGGACGAGGTCCGCGTGCCCGACCTGCAGGCGACAATCCTCCACTGTCTGGGCGTCGACCATGAGCGCCTCACTTTCCGCAACGCCGGCCTGGACTTCCGTCTCACCGGGGTCGAGCCCTGCCACGTGGTGAAGCAGCTGCTGACCTAAGCGAAGGTAGTTGAGCCCGGGGCCGGGCGCACCGAGGATGGACGGGCAACTTACCCCGAACACAAGGGTTGTACCTGTACCCCCACATGCCCGCCTTCTCCCTCGCCATCTTCTGGGGCGCCCTGCTCCTCTTCCTGATCCAGCCGCTCATCGCGAAGTACATCCTGCCGTGGTTCGGAGGAAGCCCGGCCGTCTGGACGACCTGCATGCTGTTCTTCCAGCTGCTGCTGCTCGGTGGCTACGCTTACGCTCACTTCAGCACCACCCGCCTGCGCACGCGCACGCAGGTGATTGTACACCTCTCCCTGCTCGGGCTTTCGCTGCTGCTCCTGCCGATCGCCCCGGGCGACCAGTGGAAGCCCGCGGACGGCTCGTCCCCGACCGGCTCGATCCTGTTGCTGCTGCTGGCGACCATCGGACTCCCCTACCTCGCCCTCTCCGCCACCGGCCCGCTCTTCCAGGTCTGGTTCAGCCGCACGCATCAGGGCGTGTCGCCCTACCGGCTCTACGCGCTCTCCAACGTCGGTTCGCTGCTCGCGCTGCTCGGCTATCCCTTCCTGATGGAGCCTCACCTCGGCCGTCACGACCAGGCGCTCTGGTGGTCGGCCGGGCTCGCGATCTTCGCCGGGCTCGCCGCCTGGTGCGGCCGCCAGGTCTGGCGCCTGGGCGACCTTCCGCCGGCGTCCGTGACGGCGGGAGGCGGCACGACCGGCGGACTTGACCGCACGCTGTGGCTGGCGCTGCCGGCCTGCGGCGTGATCCTGCTGCTCTCCGTCACCAATCGCCTCTGCCAGGACATCGCGGTCATTCCGTTCCTCTGGGTTCTGCCGCTGAGCCTTTACTTGCTCACTTTCATCATCTGCTTCGACAGCCCGCGCTGGTATCGGCGCGCCCTCTGGCTGCCGCTGCTGGCCGTAACGCTACTCGCGACGGCCGCCTGGATGGTCCAGGGCAACATGGCGACGCCGACGCAGGCCTGGCTGGCCCCCGTCGCCTGGGCGATGGAGGCCGCGGCCGGACTTTCGATGTTCGGCGAAATCGGACTCTTCCTCACGGCGCTGTTCGTGGGCTGCATGGTGTGCCACGGCGAAGTCTACCGCCTGCGCCCGTTGGCGGGCGGTCTCACCGGCTTCTACCTCTCACTCTCCGCCGGCGGGGCCGTCGGCGGGCTCTTCGTGGCGCTCGGAGCTCCGACGCTGTTCAATGACTACCTCGAGCTGCACGTCGGCCTGTTCCTGCTGGCGGCCCTGACCCTGGCCGCGCTCTGGGCGGCAACCAACAGTCCGCTCACGCGCTGGCGGCGACCCTGGGTCTGGTGCGGCCTCATCCTGCTCCTGGCTGGATTCGGCGAGGCGCTCCGCATCGACGCCCAGGCGCCCGTCGCGGGCCGCATCGAACAGTCACGCAACTTCTACGGCGTGCTCAAGGTGCTCCAGGAGGGCGAGGGCGACGACTTCTCCCACACGCGCACGCTGCAGCACGGCGGCACCACCCACGGGCTGCAGTTCATGGCCGAAGCCCGCCGACGCATCCCCGCGTCCTACTACACGGGGTCCAGCGGCATCGGACGCGCGATGCGCACGGTCTGGCCGGCGGGCGGCCGCCGCATCGGCGTGGTCGGACTGGGCACGGGCAGCATGGCCTCCTGGGGACGCCCGGGTGACGTGATGCGGTTCTACGAGATCAACGACGAGGTCGTCCGCATTGCGCGCGGCTCCTTCACGTTCCTGACGGACACGCCAGCCAAGGTCGAACTGGTCATGGGCGACGCTCGCCTCTCGATGGAACGTGAAAAAGACCAGCGCTACGACGTGCTCGTGCTGGACGCGTTCAGCAGCGACGCGATTCCCGCGCACCTCCTCACGAAGGAGGCCTTCACGATCTACCGACGCCACCTCAAGCCGGAAGGGGTCCTGGCCGTGCACGTCTCCAACCGCTACCTCGACCTCGAGCCGGTCGTGCGGCTCATCGCGGCGGACTCGGGCTTCGGCGTCGCGGTCATCAACGATGACGACGTCGGGGAGTTCCAAGTCGACGAATACACCGGGGGCGCCTACACCTCCGACTGGATGCTGCTGTCCTCGGACGCCAAGGTACTGTCCCAGCCCCTCATCGCCAAGGCGGCCTCCGAGACCCCGGAGACGCCGGCCGACGCGCGCGCCTGGACCGATGACCGCAGCGACCTGCTGGGCGTCCTGATGGCGGAAGAAGGCACCTTCCTCGCCTGGCTCAAGGGGCTCTGACCGCTTTCCGCTGGCACGGGCCCGTCCTTCCGACCATAAAGGCAGGACCCATGTGCACGCTCATCGCCGCCCTGCTGTCCCTCTCCGCCACGGCTCTGGCCGCCGAAGGTCCGAGGAAACTGACGCTCGCCGACTTCACCGACCAGGAAGGCAAGGCTCCGAACGCGATGTGGTCGACCGACGCCGACGGCGTCATCCATCTCAAGGGCAAGGGTGGCGGCGCGCTCATCTCCAAGGAGGAGTTCGGCTCCTTCGAGCTCACCTGGGAATGGAAGCTCGAAGCCAAGGGCAACAACGGCATCAAGTACTGGGTCACGAAGATCGGCAAGGAGTGGCTCGGCGTGGAATACCAGATGATCGACGACAACGGCCACCCGGACGGACTCCGCGGCGGCTCCCACAACACGGGCAGCATCTATGACATCGTGGACTCGGCCAAGGACAAGGCCCTGCGCCCGGTGGGCGAATGGAACGCCAGCCGCATCGTGGTGAAGGACGGACGCATCGAGCACTTCCTGAACGGCAAACCGGTCTCCTCCGCCGACACGAAGTCCGAGGACTGGAAGGCCGCGGTCGGCCGCAGCAAGTTCCGCACGAAGCAGGGCTTCGCGCCCGGCAAGGGCAAGCTGATGCTCACCGAGCACAGCGACCCCTGCTGGTTCCGCAACCTCGCCATCCGACCGCTCTGAGCGGATGCGCGCCTCCGTCGCCACGCTGCTGCTCCTCTGCGCCGCCCTGACGGGCGCGGAGAAGAAGCCGAAGGCGGCCGCGCAGCCTTGGGGCGACTGGGTCGAGGCCGACTTCCCCTTCTTCTCGTCCGTCATCGACGCGCGTCGCGCCGGCACGGGGGCGAAGAACTTGTCGCCGCGCGCGATCGTGCTCCCATTGGAGCACGGCTGCTTCGTGGCGGTCGACGTCGACCTCTGCCGGGTCGCCGCCATCTGGCGCGGCAAGGGCGTCACGGACAAGGCCCTGGCTCCGGGGTCCTATCACGACCCGGGACGCAAGACGCCCGACGGACAGTCGCCGCTCCCCACGCCGGACGGCAAGCTGTGGATCGGCAACGGACTGCTGCCCGGCTGGCAGTCGGGCGCGCTGCGACGCGACGATCCCCGCGAGCCGGCTCCCAGTCCCGAAGAGGTCGGCCTCGGCGCCCTGCCCGAGGGCATGGCGCGCTTCCGCTCCATCGGCATCGCCGGCAACAAGGTCACGCTGCGGTACGCCGTCGGCGCCACGGAAGTTTCGGAACGCTGGCAGGCGTCACTGCACAAGGGCGAACCCTACGTGGAACGGCGACTTTCCCTTGGCCGACGCGACAAGGACCTGATCCTGGTGGCCGGGGCGCGCATCAACGGCCCCTCCCAGGAGATCGAGCCCGGCCTGACCCTCTCCGGCTTCGGCCAGGCCGAGGACGACCCCGACTACTTCCTGTTCCGTTTCCCCGCCGGCGATCCCGCCACCGCCTGCGTGACGTACGGCGACGAGAAAAAGCCGCCAGCCGGACGTACGGACTTTGAGAAGCCTGCGAGCACGGGTCTCCGCTGGAAGGGTGCCGAGATGACCTCCACGCGGCTCTCCGACTCCAAGGAGGCCTACGTCGTCGATGAAATCGGGCTTCCCGTGCCCAACTCCTGGAAGCGGGCCGTCCGCCCCTCGGACGTGCAGTTCCGTAAGGATGGAAGCGCCTTCGTCGTCACGCTGGACGGCGACGTGTGGTCGGTGGCCGGACTCGCGGGAGAATCGCCCCGACCGATCTGGCGTCGATTCACCTCCGGCCTCCATGAGCCGATGACCCTGGCCGTGCGGGACGGAGAACTCTTCGCCTTCGACCGCAACGGCATCTGGCGCCTGCGGGACCTCGACGGCGACGGCGAGGCGGACGAACACGAGCTCTTCTGCAACACCTTCGCCCAGACCGCCGACATGCGGGAATTCCCCAGCACGCTGAGGGTCGGTCCGAAGGGCGAGTTCTTCATCGCCAAGGGAGGTCAGGAAGCCGCGACGATCGGCAAGCACAACGGCAGCGTGCTCAGGATCTCGGCCGACGGCTCCCGTCACGAAGTGCTGGGCTACGGCTTCCGACAGCCCAACCTCTCCGTGCATCCGGTCACGGGACTCGTGACCTCCAGCGACCAGCAGGGGCACTACGTGCCCAGCACGCCCATCCACGTCGTCGAAGGGCGCAAGTTCTACGGCTTCCTCAGCCACACGCTTCCCAAGGAGGGCTACCCGGCGCCGATCGAGCCGCCCCTCACCTGGATGCCGCACGCGGTGAACGCCTCCGCGCTCTCCCAAGTATGGCTCATCGGCGCGAAGATGGGGCCGCTGGACGAAGGACTGGTCCAGATCTGCTTCAACAAGCCGGACCTGCTCCGGGTGAACTTCAACCGCCGCGGCGCACGCGCGCAGGCCAGCGTCGCGAGCGTGGCGCAGGGCTTCACCTTCCCCCCGCTCAACGGTTCGGTGAATCCGACGGATGGTCAGCTCTACCTCGCCGGATTCCAGATCGCCGGCTGGGGCAACATCCTCGACTCGCTCGCCGGCATCGGGCGCGTGCGTCACACCGGCGCCCCGCTCCTCGTGCCGAAGGAAGTGGCCCCCATGGACAAGGGCGTGCTGGTGCGCTTCGAGGTTCCGGTGGACCGCGCCAAAGCCTCCGATCCCGACAACTGGTCGCTGGCCACCTGGCACTACCGACGCGCCCCCTCCTACGGCTCCGCCCAATACAAGGAGGACGGCGCGACGGGCAACGACTGGCTCACGCCCAGCGCGGCCTACGTGTCCGAGGACGGCAGGTCGGTCTTCATCGCCACTCCCGGCATCCGGTCGGTCGAACAGCTGCGGTTGGGCTGGTCGATCACCAGCGCCGAAGGCCGTAAGATGGAGGACAACGCCTACACGACGATCCACGAGCCGACGCCGTTCGATCCCGCCAAGGAGGGCTTCGGCGACCTGAAGGTCGACCTCACGCCCCGCCAGGCCAGAGCGATGGCCAAGGAGACGGTCTCCGTGGAGGAGGGTCGTCGGCTCTCGACGGTCTTCGGATGCGTCGCCTGCCATTCGGTGACCGACACCGCCATGACCAACGTGGGCCCCAAGTGGAAAGGTCTCTACGGCTCGAAGCGCGACTACGTCACGGACGCCAGGAAGAAGGGCTCGCTGAAGGTGGATGACGCCTACCTACGCGAGTCCATCCTGAAGCCCGAGGCCAAGAAGCACGCCTCCTTCCTGAAGTCGGAATTCGCGATGCCCAGCTTCGCCGGCGTGATGACCGACGCCCAGATCGAGTCGGTCATCCTCTACATCCGTTCGCTGCGCTGAGATGGCACGCCTGATCGCCGCCCTGCTCCTCTGCGCCTCCGCCGCCTGGGGCGCCAGCCGTCCGAACTTCGTCGTCGTGTTCATCGACGACCTCGGCTGGGGGGACTTCGGATGCTTCGGCGGCAAGGACGCGCGCACGCCCGAGGTCGACCGGCTGGCCGCCGAAGGCCGCCGATTCACCCGGTTCTACGTCAACTCCCCGATCTGCTCGCCCTCACGCTGCGCGCTGCTCACCGGGCAGCACCCGCAGCGCTGGCGCATCACGTCGTATCTGAACAACCGGGCCGACAACGAAAGGCGCGGGCTCGCGCAGTGGCTCGATCCCCGCGCGCCCTCGCTCGCCCGCACGCTCAAGCAGGCCGGCTACGCGACGGGTCAGTTCGGCAAGTGGCATCTGGGCGGGCAGCGCGACGTCGATGACGCGCCCGCGATCACGGCCTACGGCTATGACGAATCGCTGACGAACTTCGAGGGCATGGGGCCCAAGCTGCTGCCGCTCACCCTGCGTCCGGGCGAGGAGAAGCCGGGGCGCATCTGGGCCGACGCCGAGCGTCTCGGCGGACCGGTGAAATGGACGC
>Ga0194123_10005043_pt1 | contig 14436 bp, 5 predicted proteins | sample TA2MahsurfametaG_5_FD_155479 | JGI IMG/M metagenome (GOLD analysis project Ga0194123, IMG submission 155479) | Freshwater microbial communities from Lake Tanganyika, Tanzania - TA2015023 Mahale A surface | ecosystem: Environmental > Aquatic > Freshwater > Lake | place: Tanzania: Lake Tanganyika... | reverse complement strand
CGATCCAGCGCCGGGCTTTGGTCTCGATGGCCGCGAGGTCAGTGTCGTCAAGGTTGTCGATCTCGGCAACTTGACCGGCGATGTGTTCGACGACGGTGCCAGCGCCGCCGGCGAACAGGCTCTGTTGGCCGGAGCGGGCGGTCTTGTTGCGCTTCTTGAGGCTGGTGACCGTTGCCTTGTCATCACCGGTGAGTGGTTTGAACGCGTCGTCGGGTACGCCAGCGTCGAGGAGTTCGGGTGTGGCGCCGATGAGGCCGTTGCCGCGCACGATGCGGTGGTCGAGGAAGCCGAGTGGTTTGCCGGGCTCCATGGATTCCATCCAGAGGCTGACCTTGCACAATTCGACGGCCATGGGGTTGAGGTCGATGCCGTGGATGCAGTGAGCGATCACGTCACGCAGGGCTGTTCGGGTGGCGTCGGGTGATGGCTCGTCGTCACCGGTGCGGACGGCGGCGAGTCGCTTGGCGATCCGGTGGGCGGCGGCGATCAGGAAATGGCCAGACCCGCACGCCGGATCGATCACCTTGAGCTCGAGGATCGCCTCCTCAGAGTTCGGTTTCGCCGCAGCCTCGGCGACCACCGGGTCGACGGCGGAGTCGAGGAGTTCGGTGATGAGGCTGGTGGGTGTGTAGTAGCTGCCGGTGGTTTTGCGTTCGTTGCCTGCGGCGGTGTTGAGGTTGAACGTGCCGGCGTCGGTGTTGACCTCGGGGTGTTGCTCGAGCAGCGATTCGTAGATGGCGCCGAGTTCCTCGGTGCCCAGGTTGCGGTAGTCGATCGGCCGCAGGACACGTTCGTTGCGGTCCTCCACGTAACCGATGTGCCGGACCGCGGCCAGCAGGTGTTGGTTGGCGATCTGGGCGCGGTCGAGATCCAGGCACGCCGCGTCAGACCACAGGAAGCTGCCCAAGCCCGGCAGGGCGAGCGCCGGGATGCCGTCGGGTTGGCCGAGACCGTGGAACACCACAGTGAGCGATGACCACAGGTCGGGGTGTGGGCCGCCGCGGCGGCGTGCGGCCAGGCTGCGGATGCGGTTCAGGCTGTAGAAGCGGGCGTAACGGCGTTGCGCGTCGAGCGCTGCGCCGGGTGGGTGCAACAGGTTGCGGTCCTCGGCCACGAACAAGAACAGCAGCCGGTAGATGACGCGGAGCAGTTGACGGTAGAGGTCCTGAGAGTCGAGATCGCCGGAGCGGAGACGCTCCTTGAGCACCGTGTTGGCCGGATGAGCGACGAAACCGGTGCCGAGCGCTTCGATCGCAGCCTCCACACCACCCCGAAGATCATCCCGAGCACGGGTGCCGGTCTCGGCGGCGACCTTGGTCCACTGCTCCAGCCAACACTCCGCCGGATTGTCGGCTTCAACGCGCGACTGGTGACAGGTACGCCACAACACCACGAAATCCTCATACACCTCGTCGGAGAACATCGCCTCAAGATCGAACTCGACGAACGCCTGCCGGGTGAGTGACGCATTGTCACGCAACAAGCGCAACACACGCCCGTTCGACACAAACGCCCACAAATGCTCACCCGAACGATTCAGAAGCTCCTGCACCATCGAATGCGGCGACGCACCCGCCGCACCCTTCACACCCGCCGTCCGACGATCAATCGGCAACCTGGCCGACACCAAATGAATCGGGATATGACCCCAACCATGCGAAATCGGGTAGTCCTTGCCATCGACAGTGAGTGCCCGCCGCACCGGAAGACGGCCATAACCCAGCACCTCGAACAACACAAGCAGCCACCGATCACGAGTGACCGTGGTGCCCGTGTCCTCATCAGCCATCACCGCAAGACGACCCGAAAAGTCCTTCCACGCACCACGCAAACGATTCCACGCATCCGTAATCCGAGCCCCAAACACCTCACCCTTCACCAAGTGATAATCAGCAGCACCAACACCAGGAACCAACCGATCACCCTGCGCCACCAACGCCAACAAATCCGTCGGCAACAAACCACCCTCAGTACGAATCGTCGTAAACGACACGTCAACACTGGTCATCATGAGCCCCTGGACTCCGAGAGGACCTTCAGTAGGTACTCGGGGCGTTCGATGTACTGAGCGGACACCACGTGATTCAAGACGGCTGGTGATCGCTCACTGACTCGGGTTGGCATAGGTTCAGACAGCCCGACACGGGACAATTCACTGAACCCTTGAATCAGAAAGTTGCGTGGCTCTAGCTCTGGCCCTGTGCCGATGAAGAGATATCCAAGGGCATTACGTCGCTGAGCAGCGCGGAATTTGCCCGGTGGAACACAAAATCCGGTGATCTGCCGGTGAGCGATTTGCGCTGTCATCACCTCAATGCGTCTGCCGCAAATCGACAGGTCAGAGTCCTCGGGCCGATCCTCTTCGAACCCACTCTCCACCGAGAATCCATTGCTCCGAAACCAGTTCCGCGCAGCCAGTTCGCCCGCCGCCCCACGGTACTGGGCTTGCGGATTTCGAGCGGTCGGCCGATGAACACTTTGCTGACGTTGAACCTCCTCCAGTCGCGCAAGTGCAAGGCGACGAGCAGTCTCAACATCAGTATCGTCGATCTCGACCCAGACAGCTGATTCCACTGGCGTCTCAAACCTCAACCAGGCAGGAACACGTAGGCGCCGAGGATGTCGACGGGTCGGCGGGGTTCGACGCGGTTGGCGCCAGTACGGGCCTTGACGGCGTCACGAACCCGGTTGTGGCTGTCGAGTAGCTGGGCTGCTGCCGTGTCGGCGAACATGTCGAGCGTGGTGCCAAGAGCTGGGAGGGCGCCGGCGACGGCCTCGAAAAACTCCTTTTCCTGGAACTCGTCCACGTTGGCAGACGGTGTGGCATCGAGCAGGGCGTCGATGGTGGGCTGGTCGAGCCAAGTGGGGTTGTCGCCGGTGCCGGTGTAGGCGACGACGGCTGCCTGTTCGGCGAGCAACTGGCCGCCGGCGCCCGCTAGGTGGATGTCGAAGCGGTATCGCAAAACCAGAACCGTGGTGAGCGTGGTGACGGCTTTGGTGCGCATGACACCGGCGCGGGTGGCCGGCCCAATGCGGAGTGGATCGAGGGCGCTGTCGAGCACGTAGGCGGCGAGGCCGCTGACGGCAGGATGTGTTCGAGTAAGCAGCAGATCCTTGTCCCCGGCCGGGGGTTCGAACCGGGCGGTGATCGCGGTGGTGTCGCCGAGGTTCATGGCGTCGCGCAGTGCGATCGGGGTGTTGGTCAGGTCGATGCTGATCGGTGCTGAGCCCGCAACATGTGCGCCAGATGACTGCAGTGCGTCGGTGATGAACCGGCGGACATCGTTGGTTGCGCCGAGAGCGGCCTGCATCGCAGCAAGTTCACGGGCGACTTCGGTGGGTTGGATACTGTTCTGGGCGAACACGGTGCGGCTGCGCTTCTCACGCTCGGCGGCGTTTGTCCAGTTGTCGAGCACCAGTTGAGCGGCGGGCTCCATACCCTCGAGGGTGAGCTGGGCGCCGCGACCTTCGCGGAGAAGTGCGCCTTCGATGATCGCTTCGGCGACTGCGTTGGCGTCACCCGGAATCGGCACCGAGTAGCCGAGCGACGTGCGAATGGCGGCATGCCGGCGCAGCAGGACGTCGAGCACGAGACCGTCGATGCCGTTGTCACGGCCGTAGTAGGTGACGACTTTGACGCGACTGCTCGGCTGGCCGAGCCGGTCGACACGCCCTTCCCGTTGTTCGTGGCGTGTGGGGGTCCAGGCGAGGTCGGCGTGGACGACTGCGTCGAAGCTGTGCTGGAGGTTGATGCCTTCAGAGAGGCAGTCCGACGCAACAAGGATGCGACGAGGGTGTTCGCCAAGTTCAGCAACGATCTCGGCGCGTTCTGACGATGGGATCTTCCCGCTGACACCACGTACTTCGATACTCGGAAATCGTTGAGTGAGTTCGGCCGTGTAGTAGTCGACGGTCGGGATATAGCGGCAGAACACGATCGGGTTGCAGCCCTCATCGAGCAGTTGCTGAACGATGTCGACGAGGCCCTGCAGTTTGGCGTCGTTCTTGCCGGACATCGCTTCGGCGAGTTTGCGCAGGTTGCCGAGCTTGGAGTTCTTGGTGACCTGCTGGCCGGCATCCTCGACGACGCCTCCGCCGGTTTCGTCGTCGAACTCCTCGCCTTCCTCGTCGCCCAAGTCGAGCGCGTGTTGACGGCCGACACGATCGGCTTCATTCACGTCGGCCGCGTCGGACGTGAGCGACCGCTTGGTGAGCGTGTCGATCGCCGCTGCCGGGCTGGAGGCGAGGCTGCGCAACAGCGCGACGATCGACCACCACTGCATCCGTTGACGACGCCGGTCGGTACTGGTATCACGTACCACTTCCCGGGCGTATTCGAGTGCTGCGTCGAACAGGGCTCGGCCTTCAGCGGTGAGCTGGTACGACACCTCGGTCTCGTCGCGTTCGGGGAACGGCGTGTCGATCTCGAGGTATTGGCGCAAGTCACCGCGGCGGCGTTGCACCATCTGCTGAGCGATTCGTTCACGATGCCGCCGGTTCTTCTCACCCGACAGGTCGTCGGGCAGGTTGGCGAACTCATCGTCGAGGAGGCCGATCAGGCTGCGGAACGCCAGCTCGTTCCCCGAGTGCGGTGTAGCGGTGACAAGCAGGATGTGCCGGTTCGGGTCGGCGGCGAGACCGGTAAGCAGCTCGTGTCGCAGCTGACGGCCGCCTTTGGTGGCACCGTCGAATGCGCAGGTGTGCGCTTCGTCGACGATGACCAACTCGGGTGCGGTGCGCAGGAACTCACTGCGTCGCCGGTCGGACTTGATGTACTCGGTGGACACGATCGTGATGTCGTGCCGGTCAAACAAGGTCTCCCCCACCTGACAGCCCCGCTCGAGACGGCTGGCGGTCGACGAGAGCACGATCGCCGCGTCGAGATGAAACCGGGATCGCATCTCATCCTGCCACTGGGTGGCGAGGTGCGGCGGGCACAGAACCGCGAGCCGACGCACTTTGCCCTGAGCGAGCATCTCGGCCGCGACGAGCAACGTCGAGACCGTCTTTCCGGTACCGACGTCGTCAGCGACGAGCAGTCGCACCGGATCGAGGCGCAGCGACATCATCAACGGCACCAACTGGTACGGACGCGGTTCGACGTTGATCTGACCGAACGACCGGAACGGGCCGGCGCTTGCCCGGAAGCCGAGCCGCAGCGCGTCACGCAACAGCCGTGCCGACCGAGCGTCACCGAGGTCGGCGACGGTGGGCGGCGGGAAAGAAGCCGATTCGACATGCTCCAGGTCGGGCATCACGCCGGCGATCTCGTCGGATGTGCCACCGAGAGGCTGCAGGATAAGCATGGTGTCGTCGCTGTCGGGCAGCACCACCCACTCACGTCCACGGGCACGCACCAGGGTTCCAACGGCGAACGTCATGCGGGGTGATCTCCTTGGCCGAACACGTCGGGGCGTTCGGCGATCTTGGCGGCCCAGTCGTCTTGATGGTGGAAGCGGATGACCGACCAGCCCTGTGCCTGCATGGCGGCAGTCTTGTCGGCGTCACGATCCTGACGGTCGGGGTGGTCGTGATGAGGGCCGTCGATGTAAACGGCGAGGAAGTGCGGCTCATCGTACACGAAGTCGGGTTTGGTGTGTGCCGCTTCGAAGAGGCGTTGCGCCCCATCGGGAAGGGTGTGGCGGCGGTCGTCGATGAACCGTAACCACGAGCGTTCCAGTTCGCTGCCAGCGAGGTTCGAGAGACGCTGCACCTGCTCGGCACGGGACACGGCGTTCGGTGACGCGACGGTGGTGCCGTCGCACCACGACATGAGCACGTCACGGATGGCGTGCCGGTCGACGATGCGATGATCCGGCTGGTTGTAGTAGCTGAGCAGGCAGTCGTAGCAGCCTGCTTCGCAGTCTTCCTTAGCGCCGGGCGCGTGGCGGCGGTCGTCGCCAGTGTCGGGATCGAAGTGGCAGATCTCGAGTGCTTGCCGGGCGACCTGTGCAAATGCGGTCGGGTCTTCGACGAGGCGCCGCAACACACCGGCGCCACCTTCGGCCGACTCGTAGGCCAACAGGAGGCGGCGGTCGCCGGTAGATGGGAGTGCCTCGAGCGCCAGTTCGGTGTCCTCCAACTGGAACGTCACCTGGATGGCAGTCTTGAGCGCGGCCTGCAGCGACGCCATCACCTGGTTGCGTTCCGCGTCATCGGCGGGGAGCTGTTCCGGGGCGATCAAGATGGCGTTGCGGGTGTCATCGACATACGGGATGACTTTGCGCACCCGGTCGCTCATCGGTTCGCCGTCGTCGTCGTCGCTGCCGTCGTCGTTCTTCGCCCAGTAGCCGCGTTCGATGTCGAGAGCGAAGCCGGGTTTGTCGGACGGTTTGCGGCGCTTCCAGCCGAGGTTGATCCGCCAGATGGTGGCCGAGTGCCCGTAGCGCAACGTGATGACCGGCGTGCCGTTGACTTCGACGGTGGCGTGCTGGTGGCCGCGTTCGGAGAATCGCACACCTGAGCGCAGGTCGTAGCCCTGGCGTTGGCGTTCCTCTTCGTCGCTGCTGATGCGTTCCCGGCGCTTGGTGACGACGTTCTGCAGGCGGAACAAGTCGTCGTAGGCCGGTCCCATCTGGTGTCCGCAGTTCTCGCACAGGTCGATCTTCGCTCCGCCCTTGGTGAGCGGGTGGAGGTAACCGCAGGACTCACACAGCTTCGCCGAACGGGTGAGCATGCGATCGTCCGGGTCGCCGGTGGCGTCGGGAACCGGGAGGATCACCTTGTTGATCTGGTAACGGGACCCTTCGTGGTAGATGAAGTTCCGAGGGCCGAACTCGCTGACCGCGACGAAGCGAGGCCGCTGCAAGTACTCGTCGTTCCCGGTGCCGCCACGGCGTGCCGGAATGAACGCCGACAGGGGAAGACGTGGGAACGAGTAGCCGGGCAGGAACCCTTCGGACGCGAAGTAGCGGTAGGTGTAGAAGTCGGACTGGAACTGCCGCCCGCCTTCGCTGCGCAACAGTTCGAGTTGCGCCTCAGCCTCACGACGAAGCCGTTTGGCTTCGTTGTGGTCGTTTCGACGGGCAGCGTTAGCGATGACGGCAGTCTGCGCCTTCTGCTGCGCGAGAGCAGCGCGATACAGCCCGACCCAGCGTTCGGTCGCTGCTCGGAACTGCTCGCCGATGATGTGCAGCGTGTGGTCGAGCCAGTCGTCGGTCCACCACGTCGTTGCGAGCAGATCGGGCAGCACATCGGACAACACCGACTGCGCTCGCACTTTGGCGCCGGCACGTGGCTTGGCGCGATCGACATCGTTGGCGATCTCGTCAAGCAACACGAGCGACGGGTCGTCACCGACGAGGTCAACGATGCCCGACATCGACGAACCAAGGCTCATGCCGGTCTCAGCAAGCCAGATCGCATGCACGTGTGCCCGCACCAGATCTTCATTGGCGAGGTCGAGCCTGGGCGGGCTGACAGTGCCAGCCACCATACGTTCCTGACGACGGAAGAAGAACTGGTCGTGCGGCGACCCGGTAGTGCAATACGTGAACACCAACGCCGGCTGACCGGAACGGCCGGCGCGGCCCGAGCGCTGCGCGTAGTTCGCCGGTGTGGGGGGCACGTTGCGCATGCCGACCACGACGAGGCCGGCGATGTCGACGCCGAGTTCCATCGTCGGCGAGCAATACAGCACCGGCAGCTCGCCCGTTCGGAACTTCGCTTCACGCTCTTCCCGCAGCGATCCCGGAACCTGTGCGGTGTGCTCGGCCGCTTCGAGACCTTGGCCGTCGGCGGCGACCGATTTGTAGAAGTCGGCGAAGAACCGGTTGGCCTTCAAGCCGCCTTCGGGTGGGCGCGGCACCCGAATCGGGTCGGCGACCGGTGTGCCATCGCCCTTCATCCATCGCATCGCTGCCGCCGACAGCTGGTAGCCGGGTGGCAGGTCGTCTTTGGCGTCACGAACCTTGACGAGGATGCCGTACGACGCGAGCGCCGCCATCAGATCGGTGATGATCTCGTCTCGTTCAGGGAGCGTGAGTTTCGTTCCCCAGGACGCCAACGTGCTCGGTCGACCGAGGTATTGACCAAAACCGCCGCGGCCGGACACGAACAGGGCATCGCCTGTATCGGCTTTGCCCCGGGAACGCGGGTAGCACACGAACGCGTGGGTGAGTTGCTCGGATTCGTCGAAGCCCCATGCTCCCGACAGGTACTGGCTCGATGTCTGTTGGATCTGCTCAAGACGGCGGGCGTCGAGGTAGTCGACCTTTATTGCCAACTCCTGACGCAAGAAGTCGAGCAATGTCCTGCAAATCGTCGCCCGCTCGGTGGGGGACGCCGACACAAGCGCACCATGCCGGTCCTGCCACACCTCTTCATCGGCAACGAGATCGTCGAGAGCGAGGTAATCGATGCGCAGCAGACCCGTCTGCTCGAGATTGGGTGACGTGATTCGCCAACCGCGCCGCTGGTCGATGTAGAGCCGATAGCCGAGCACTTCCCGCAGCGCCTTCTCGGCCTCGATGACAGCGACGCCCTTCACCGTCGGATCCTGCATGAACAGCGCCTTAGGCAGGTTCAGGGCGTCGAACACCTGCTGGGTGAGGACGTCATGGGACAGGCCGGTCGGCCCGGCAGCCTCGACAGCCCGGTACAGCGCTGAGCGCAGCAGACCGACCTTGATGAAGTCATTGAAGTGCCCGGCTTGCAGCGACGCGTCCTGCCGGTTGTCGGAGAATGCCAACAGCTTCTTCTCACGATCGGCGACCGTGTGGTCGGCCAACAACGAGCGCACCGCCGCGGCGGACAGGATCGTCGTTGCGGTGCTGCGTCCGCCGGAGCCAAGCGTCGACAGACGCCCGGAGTCCTTGCCGCGTGACGGGTAGGCGACCTCGCAGTGCAAACAGAACCGGAACGGTGCCGGGATGAACCATGCGGTGAGCGGACCAGCACCCACCTCACCCTTGGCGGACAGCGTCAAGCGTTCCGGTAGTTGTTTGCGGTAGTTCGAACGAACCTTGAAGGTGCCGTCCGGGCGTTCCTCGAGCCACGTCTCCGGCAGACGTTCCACGATGTCTGCCACGTCATCAGGCCAAGGGCGTGATGACGACACGTACACGTATCCATCGGTGCCCTGCGTTTCGGTCGGGAGACCGAAGTTTCGTTCCTCGAGCACCCCGTCCTCACGTCGGACGACCGAGTAGTACTCTTGGCCGCACTCACGGCAGAACACCAGCGGCAACAGCACACGGTCGCGTTCACCGGGCACGAACTGCTGCGGGTTGACGGTGATGTACCGGGAGTCCTCGTCCTCGAGTGACGCGTACACCGTGTCGCCACGACTGATGAACTGATGCAACCGGAAGGCGAACACCGGGAACCCGTTCGGCTGGCTGATCGTGTTGCCCAACATCAGTTGGTCCTCGATCGCTTCGGCGCACACATTCGCCGGGACACCCACCAGAGCAGCGAGTTCGTCGGCCGCTCCCCCTGTGCCCCTAACAGTGCGTGGTGTGGTGCGCACCAGCCGGCCCGAAGGTTCCTCGACGCGGATGCCAAACGTCGCTTCGATCCACCGAGACAACGGATCAGCCACGAACGAGTCGTAGTCAGCCCCACCACCAGGCGGGATCAGGAGTCGGTCCCGCAACGCGGTGACGTCGGCCGGGTTGCCGGCGTCAAACGGTGCGGTCGACCGGCGGAGGGTCTCACCGATCACGTTGCCGGCCGGCACCGGGTTGCCGAACAGCATCGACGCCACTCGGGCCACCTCGGCCTGCTGCTCAGCGAACGTGCCGCCCGACGACATGGTGGCCGACGTACCGATCACCTGCAGATGCGTCGCGTCACATGCTTCTCGCACACGTCGAGCGAGCAAGGCCACATCAGCGCCCTGACGTCCGCGGTAGGTGTGCAGCTCGTCGAACACGAGGAACTGCAGCCCGTTCGCCTGCTCCACCAGCTGTCGTTCGTCGACACGGGTGAGAATCAGCTCGAGCATCACGTAGTTCGTGAGAAGAATGTCGGGCGGATTGGCGATGATCTCGAGCCGCTTCTCTTCCGATTCCTGGCCGGTGTAGCGCTCGAACCGAACCGGTTCACCACCCGGTGCGTAGCCAAGCTTCAAGAACTTGGTGAGCTCGCCTTCCTGGCTGTTGGCGAGCGCGTTCATGGGGTAGACGATGATCGCCTTGATGCCCTTCGTCCCCTTGGTCTTCAGAACTCGGTCGACGATCGGGACAATATAGGAGAGGCTCTTGCCGGAGCCGGTACCCGTGGTCAGGACATAGTTGCCGCCGGTCTGGGCCACCTTGATGGCATCCAGCTGGTGGCGATGCAGAGTCATCGGCTGCTTCAGCGAGCCGTCATCGTTCTTGATCCGGAAGATGTTCGAGCACTCTGGGTGCAACAGCCCCGACGCAACGTGCTCGTCGATGAGGCCGCCCGACTCGAAGGCGGGGTTGAGGCCGATCCGGGGTTCGGGCCACAGCAGGCCGTTCTCAATATTTTCGTCGACCTCGGCCTGGATACGAGCGTCACGAATGGACATAAAGGACGTGATGTAGTCCCGGTAGTCGCCGATGACTCTGTCTCTCAGTTGGAAAACGTCCACTTCGCCCCCAAATTCTACCCCAGTGCAGGGCTTACGGCTTCCAGATTAGTTCTCGGAAGTCACCAAGTTTCAAAGGTGCAACGGCAAAGTATGCATCGATCACAAACGGTGTGACTTGGGGAGGAAGAGTTTTCGTCACCTACCACGCACAACGTACATGAGCCGATTCGAGTTGGAGGAGCGCCCGACTGGTCGCCAATGAGGAAAAGGCCTATAGAAGGCTGAGTCGTTCTGGCGAAAGCGAAGGTGTTGATGTCGTGGCAACACGATGCGTACGGCGAGAATCAAACTCAATCTAATGAGCCGATTGTAAGCCCGTAAATCACCAAAGCATGCGAAAGCCTGCGCCGAACACGACCTGATTTCAAGGCTATGGGCCCTAGTCTCGGCAAGGTGCAACGAAGTGCCGGCGATCCAGCCTGACCAGTCCGTCTCTCTGCTCGCTTTCGCAATGAGTTCATTCCTCCGATTTCACTACTATTCGCGAAATTGGATCCCCCTTCAGAGTCTTATTTCGGAGCTTTCATGGCAAACGAATCGTCCCTGGTAAGAGTGAAATTCTTTGGACCGAATCGCAAAGAAGGGAAACTTTGGGGGTATGTCTCCGTCTTCGTTCCTGTAGAAACCCAACGCGACATTTACGTCACAGAGCCTGCATTTTTCAACAAACGAATTCCTGAGGGGACTTTGGGAACTTGCTTTATTGACAATGCCGACAAGCGGTCAAACCTTTCAAGATTCGAGCCATGGTCAGCTTCGGAACGCCAGATCGAAGTGTTGTTAAAGCTGATTTCGGAATTCGCAGAGCACAACCGCGATCTGCCCAGTCTGGTTCAAGATTTGATTCGCCGACTAAAGCCCCACTTGGCTCATGGAATCCCAAGAGAACACCTCACCGACCAACAAATCGCGGTGATAGCTAGCGCTTCCTTCCAGTCTCTGATTGCAGAACTCAATCGGACTATCGCTGGTAATAGAGAAATAGGTTGGTTCAGCCGGATCTCGAAACTCCCGATATCCAGTAGGGACGAATTCGAAGACGTGTCATCTTTGCTTGTTGAACACCTAGGCAATAGTGCAGTCGCCGACTCACTAGTCAAGTCGGCTTCGAATCTGAAAATTAGCCTTCTGAATACCCGTGTGTTTTCGGCTCTCCCGGCTGAGACACAACTTCGGACCTTGCTACTCGAAGTTTCGTCAAAGGGTTGGATGCCAGAAACCTCACTATCCCTTGCTACGCAGATTCGGGACTTGATTCCGCGGGTGGACGTCCATTCCCTCTCATTTCTTTTGAGTTCAATGCCACCGGACTTTCTACTTGACTTTCCGGAGCTTCTCAAAGCTGACCGCAGTCCAGCTACAAGGATCGCATCACGAGCTCTGTCAGCATCTTCAAAGCGCGATAAGCGCTCAGCGCCTTTCATCCAGCATGTTGAAGAAGTCTTATCCGAGGCGCAACGAGGGTTGAGCACCCTAGGATTCCAGAGGTCGGCCGCGTTTCAAGCCAAGGTTGTCCTCGGATTTCATCCATCGCTGGCTCGTCGATGCGCCGAGAAGAATCTCTTACTAGCCGAAGTTGAACACCAGATACTTTGCGTTAGAGGCAGTACCTGTTTGCATAAACAAACTCTCGAGGACATAGTTGGTCACGCGATTGGCGATTTCACCCACTCATCTGCGACGGGAGGGAGTTTTAATCAGAACCTTTGGATAAGCCGACTTTCAGCCCTCGTGCACTCCCCTCGTAGCGAGGACGTCGAATCGGTTGCCCTCCTGGTTCAAGAGCTTGCGCTTCATCTCCTAGGCCGCGGTGAACTCAAATCTTCAGTAGGTCTGATGTCGCGGCTTTTGCCTCGCTGTTCCCCCGGGGAGGCACCGTTCTGTGAAGGTAAGCCCCCCTCTGAAGGCTTTTCTGACCCGTTTTGCCCACGAACCAAACGCGGATGCGGTGAAGCCATCACAGGGCCGAAACGTTCAAGAGATTTCGAGGACCTGAGCCTGATGGACATCATCGGCACCGCGGTTACGACCGCCTCAGTACCTCTAAACAGGAAGACATTGCTCAACACACTTGCTGGGTGGGTGAATCGTTTGTTGGAGGTTGAAGATCGACTCATTTGTCAAGGTTGCTCGGAACGCCTCGTCGTTGACCCCGAGTATTCGAAAAAGTATACGGCTCGCTATGCGGCAACACTCTTTAGGTGTCCGGAGAACTGTGGCGGCGAGAAGGTGTACCTGAGCCATTGCTTTCATTGCTCTGCCATTATTGACAGTAGGGAGTCTCAGTTTTCTTATAACGACAGCACTGGAGTGGTGGCAGGTCCAGGGAAGCGAGATCAAGCTTCTACAGGGACCTCAAAGTATCTCTGTATCAAATGCGCCAATGACTTCAAGCCAGCTTGTCCAAGTTGTGGAGAAGCATCTGAGGCCGCAACTGTCAGGGATGTGCGGACTTGTAGTAGGTGCGGTCATAGTGTCTGGAGGTCCCGCAAGTACCGACTACCGAAAGTAGATTTTTTCTCAACTCTGCGAGCTGGTTCGGAGAATTTGGAATTCGTTGAGCACGAAAGATGGGGCGAAGAACCTGGAATTAGGGCTCTCCGGCACATCGCAAATAGCCATGGGGATGGATTCTGAATTGAGAGATCTCGAATCCATGCCAGATTGAGCCCGGCATCTTTATCTACTGACCTAAGTACATTAGAAGGGGAAATCACTCGGATTCGCCGAGGTTTCGTCGTGCTGAAACTCAAAAGCGGCTTAACCGCTCGTCGTCGCAACGCTTCGATGCGAGTTGTACATCGATGTTGGTGAAGAGAACGCCAACATTCGCATTTTCAACCAACTCCGAGACTCCAAGAACGAAATCGAGTCTGCGATTGGTGAAAAGTTGAACTGGGACTCACTCGAGGGTCGACGAGCTTGTCGAGTCAGCCTTAGTACCCCCGGAACCCCCCTTCGATGATGACTTCACCCGCGCTTCATTGCGGTGGCGTACACCCAGCGCTTCACCGCTCGTGGCAACAACGCACTCACCCACGCCAGCCCCTTGTACAGCGCACCCGGCACACTGATAGCCCGGCTCTTGGCGCAGTCTGCCAAACCGTCGGCCGCCACCTTTTCGGCGGTCAACCACGCGAACACCGGGAACCCGCGCTGCAATCCCTCGGTGTTGCTCACACTCTGGAACTCGGTGCGTGTCAGCCCCGGACACAACGCTGTCACGTGCACGCCGGCCCGCTTGGCCTCCTCGTGCACCGCCTCACTGAAGCTGGTGACGAACGCCTTGGTGGCCGCGTACACCGCCAACCGCGGTCCGGCCTGAAAACCCGCCACGCTCGACACGTTCAGAATCCACCCGCGCCGACGCTCCACCATCACACTCATCGCCGCGTGCGACAGCCGCACCAACGCGCTTACATTCAAGGCGATCTCGTCCTGCAACCGATCGGCATCAATCTGCTCGAAGTACCCCGACGAACCGAACCCGGCATTGTTCACCACCAGATCGATGGGACGGGACACGTCGGCGATGCGCGCACCTACCGCGTCCAATCCCTCGCGGGTGGTCAGGTCGGCGACCAGCACCTCGAAACCCGGATACAAACGGGCCAACTCGGCAAGGCGATCACCACGACGCGCCACCAACACCGTGGGCACTCCGGCGCGGCCCAAACAGTGGGCCATGGCTTCGCCGATACCCGACGAGGCTCCGGTGATCAGCGCGGACCGAAACGGGAAGGTGGTCACGCGTGAATCAGTGCGCGGCGGCGGAGGTGCCCGACACGCCACCGGCCGCGGCCAGTCGAGCATGGGCCTTGCCCAACTCGGCGGCACCCTTGGCGTCGTGCTCGTGACGCAACTGCTCTTCCAAGCGC
>Ga0194123_10005041_pt1 | contig 14440 bp, 4 predicted proteins | sample TA2MahsurfametaG_5_FD_155479 | JGI IMG/M metagenome (GOLD analysis project Ga0194123, IMG submission 155479) | Freshwater microbial communities from Lake Tanganyika, Tanzania - TA2015023 Mahale A surface | ecosystem: Environmental > Aquatic > Freshwater > Lake | place: Tanzania: Lake Tanganyika... | reverse complement strand
GCCGGGATCCGCTCCTCGATCGAGACGTAGGAGAACAGGGAGGCGCTGCGCTCCCGGTGACCTCGCATCTCAGGTGGGCAGCTAACCCATTTTCGCGTAGGCCGGGTTTTTCAGCAAACTCCTAGGTGCGATGAGGCGACTCTCATGCTGCAGATGCGAAGGAAGGATTCGCCTGCCCAGGCCTGCAGCTACACAAAGGCTGGATCCAAGCGTTTGAGAGGATCCTTCCTAATCTGCTAATTGGTAATGAGTTCATTACGGAATTAAAATCTCAATATCTGCGTCGATTTCAAGCTCCACATTCGATTCTTCGGTTTCAATAATTAAATCCATTTCAGCCATTTCTGTCTTAATGTCATCGTCAACATGTACAGCTGATTCAGACTGAAGTTCTGCCAGTTCACCCTTAGCTTCATCGCTGATAACCTTTTCTTCCTTTATTTCGACATCCTCAATAGCTTTTTTCTTGGCAGCTGCTGCATCTTCCTTAACTGATTTATTTGAAATAGATTTACTGACGTGATGAAGGAACTCATAGTTTTTCCACAATCCAAATGGATTGACTCGCGTATTTCGCATTTCTTGTTTCAGCTCCTTATCTTCTCTCTTTGCTTCCTTCTCTTGCTGCTTAATTTCATTGTTTGAGTTGATAGGTGAAGGTGATGGTGCAGGAGGTGCATAGCCGGCCTTAGCGTTAGTCTGTTGCTCCCCTTCTGGAGTGAATGACTTCAACACATCAGCGACGGTGATTGTGTCACCCTGTTGAGCCTCTTCTGTCAGAACAATATTGTCACGTTGAAGATATTTCAATTGTGTATCACTGTACTTCGTCAGATTATGGATCCAAGCAGTGTAAATCTTATGTGAGTAGTCGTAATCGGTAATTTGCTGGAAGAGAACTTTATATGTTCCACTGATAGTGTTGTTCTCGTCAAATTTCTTGATTGCCGCATTAATCTGACCCAAGGATTCAACCTGAAGATTTAGAATTGAGCTGATGGTGGTTGAATTCTTGAGATAAAAAGAATAAGTATTTACAAAACCGCGATAATATTTAATGTAATTTTTGTGAATTAAGTCATGTTCTCGATCCGCTTTATATTTTTCACTTACCAATTTAGCGTAAGGAGCGATCGGAGAAAGTGGATTTATCTGGTGTCCAGTGAACCACTTTAATGCTGGAAGCTTGGTAATATTGTGCTTTTGAAGGAAAAAAGTCCACATGACCATATCGAAAATCTTATAACCAATTTTATGGTGCTTGTCAAAATTCTTAATATTCTTGGCTTGCTTTAACGACATGCTCTTGCCAGTACTATTTATAATGGTAACAGGTATTTCCAGTCCAAATAGATTCGAAACCGTTTTAACAACGTTAAAACCAGGAAGGAAGAAATCTGTTAAGGAGTTAAACAACATCTTGCCCTCCTTCTTTCCCCATAGCTGCCAATCACTATTGATTCTCTTTTGCTCTTTGCTTACATCTGCAATTAATATAGATAGTGAATCCAATGAAAGCAAATCAGAAACAAATTTTGGATGATTGTTAGTAAGTTGCGCATAGGCATGAACATACTCTCTTTGTCTCTTAATGACAGAATACATCCAATTCTCAATTTTGATAGCAGCCCAACTTGCCAAGTGAACCTTTCCCACCTTGTTAACAAGAGTATGAAGGTCTTGTTTGTCCTCTGATATAATGTACTTGAGTTCACTGCTGGAGATATTAAAATAGGACTCGAAATCATGAATGACAAACTTCTTAACTACGTGCGTTTGCTGCTTGCTATCTAACTGTAAGAAGGCACTCAGATCCTTGGCTCGTTGAGTAGGTGTAAGTGAAGATTCCTTGAATTTAAGCTGACCCTTTATCTGTTCCTGCGCTTTCTGCAGATCAGATGTTGGTGATAATTCATTGAGCTCGACCTGGGCATTATGAATGGCAACTAGTTGAGCCTGAGCGAATGCCTGATCGGGATGTGATGTGAAGTGTCCATTTTGAACCCAATTTTGGTCAGCAATCTTAAGTGTGTAATATTTGTCCTTATGTCGCTGCTTAAACTTTTCAAAAGGTGATTTGATAATACCAAAAGTTTCTTTGTGCAAGCGTTTGCGGGTATGGCGATCATATTTCTCCATCTTAAGAACTACTTTTAACTCCTTTTTGTCCTTCATGAACTTCAGCAACGTTTCTACATGATGAATCTTATGGGCAATTACTTTTGGATTAAAGAATATGTGGTAGACAAACTTTCCCAATCGTTCAACGGTATGCACTAATGGTTCCACATCATTGTATAGCATTTGCTTGAGAGTTTCAGTTCCGTTTAACCACAAAACCAAACCCTTAGCTATTTTGTTGACATCCTTAGCAAGCTGCAACGGAAGTTCAAGGAGTGTCCTTCCGATAAATACCACTCCCATTTCAACATCAAACATGGCTTTTTTTATATCAGAATCAAAGGTTTTAATCCAACTGAAGTCCTTGCACCAGCAAAAAATGGTTTTTTGGCCTAGCCAAGCCACATCTAGCAAGATTCCATCGATAAGGAAAAACAGGTCTTTGACATCCTTTGCAAGATAATTCAAGGATGTCTTGATTTCTCTGACACCAGCCCCAAGACCAGCATCAATGGATTTAAAAAACCCATCTCCACTGGCAATGTCTTTCCAGGTCGTTGCACATATTACATATGGCGTTTTGATTAAATCCCATTCCAATAATGCAAAATCTTTAAAAAACCGAGCAATGTGACTTCGCTTTATGTTACTTTGCAACTTTTGGTTTAAATTATTGTAATTCTGGATGACATAAAGCGCCACCTTCTCTTCCGCTATTTGCTTAAAAAGAAATTCCTCAAGCCGTAGCTTCCTGGCAAAGCGATCATTTTGTATATGAAAAAGTTTCTGTACGGTAACAGCCTCGCGGTATAACATTTCGTCGTAGGCATCTTTAAATATTTTTTGGTGATTTTCACTGTAGGATTGTATTTTCTTTAATTCAGGACAGTGTTCAATCCTAATGCGCGACCATAGAGTATAAATAGATTTAAACTGTGTCAGCAGCTCTTGATTGCTACTGCGGATTGATTTAATGTACGCACGATCTGCCAGTTGAAGACTCTCTTTTGATGAGTCACCAGCCTTGATATCTGCTATGTAGGTTTTGTAGGCAGCTGTCAGTGCATTCTCTTCAATATTAAAGTAGGCGTTTTGAACCTCAGCCATAAAAGCCAAGCTGTCAAGAAGATTCTCGGCTGAATAAATACGTTCGTTCCAGACCTTCCATTGTTTCCACTTTCTTTTATGGGGCTTAGGATGCTTGATATCATAAATGTCTTTTTTTACATAGAGAACAGCTGCTCGTAGCGATTCATAATTGCTATAATGTTCATATAAATTATCAATTTTTCCATGGCTTCCTGGTGTGATTTTTTGCGTCTGTAGGTAATCCGATAATTGAACCAGAAGGTGTAGATTGTGAATATAGAACTTTTTCTCTTGATTAAAATCTTTATCTTTCTGGGAGAGTGTGTAGTAATATTGGGATACACTGTAGGCAAGACGATCATAATCAAATCGTAATAATATCTTTTGTCTTCTGTCTAAGTTTTTAAAACTGATTGATTCCGCTTGCTTCAGAGTGAATTTAAGGCGTGAATCACTTGGTAGCCACTTGGAGATCTTATCAATTTTCTTGTGTCTCTTCGCATAGGTGTGGAGCATTGCATTGATGACTGCATTCTGATCAAAACCCAGAAGGTACTCCAATGCCTTTACTTGTGGTTCTAACTTGCCTACCTGCTTGTAAGATGGAACGTTGTGCCCATTCGAAGTGATACTTATCCCATCTTTCAGTGAACCTTCTACTGTCAGCTGCGGGGTGACCTGCACACGCCTTCGGATTGTTAAATTAAAATTACCGTCTATTTGGAATGTAAAACTCAGGCCGTAATCATTCCCCCAATAACTTGCTGAAGATTCGACCTTCAATTCTTGGCTATTTTTGACGACGTACAAACCTTTATTTTTCGAGTTTTTTGAATTGGGTGTTTCAATATTGATTCTCCATATAGTGGATCCATTTAGTTTGGTTTTCGAAATGACACTGATGTGATCTGTTTGTCTTGCCTTTCTCCATTTCTGTTTCCACGTATCAATTCCGAACTTTTTATCAAACTCCTTCTGATAGATCTCTCCAGGGGTAACTTTCATTGATGCCTTAGCCAAGACGTTCAGACGCGTGTAGACATCAGTGATCAGCTCCTTTCCTTTTGATTTGCGCCGGCCCGATATCAGTGTTTTCAGGGCTGGAAGCTCATAGTTGGCAAAGAAGTAATAATCAGTGATGAGGGCTACCTTTTTCCGCCTGCTGAGATTGAGCAGATCAATGGAGAAAATATAACTGAGATCATGGCCTAGGTTTTTCCAGGCAGTTTTGTACTGCCTTGAAATCCTCAACAGACTATAATAATCAATAGGCCTTGTCTTTGCCAGATATCTTCCTACATAATTGCCTATTATTCGTGGCATGAAAGCCAGACTCAGGAACCAGACGGTGTGATCATAGAAATCTTTTATGTCTTTGTATTGTTTGGTGATCTCATTACCAACAATAGAGTTTGTCCAGGAGTTGAGGATATTGGTTGTAATCTGCTTGCTGGTTGGAATCTTGATCGTAATCTGTTTCTGACCACCGAAGCCCTCCACTACGATGTTGTGCGGTGATTGCTTGTAGGCGAGCAAGTCAGTGTCATTCCATCCACCATCAATTTCTTGTCCAGGTTTGCTTATAACGATCTCGTCGTAATTTTCTGTGCCGGCTGGTATTTTTACAATTTCTACTTGCCGATTTCCTGGGATATTGTAAACGTGCTCATATTGGAAATCTGCTAGCTTGGTCTTATTGATAATGACTTGATCGATCATTTGTTGATAGATTCGATCAGGAGTAATCTTTTCAATCTGATGCGCAGCGCTACTCATGCGTGCGATAAGTTCTTTATGTGCCCTTGCAAATATTGTCAGGGAGGTGCGTAACGCAAGCACATCAAAAAGCACAGTTGCCTGTAATTCTTTCGACTCTCTTGATAACCACTTCTTTTGCTTTCTTGTTAATCCGTTCTTGTCTATTTGAACAAACAAAAGCAGTACTCTGTTTATTTTAGCCAGGCTCGGTACGCCTTTGATCACATTTTCATCGTATACATATAGAAGATCTTTGTTACTTATTTGATGATCAAAATACCTTGATCTTATAAAATCTAGGCGTAGAAACTTACGCAATAGTGGGAAGCTGCTCATCTCTTGATACCACGTATCAAGAGCTTTTACTTGTATGTATGCATTTTGCATCCATTCCTCTTGTGAACTATTAAACCATTTGCGTTCCCAATTTAGTAAGAACTTATGCACATTATATGATGCTGGTAACGTATATGATATGTAGCGGTTGCCATTGAAAAGATTGAAATAATATGTATAACTATTTTTTGCGTCTTTATCGGGATTAACTGATTCATATCTTCCCATTGTTACGTTAATATTTTTGCCTTGTACCGCTATATATTGATCATTAGCAGCAATCAGTTGTGGATTTTGATTCGCAATACTTTCAATAACATATCGATTGATGAGTTGTTGATATATTGGTAATTTTGATGGTTTGTTTCTGTAGGTGCCTGCGACTATCTGCTTCTTTGCAATCGTAATCAGATCAGATGAATGAGCTGTCCACTTATTCAAGTCTTGCAGCCAGAGGCCAACTAAGGCTATTTTATTCTTGGATAAGGAATAGAAAACTGTGATCTTCTTGTTGAACGGTTCAATTCTTCTCTGCAAATAATAGAGATCAGCAAGAAGTATAACTTTCTGCTTTTTATTCAGTGAAGCGAAATCAACATGATTTAGATTCCATAATAATACACCAAATGATTTTGCTGTTATGTTTTTCAGCCACGGGAACTTCTTGGTTTCTGAAAGATATGTATTTTTGAATTCAGGTGATAATCTTTCTTCAGCTAGAAACAAAATTGTTTCCTTATACTTTTCAATCTCGTGAATAAGAATTCTACTCTGAACCTTGTTGCTTAACACTTTATTGATGTTATCGTAAATTATAGTTTCTTTCTGCCACTTATCCTGAATGGTTGCAAACACTTTTGTTTGTTTTTCAATATTCACTAGATTTTCCGGTTTTCGTGCACCGCTGGCAACGGAAAAATGATATGTGAAATCTGTTCTGCACCAGCCCCACTTGAAACTCCAGACATCTACCTGTTCAATGCTATCGATCTCATAGACAGGGAAATCTTTTGACCTATACACCCAGGCCTCAAAGGATTTTTGGTAGATCTTGTCTGGACTGTCAAAGGCTTCACCAATCCTTTTTGCTCTTTTTAGTTTTTTGTTATTGCTAAAACTTCCTTTGTTTAATGCTCTATCAAGATCTAGCATTGAAAAGGCAAATAGTATTTTGTTTGCCTTTGAAAGATTGGTATATTTTAATTGTTGCAGATAAGCGAGTGTCTCGTAAATTGACGTGATGTTTTCAATGAGCTTTGCGTGTTTTTTGCCGAGTGCTAGCTTGAGTGATAATTCTAAATATGGTGCTGATTTAAATTTTGCGCCTAAATTCTGTTCTTTCTGTATTCTAGGCTCAACTGCGCCGTAACCCGACGTCCAATACGGGATATAAGCGCAAGGCGTCTCTTTTCGGAAAGAAAAAGAACCTTCAAATCCACGCCATGAAGATGATTGGTTCCATTTTGCAGATATAAAGTTGTTCCGCCAAGTATAGTCTATGTAATATGTCTTGTCGGATCCGGTTCCATAAACACTAAAATCAACTATACCTTCTCTAGATCCATATCCGATTTCGATATTTTTTTGGTTATTGTCGGAGGGGCAAGACCATTTGTCTGTTGTGTAAAATCCGTCTTTGTGTAGAATCTGCTTCTGCTGTTTGCTGATAGATTGGGTCTTGAAATCTTGCTTGGCATATTTTTCGAATTCTCCTAGCTGATATTCCTTGGCTTTGGCGTCAAGCTTTGGGAAATTGTGTTCCAGCTGTTTGACGATTATTCTTTCAGCCTTTTCCTGTAATTCTTTGGCAATTTCCCGATTCGTGTGACTTTGTTCATAGCTTAGCGTTTTCAGGTAGTCCCTCTTGGTGGACGCAAACGGTTTTGCTGTTCCCCCTGCCTGCAGGTTCAGTTGCTTGTGTTGTGTCAGGAGTGTCTTCGCCTCTTCGATCCATGCGGTTTGCGCTTCATGCGTCGTTGTTGCCGCGGCGATTGTTTCCAACCCATTCGACAAGCTCTCGGTTCTCTCCAGCTCCTGAATTCCAGCAAGGACAAGGCCTGAATCAAAGCCTTGCGCTTCGATCCAGGCCTTCAGCTCAAAACCCTCCCGCTGCCAATCCCCTAGGGGTTGCTCCTCTGTAAGCCATTGCAGGAATGCGATGGTCTGCAGCAGATTCATGTGCGTTGGCCGAGAGGGTTTGGATGGTCGTCTTTTATCAACAACAGCGTTGTCTCCCCTGACGAGCTGCCGATCACTCCTGCCTGGCTTCCGGATCCAGTGGCTTGACGTTCTGGATCAGAGCTAGAGCCATCTCCAGTGCGGCCAGGTCGCGTGACCAGATGGCACACTGGCTGGCATTGCCATCTTTCAGTGATTGATCCAGACCAACGGCGTGCATTTTGACCAGGGTGTCGAGCCAGAGCAGTGTTTTGGCCTGGGCCTGCATCGGTGTCGTACCGCCCTCGATGGCCTGCTGCAAGACGCTGGCTTCCGATTCGAGGCAGGCAATAAACGCTTCACTCAACGGTGAGTCATCCTGATCTGGTTCGTTCGTCTGATTGGGTGCTTGCAAGGATGAATCAGTCACAAAATGGGAGCAATTTTCTTGTTCATCCTACTGCTCTCCATCCTACAATGCAAAACCTTTACTTTTTTCTTGATCCGTTTTTTTTGGCTTTGTGTAGCCTTGGACACATGTAGGGTCTGGCATCTGCATTTCAGTTTTAGGCTCTTTGCCAATTTCGGCAATGTCGCGCTCGCGCGCAGCTCAGGCACTCGGCTCAGCAGTCGGCGTTGCAAGGGGCGGGGCACCCCGCGAATTCAGCGCCTTGGGCGCTGGATTCGTGGGGACCCCGGGTGGGCAGGCCCGTGACCCTGGTTTGAGAACCACCTCAACCAGACGAACCATGCCCAAGACGGATTCTGGCGCCTCTGCACTGGCGCCGCTACTGGATGGCAGCACAGCCGGGGAGCTGATCCCTGAGCTGGTGCGCCACGGCCTGCAGCAGCTGATCGAGCTGGAGGTTGCGGCCGTACTCGGTGCCGAGCGCCACGAGCGCAGTGACGACCGGCTCGGCTACCGCAATGGCTACCGGCCAAGAAACCTGGCGACTCAGGTCGGCGACATCGATCTGATGATCCCCAAGCTGCGCACGGGCAGCTATCTGCCCTCGATCCTGGAGCCTCGCCGCCGCGTCGATCAGGCCCTCTACGGCGTCGTGATGGAGGCGTACGTCGGCGGCATCTCCACCCGCAAGGTCGATGCCCTGGTGGTGGCCCTGGGCGTGCAGAGCGGCATCTCCAGATCCCAGGTGAGCCGCATCTGCGCCGAGATCGACGTGCAGGTGCAGGCCTTCTTGAACAGGCCCCTGGAGCGCGGTTACGCCTACGTGTATCTGGATGCCACCTACCTCCACGGCCGCCTGGGCAAGGCGCTGCAGGTCTGCTCCAGGGCAGTGGTGGTGGCCATGGGCGTCAATGCTGACGGGCGCCGTGAGCTGCTGGGCCTCAAGGTCGGCGACAGCGAGAGCGAGGGCTTCTGGAGCGAATTCCTGGTCTCGCTCAAACAGCGAGGCCTGAGCGGGGTCAAGCTGGTGATCAGCGACGCCCACGTGGGCCTCACCAAGGCGATCCGGCGGCAGCTGCAGGGCTGCGCCTGGCAGCGCTGCCGGGTGCACTTTGCCCGCAACCTGTTGCAGCGTGTCCCCAAGGCTCACCAGGGCATGGTCACGGCTGCCCTGCGCAGCGTGTTTGCCCAGGAGAGCGCTGAGGAGATCGAGTCGCGCTGGGATGACCTGGCCGCCTCGCTGGCTGAGCGCTTCCCCAGGGCCACCGAGCTCATGCTGGAGGCCAAGGAGGATGTGCTGGCCTTCCGCCACTTCCCGCAGCCCCACTGGCGCAAGGTCTGGAGCACCAACCTGCTGGAGCGCGTGAACGAGGAGGTCAAGCGCCGCACCCGGGTCGTGGGGATCTTCCCCAACGACGCTGCCATCACCCGTCTGGTGGGGGCAGTGCTGCTGGAGCAAGACGAGCACTGGCAGCTGGAGGGCCGGCGCATGTTCTCAGCCGAGAGCATGGCCGCCATCCCGGCTCTTGATGCACTGCCTGCGCAGGCCTCGCTGCAGGAAGCCGCAGCCTGAGCCTCGGGCACAAGCAAAACAACGGCGCAATCAAGACAACAGCCGTAGAGATAACGACCCATCAGTCCAGGCGAATGACTTGACAAGTCATTCGCCTGGATTCACTGTGGAGAAACGAGGTGCATCTGTGCCTCGGGAATGACACGCCGTCATCCCACCCTGTTCACGCTCAGATCAGGGCAATCGGGCCTCGGGTTTTACACCACATGAAGGGACGCGGCCTTGGAGTCTTGACTGTGTAGCTTCAATGATTCAATTTCTATGAATTGATCAGGGTAGCTCTGCAATGTCGGCTAGGCGATGTTACGAGCGTCATATAATTGTGTAAAGGCCCTACTTCATCCTGAATACCTATAGTCTTGTTGATGATTCCTAAGGCTGGAGAGGATCTAGTTGGTATATGTAACGCACGTGTTCTACGTTCAGTCTTGTTGCGAAGTCAAAAATCGTTATTCAGTAAATGCCTGTATTTTTAGCTTACGTAGACAGGAATAAGTCAGCATCCGCATCTCGCAACCATGGATCCGTGTGGCCTTCAATCAAAATCGACATGAACTCACCTCGCTTTCCATTTCACTGGGCTTTCTGGGAGGGTATGAAAATCCCTCGATTGGGTGATGCCAGTGTGGCGCAAATCGGCTTTAATTGCTTATGGACCGTCACTCTCACCATCGCTTCTGCCCGCCATGGCATCTGTTCTGATGAGTTCGCTTGGCTCCTTTGCGGTGCTTGGGCCTCCTAGCAAGCGATGGCGTGCTGTGGCAGCGCTTGCATCGGGTCTTGCCGTCGGGGCACCTGTCTCCCTGCTGGCTCAGGACATTTCCCCGTCTGGCAAATTTCCAACAACCGTTACTCAATCGGGCTCTAATTACACAATTACTGGCGGCACGGTTGCTGGGCAGAAGCTTTTGCATGGTTTCAGTACATTCAATATACCCTCTGGGGGTAGTGCAACTTTTGATGGCTCAGCACTGCCAAATTCTTCAATGATTAAATCAATATATGGTGTGGTTTCGACGGGGGCATCTACATTGAATGGTGCTTTAAATGTTCAGGGTTTTGGCTCGACGTCTCCTGCTCTTTATTTGATGAATCCCAACGGAATTATTCTTGGATCGGGCTTTTCAACAAATATACAACAATTAAATTTATTTGCTTCAGATGGACTGCTTATTGGATGCTCGTCCTCTATCAATTCGAGCTGTATTAACGATTCATTGTATTCACCATCTTCTGGCCAATCGCAATATTTACTTTTTAATAATGATACCACTGAATCTCAGACATTTGCCTCAAGTTCTAATCCAAATGGATTTTTTTGGGCCACTAGTGATAATTTTATGGGTGTTGTGTCTGATGCCTCTCCGGCTAAAGTAGTTAAAATTAGTGCTTCCAATCTGACTCTTTCTGTTCTTGGCGTTTCTGGCGCAATAGTTGATTTTCAGGCGGGGTCAGTTGTTAATGCAAAAAAGATTAATATTTTCGCTCAGTGGTTCGCTGGAGCGGCCACGGGAAGCGAAGTGTCAAATCTAGCTTACGGCAAGTATGATCCGACAACAAGTACTCCTTATAACTCTTCAGTCTTATTTACTGTAGATTCTGCTCAGGCCGCAGTTGCCCCTTTGTCGACGACGACCAATATGCTTCTGGCCACGCCTTCGCTTTATACGTCGACGTCAGCTTTGTCTTTGGCTCCAGGATCGGTCATATTTGCAGGAGCAATTAAATCTAATCCTGTTTCTTATTTGTCTCTTTCGGCTGATCAGGCAGAGATCAAGCTTGGCGCAAAAGTGGCTTATATCAGTGAAGTTTCATTCCCCGGTGGGACTACTTCGCCTTTTGGCCCTAATGCCAGTGTGGCCACCTCACAAGCGCCATACTATGGTGTTTATTATGGATTCGGCGCTACAATCGCAATTGACCCTGCTATTAATCCAGCTCAGTATATTAATCCAGTTAGTTCAAATATTCCAGTTAGTTCAAATTCCGGCAGTGCAAATGCTGGCAGTACTGGCCCCGCGACTACCCCCGGCGCCTCTGGGCCCGGACCCCAATCAAACACCGAAACTGCTTCTTCGCCTCCCAACCTGATCGATACTGGAACTGGCTCGACCTCTTCAAATGTGACACCTTCTGATTCTGGACAATCCAAAATCAGCAAGTATCTTAATTCTGAATTGTCTGATAAAGTCGATCTGTATTCTGCAGATACCTCTGCAGAGTTACTGGCTTCGTTGGAAACATCTAGCCAAGATCAGGCCGAATCTCCTTATGCCGAAGGTTTAGTGCAAGGAGACAATCTTGAGATTGTTGCTTTTGCCAATCCTTCCGGCAGTGCTGTGAGCGCCAGTTCATCCTCGGCTTCGGATCCGGTGAGCGGTGCCGGTCTTGATGGCGGTCCCGATGCATCCGTAGTAAATCCAATAGTCACAGTTTCTGCCTCCGAGGTAGCCACAAGCTTTAATCTTGCAGAGCAGGTCTCCGTTGAGCAAACTGCCGCTGCTCTAACTATCCCTGCGTCTGCCCCGCTTTCCCCGCAACAGGCTCAGAGCAAACTTCTTGAGGCAAGGGGTGCTGTTCGCAACATGTCATCCGTTGCAAGCCGTCAATTGCCTCATTCCGGACTTGTTACGGGTGACTCTTCTACCGCCCTGTTTGCTTCGGCAGCTTCGCCAGTGCTCAGTGATGCAGGTGCTGTTATTTCGCCCCTTTTTAACCGTCTCGCGTATAATCCTGCGATTCTGCAGTTGCGTTTTACCGAAGTTCAAGATCGCGTCAGTACATCGGAAACGGATGCCTTCCTCGATGTCATCTTGATACCGTCTGAAGGTGAGATCGTAGGTAAGCGGGTAGAGGTCTCTACTGGTACTTTCACCAGACAGTTGAAGTCTCTATATAGCCAGCTCTCTAGACAAGAAGACCTGAGAGTCCTCAGTCCAGGCTCGCCTGCGCGTCAACTATATAATATTTTGATTGCACCGATAGCTCAAGAGCTGAATCAATTAAAAGTTACAACATTGTTGATTGGAGCCGATAGGGGTCTTCAGGGTATTCCTTTTGCAGCATTGCATTCAGGATCTCAATTTTTAGGCGAACGTTTTGCATTCGCCCTTACCCCTTCCCTTTCGCTTACCGATTTAACACCTGTTCAATCAGGCGAGCGTCGCTTGTTGGCTGCTGGGGCTTCTCAATTTGAGGGATTGACGTCTTTGCCACTGGTTCCGCAGGAGTTGCAAGCTATTTCTGCAACTCAGGCCAGTGATGCGTTGCTTGACTCAGCCTTTACTCCTGCGACGCTCGAAATAACGGCCGCCGAGCCTAGATTCGATCGCATCCATCTCGCCACACACGCAGAGTTCCTGCCAGGTGGGCCTGCCAAATCGAAGATTTACTCAGGCACTGCGCCTTTACCACTTTCGAGTCTATCAACTTTACGCCGTAATCGTCGAGGTGTCCCGTTGGATCTGATCGTCTTGAGTGCCTGCCGTACGGCCTTGGGTGATGCAGACAGTGAATTAGGTTTTGCCGGGCTTGCGTTGCAGGCTGGAGCTCGAAGCGCGATCGGTACTCTTTGGTACGTCGATGACGTTGCTACATCCGCATATTTCGTTCAACTCTACCGTTACTTACAGCTTGGACTTCCAAAGGCGGAGGCCCTTCAGTTCACTCGGCTTGATTTTGCGACTGGACGGGTTCAGCTCTCTGACGATCAAATTCTTGCTGGCGACGGACAGATTCTACTCAGCGGCCTTACGACCGCTCAACAGAGGCGTGTAGCTGCTGGACTTGGCAATCCTTATTTCTGGGCTGGTATCGAACTTCTTGGTTCACCCTGGTGATGCGAATGGGACATAGTGAAGTCCATTTTCGTTGCTCTTGCTGCAACTCTGCAGGTAGGTGCTCTGGCCCAGGCTGGCTTCTAGGTGGGCCATCAACCGGCTGGCTTCGCTGATCTTGAGCTGACCGCGGCCGATCGCCTCTTCGCTCGCCAGGCGCAGCCGCTCGAGCAGCTGCTCGGGGCTATGCTCCATCGCCTGGAGCACCTCGGCGTTAGTGTCGCCGCGCACCACGTGATCCACCCGGTAGCCGCCCGAGGCCTGCAGGCGGATGTGCACCGAATTGGTGCTGCCAAACAGGTTGTGCAGATTGCCCATCACCTCCTGGTAGGCCCCCGCCAGAAACAGGCCAATCCAGTAGGTCTCGCCGGCGCGCAGTTCATGCAGCTCGAGCAGCGGTTTGACCTGGCCGCGGTCGATGAAGCGCTCGAGCTTGCCATCCGAATCGCAGGTCAGATCGGCAAAGCTGCCCAGCGCCGTGGGCCTCTCATCGAGCCGCTGGATCGGCATCACTGGAAACAGCTGATCGATCGCCCAGGTGTCGGGGGCTGAGCGAAAGATCGACAGGTTGGCGTAGTACGTGGCCGCCAGGGTGGCGGGCAGCTGTTTGAGCTCTTCGGGCACCGCCGTCTCCGCCGGCAGCAGCGCCAGCTGCCGGGCAATGGTCTGGCCGCAGGCGCCGGTGAGCTGCTCGGCCACCGCCCGCTGGGGCAGGCTCAGATAGCCCAGGCGAAAGGCCGCCAGGGCATCATCCTTGAACTTCAGTGCATCGTTCCAGGCTTCCTGCAGCTGCTCAGGCTCGCTGGCGCCTTCCAGCCCGGCCAGGGTGAGGCGCAGGTTGCGCAGCACCAGCGGTTCCTCGGGCTCAGCAGCAGCCGGTGGCGCAGCGGCGCGGCTGGGGCCTTCGGCCCCCAGCACGTCAAACACCAGCACTGAGAAGTGGCTGGCCAGGGCCCGGCCGCTTTCGCTCACCAAGGTGGGCACCGGCACCCGATGGGGTTCGCAGCATTCGCGCACCGTGGCCACCACGTCGTTGGCGTAGTTCTGCAGCGAATAGTTGGTGGAGGCGGCGGTGGCGGTGCGGCTGCCGTCGTAGTCGACCCCCAGGCCGCCGCCCACATCCAGATAGCCCATGGGTGCCCCGAGGCGGGTGAGCTCCAC
>Ga0194123_10005036_pt1 | contig 14453 bp, 13 predicted proteins | sample TA2MahsurfametaG_5_FD_155479 | JGI IMG/M metagenome (GOLD analysis project Ga0194123, IMG submission 155479) | Freshwater microbial communities from Lake Tanganyika, Tanzania - TA2015023 Mahale A surface | ecosystem: Environmental > Aquatic > Freshwater > Lake | place: Tanzania: Lake Tanganyika... | reverse complement strand
TGATCCCTGTTGTCAGCACAGCCACAATCCCAACCGAGGAAGAGACTGCTGCAGCCGTAGATCTCCTCATTGAGGCAAATGGAGGCGGCGTCCCTCAAACCCTCAATCTCACTATCTTCAGTGATACTGCAGATGGTGATGGCACCATCCGATTTAATCAACTAGGAACAATAGTTTCTGAGTCCACCTTTAAGTTCACGGCTCAAAACCAAATTGTCAACGCTACCCAGTTGACTCTTCCAGGAGCTAACGCACTTGGTGATGCCGATATACTCGTTGATATCTCTACGCTTGATGAGGACGTTATAAACATCGCTGATGTCACGGACTTCACCGGCTTCGGCGGCGATTCTACAGTTGCAAATATTGAAAACGTCAATATTGCTCTTTCCGAGGCAGAGGGCGTCTACGACGGTAACGGTGAAGTTGTGTTCACTGGTGTCCAAGCTTTCACTTTTACTGGAACTGTAGGCGCAGCGACCACCTTTAACATCGCAGGGATTGCCTCCGGTGCAACTCTGATCGACTCAACTGCTGTAACTGAATCAGCCGCAGCAGCAACCTTTGCTATCACCACTTCAAATACTGCAACCCGTGTTAATGGCGGCGCTGCTGATGAAAACATTACTGGTGGCAACGGTAATGACACTATCTCAAGTGGTGCAGGTAATGACACCGTTGCAGGTGGTAACGGAGACGACCTCATTGTCTCAGCTTCCGGTAACAATAGGCTAAGTGGTGAAACCGGTGCGGACACAATCCGCTCAGGAGCTGGTAGTGACACTATTACTGGTGGTTTTGGTAACGATGCCATGACCACAGGTGACGGTGTCGATACCGTTGTGCAAAACGCGAACGGTATTTCTAACATTGCTACTGCAACGACCTTTGACGCCGACATGGATGGTGGCGAAACAGCCACTTTCGCTGGCGGTGTTGATATCGTTACTGATTTCAACGCAGCGTTTGACTTTATTCAGTCCACTGCTGCTGGCATTGAAGCCGAAAACTTTGGTTTCGCTGCCAACTTTGACGCAGAGGACCTCGAGGCTAACGAGAGCTTTGCTCTCCGCGGAGACTTTAACACCACAACAAACGTGTTTACCTACAACGTTGCTGGTGCTGATGTCTATTATGGCTTCAATACCGCCGCAGATATTACGGCTGTAGGAAACCAAGGTACTCGTTCTGCGATTCTTGTCGGTGGTGCAGCTGGATTCACTGGTGCCGACGTTATCGCTTGATAACCACCTGCTTTAATTCACTTCAATAGATCTATTTGCCTCCTCGTTCTCGAGGAGGCTTTTATTTGTGGATTGATAAAAAACCGGATGATTTTTTATTCATGTTGTCTGCCGCATTGAGCTTTCTTGATAAAAATGACTGAATATTATTCTCACCTTCAGATCTTTTCGACCCCGATTTCTGTTGTAAAGCCACAGCAAAGATTCTCTGAAAATCTCGATAGCCTAATTGTTAATCTGCTTTCTCTCAGATCACTAGGGCGTACAAATCAAGCAAGATCGCTGAAGGGGCATGGATGGCGAATGGATAACCCTCACAAAGAAAAAGGAATGGAAGTTCTTAACGAGTACATAAGATGGCTGGTAAAGTCTTTTCTACAGTATTATAAAGTGCCTATTGATTCTAATTACAGTATGGCCTCCTGGGTTAATCTCCATGACGTTGGTGGTTACAATAGCCCTCATCATCATGACCCAGCATTGGTGAGTGGCGTGATCTATCTAGCAGCGCCACCTGGCTCCGGCAATCTCATAATTAGAGATCCAAGGCCTGCTCTTTCATATGCTGAAAAGTTTCCTATAGCGGAAAATCAGGATTCTAAGTTCACCAATAACCCACTAATACCGGAGGCGAACTTTGAAGTTACTCCGTTCCCGGGCCTTGCCGTACTTTTTCCAGGTTGGCTTGAACATAGTGTGGCACCCTCTAGCTCGAATGAACCGCGAGTTTCAGTTGCCTTTAACCTAATGAGGTTAAAATGATAGCGGTTCTCTATGATGAGTGCAAGGTCTCCGCCCAGAAAACTTTCTCACTCTTAAGATATACTAGAGTAGTCCTGTAGTCTGATATGATGCTAATGTGTCACATAGGCTAATTAGATCTTCGTAACCTGGTGGTATTTGCAATCTCTGGACAATAGTCCTGATCCTAGCCTTATGATAAGCAAGGTAGAACCCAGTGCATGACCTCATTCTATCCATCCCAGTAGTGGTGGTAACGTCGGAGTTTACGAACTGTGCTTCTGAATCCTCAGATCGATGCTGTTCTATAATCTCTTTTGGATGCGATTCAGTTGACAAAAGATTCTGGTGTGGAAGGCTCTTGGCATTCTCCGAATTCTCTTAGGATGAAATGAGTATCATGCAGTAGCAAAACAAAGTGTGCTCTGACTTCGGGAGTGCTAAGATGAAATCTGCTTTTCCATCACAATGTGATCTGATTTGCAGGACCTGTGCTCTACTGGATGTTTTGAGGAGTATCTTAGAGCCTGTTCCTCTATACTTGGGAGCGATTGCAACAATACTATGGCACTCATATATGCCGCTAAGTCACTAGTCGTCCTTGGAAGGTCCGATGATGCACTAAAGTATATAGAGAAGATCCAAGAGATGAGACCTAATGACCCTGAAACGCTGAAAGAGGTGGGGAAGTACTATTATCAACTGGATAGACTAGAAGAAGCGTCTGAGCTATAAAGGTCAGCATTGGCTATATAGCCAAATTATTCGCCTGCTATTAATAACCTTTCGGCAATCGCTCAGCGAAGTGGCGATCATCAAGGTGCTCTTAGGCTTTCTCTAAAAGCTAGCGAGCTAAATCCAAGCCTATTAACCTCTCTAGTTGGAGCTGCTAAAAGTGCATTTGTCATTGGAGACCTTACGCTTGTAATTGAGTTATGCAATGAAGCACTGCTTAAAGAGCCCAAATGCATAGGGATGAATACACTCAAGGGATTGGTGTATCAACAAGCCGGAGATCGACTTAAAGCGAGCAGTCATCCTCTGACTGCTCCTGTTCACCCTCCGGAAAGGGTCACAGGACCGCCTGAGTTACACCACTCAGAGGGGCGCTACCGGCTGAACCACCAGCGGCGGTCGTCTCGATCGAGCCCCGCAGCGTTTTCCCATCACAGACCAACTGGTCAAGATCTGTTGCACCGCCTGGGATCTGGGCCAGTGTCCAGTCGCGGATAGCGGCGCAGATGGACGCCACATCAACCTGCAGGAAGAAGTAGCGAAAGGCCGAATCCGAGGGCGGGCGCTTGAGTTCTATGCCGAGCGTCTCGGTCAGCACAGCGTGGTGCCTGCGAGCGAAACGCTCCAGATCGCGCAGGCTCTCGCACTTGCTCAGGATCCCGAGCACCGCCACCAGCAGCAGGTACCAGGCTGGAATCCGGATGCCCCGCCGCATCCGGGTATCAGGGATCGCCCTGAGGAAGCTGATCAGATCGAGATCGGTAGCGGCAGAAACGCTCTGGAGCACTGAGAGAGGGCAATCCAGCCGACCTCAGCCCATGCTCGCAGCCCCGGCAAGTAAGCCTGTGACGGACTTTCAATTAGCCCTGCAGTCCTGGTCGCGTCATAGTACTTGTTTACAGCTGCCTACAGGGTGATAAAGTTCGCGTTCCCTCAGATCTTCGTTATCGTGTTACAGGCACGTCTTCCTATGTTCACATTTCTATCTCTGGTTATGATGAAACTGTGCTGCAGTGATTCGTATTGGTCGACTTCATCTCCGTTGAGCCAATAAATCAGTGAACTCAGTGCGTCGCTTCTAACTCTGTAACCTTTCATTGCCTTTCTTTCATTATTGCATTCTTGGATTTAGGGTTTTCTGATGTCTGAGGATTTGCTTTCTTCGTATACTTCGTTTCCATCGGTTGCTTCGGATCAAACCTCTTTGCGTTTGTATCCTTGCAACGGGGAACCCGTTGCACTTGTGCTGTGGCTTCATGGTGGAGGCTGGGTGAGCGGTGATCGGCGTCGTATTCGCAATATGCCAGAGTTTTTCAGTAAGCATCAGATCCTCTTCGCGAGCGCCAATTATCCTCTTGAACCGGTCGGTGACCAGCCGTTGATTGAGCTTCAATTGTCTGCTTTACAGGCTCTTGATCATTGGCTTACGTCAAATCCCTATACCGAAAAATACTCTAGAGCATTCACCCATATAACAATCCTTGCTCACTCTGCAGCATCTCACCTTGTTGCTCTTGCCGACAAGATTCATGGCTGGAATTCAGCAGTCTCATCGCTAGTTCTTATGGATACTGGTGCTTATGACTTAAAAGTGAGGTGGCGCCTGTCCCGACCGCAACAGCGAAGAACAATATCTGTGCTTCTCGGTCTCGATCAGAGACCTGACCTCGATGTTGAATCGGTCCTCCAGTCTTATTCTCCCGCACTGCTGTCCTCCAAGCCTCGATCTCACGCTCCTCTTTCGATAGCTCTGATTACGAGTATGAGGCCTGGTGCTTTGCACGGTGCCAATCAACTTTCCAAAAGCTATGCTATGGATGGTTACGATGTTTCTTTGCACACTTTTAGCTGGGATCATGAGCACTTCCCCGATGCTGTTGGAGTCGATCGTGATCTGAATCAACTGCTCTTACGCTACATCCTTTCATGAATCCAGATGGCTTTCGCAAAGTATTCACAGGTGGTTTCGGCGACCCACTAAACCACTACGCTCATTCTGGAGCCTGGTTTCAAGACCGCCTACTGATTGGTACGAGTCGCGCCAACTTGCAGTTTCTTCAGCTTGGCGCTCTCAATGTTCATATTCATCACTGGCCAGTGAACGATCTTGGCCAGAACTACTCTCCTGATTTTGAAAAGAATATTGCAGCCGCTGAGATCTGGTCACTGTCTCGAGACACCCAGCATTCCTATCGTTCCAGACGCGTTTATCAGTCACCATATCATCCTAATAGCACGCCAGAACGTCCGCTCCGTTCTGAGATCAGTTATCGCTCAATGTGTGTCTTCAAAGACCGTGGGCGTGACCAGTCTTTATTTATCGCCACAACCTCACGTTCAGAAGGCGATGGCCCAGATCTACTCTTTACCCAGGATGGAATTAACTTTCAGCGTTTGCCCAAACCTCACGTTCAGGTTAGCTCCTCAGAGCATTGTAACCAGCCAAGGTTCTCTTCTATTCGTAGTATTGTGCAATTTGATGACCTACTTGTTACCTGTGTTACCGGTGGCGCAAAAGGTAACATCAACCATTCGCTTAACTCTTGTATTTATGCATCTCCCTCGCCAACAGGAGGCGTGTGGAGTTCGATAAATGGAGATGGTTTTGGCGCTTATCCAGACTGCTTCTGTGTTTTCTCACTCTGTGTTCACCGTAACCGCCTCTATGCGAGTACCGCAGGTATCAATGGGTTTTCATTATTTCGTGGTATGCGCACCGGAGATTTGTCTTTCAGTTGGGAGGTAGTTGTTGACCGTGGGGCTGGCCGCGGATCTCTCAATCAAGGCATTGCTTCCATGTGTAGCTTTGGTGATGCTCTCTATCTCGGCACTGGCATCCAAAATGGAGGTTATGACCGCATCCACAAGGTTGGACCAGCTGCTTTCGAGCTGCTCCGCCTGACTGACACGGATCAGATCGAATGTCTTGTTGGATCGGAGCGCGATGGCGTCCCTTCTCGAAGTGCCTACGGCCCAGGATTTAATAACCCTTTTAATGCCTATCTATGGACGATGGCTGTCCATCAGGGCCGTCTTTATCTTGGTACACTTGATACGCGGGTATTCGCTTTGTTTACTTCGCCAGATCAGCTTGCTGTTTATGGTGCCGATCAGTTATCGCGTTCAGATCTGGTCGAATGGTTGTTGGCAACCGGCGGTGCCGACATGTGGTCGACTGATGACGGAGAGTTCTGGGAGCCTGTCACTACGAATGGCTTCAATAACTTCTATAACTATGGTATTCGTTCTCTCATCTCTGCTAATGAATATCTCTTTGCAGGCACAGCCAACCCATTCGGCCCCAAGGTCTGGAATTCATCTTCACACCAGTATGAATATAATCACATGTGCGGTACAGAAATTATCATGATTGATTGATCGACTGTTGACCACTAGCCTTTTAGAAGCTATTATGTAATTAGATTCAGACGTAAGCATGAAGAAGGGGCAGCTGCCAGTCGAGGCACGTCAACAGTTCAAGGCTGCGCAAGAGGCGATCAAGCGCCGCGATATTGACGCCGCTCGCTCTCTTCTTTTGGGGATTGAGCTCGGGTCTTCATTTATGCTGTTTCATCGCATGATGGCAGCATGTGCTTACATTGATAAGGATTATGACCTTGCGTCATCCCATATTGAACAGGCAATTGCTTTGATGCCAGGCAAGCAAGTTCTTCTCGCGGATGCAATTCGGATTTATATCTCAAAGAATGACCAAGTTCGTTGCAGTCAGCTTTTTCAATCTTTTAATATCTCTCAATCTGATTCCAGCCAGGAGCTCTTGCGCGTCGCATTAGCGATGAAGTCGCTTGGTCATTTCAAGGATGCTGCAACTGTTCTCGAAAAGGCTCTTCGACTTTCTCCTGAGAATGTTCGTATTCGTATTCATTATGGAGTCTTACTCGCTCTGCAAGATCTTATTGACGACGCAATGCGCCAGTGGTCTTTTGCATTAAAATATAATCCATCGTCAATCCAGGCCATGGTTTGCCTTGGTCGTCTATATGTCCACCTCAATGACCATATTAAAGCAATCGACTATTTCAGATCTTCACTTGATATTTCTACTGGGCCTGCTGATGGCCGCAAGCTCGACTTGGCTGAGGCGTATGTTAGAGCCTCGTCTGTCAACGAAGCACGTGAGATGTTGGCTTCACTAGATGCCCTTGAGTCTCATCCTCGCTTGCATTACCTCTGGGGGCTACTCCACTTGCATACTGGAGAGGTCTTCCTTGCTTACTCTAGTTTTAATCGCTGTGTTGAGCTTGGCCGGGAGAAGAATAACAATGCTCTCGTTCAGCTCTCATGGCCTTCGCATCCCCCCAGTGAGGATCTGATGCGTCAGGCCATCAATGATGCACGGCCCACCCTGGATGCTATTTTCGATCCTCTAGCGCTGCTCAAACTCACTGAGCATGAACTTGACTCGTCCGTTGACGATATTTTCCAGACCACCAGTGAAGCCTTCTGATCGAGTCAAGCTGAATCCGGGTATTGTTGTCACAAACCTTGGCTCAGAAGGCTTCGCAGTCTACGTTCCACCCCAACCAACTCCCCATCGTTTTTCTCAAAGTTCCTGGAATTCTATCACCGCTCTCGATAGTGATTCTATTTATTTTGTTGATCTGCCACCTCGTCTGGCACCAGCAGTTCCTGCTCGCTTTGAGACCGTTTCACAATACTGCGACTATCTAATCGAGAGTCGAATCCTGCTTCTTACTACTGATATCACTCAAGAATATCAGACTACGCCTGATATAGCAGGTTTTTATGTATCTCCTGCGTCTGCCAGCTCCCCAGAGTACGATGAATCTTCTGGATATCTTCTTTTTACAAGTAACCCTTCCTGGCCTTCAGCATTCCGAATTCCGGCTGCACGCCTGTTGATCTTTCAGATCAACCTTGCAATGCCGATGTTACTCGTTATTCTGGCTTATCTCGTCTTCTCTCTTTTTAGTTCTTCCCCTAGCCCGCTCCGTTTGCTCGATATTCCATCGTCATCAAGCCAGCCACTTGGGATTATTCAGCAGTTTCTCATTGCTCTCTTTACTGTCAATCTTATTTCTACAGCTTCATCATGGTTTGCGCAATCAATCACCGGACTTGGTGATGGAAAAGTTCTCCTGCGTTGGCTTTTTGGCTTCATTCCTCGTTTAGGAGTTAATTCAGCTCTCCAGACTAACCCGCTAGATTCAGTCGATACAGCAGACAATGGCAGTGCAGTGGTCTGTGCTGCACAACCTCTGCTCACGCGCCTCTGGATTTCATCCGCACTTATTCTCCTTCTCGCTTCTGGTCGATTCCCCACTGGTTTTGGTGTACTGGAGTGGCGAGCTATTGCCTATGGCGTTTTACAGATTAGTCTCATCACCTTCGTGATTCTATTGCTCCCTTTTCGTGCATCCCCCGGATATAGACTACTTGTACTACTAACCGATCTCCCCGCAAATACATTAGGCTATTCCTATAAACGTCTCTTTCTTATTCTTTCTTCATTGCTCTCCTTGTTCACTGATCGTGATGCATCAAGCCTAAGTCGCTTGCAGTCAGTACTTTCAACAAGGCGTGATTGGTTTCTTTTCTTGTTCGCCATTTGCTCTGCTTCTCTAATCGTAGCACAGCTTGTCTTCGTCATATTATACATAATACCCAAGTTTGCATCTGGAATTCCCAGTCTCTTTGGGCCTGCCACGGAGACTATTGTCTTTCTAGTTCTGATATTCCTTCTCTTTCGCTTTGTTTCAACAACTATACTCCCTAAACTATCACGTCTTAGTTCAACAAATACCATATCTTCTTCTCGCGCGCTTCTGCCCTTGCATCTAGTCATGCGGCCGAAGCCTTTTTTTATCATGATCATTATATCCTGCTTTCTCTTCTTTCCTATCAACCGCACTGTATCCGGATCGGTGGTTGTTTCCCCCACGCGTGACCTTACAGTGCGTGCTCCTGCAGATGTTCGTATCATCGCAATCGATCAACATGGCCCTTCATCAACATTGATCCCTCAGGGTTCATTGCTCCTTCGCCTGCAGTCTCAACAACTTACTCAGGACCTGTATCAAACGAATGCTGACCTTGGCAGGCTCCAAAATGATCTCCTCACACTGCAGCAGAAGCTACTCGCTGATCGATTGCTTGTACGTGAATCTCTTGCTGCCTTAAAGCTTTCACAGCAGTCTAATGCTGTAATTAACAGCCAGCTCCGCACACTTGAAAAACTATCGCTTGAAGGAGCATACTCACACAAACTTGTTCAGGATACTCTTCTCAAGTCCTATGAAATCCAGAGCGAGGAGAGGAGTAAGTTGCAACGTCTCTTTGATATCCAGCAGCAAATTGCCCAGACTCAGGTTACTATCTCCTCTACAAAGGAGGCTTTGCTTCAGTCGCAGCAATGGAAGCAATCACTTCAATCCGAAGAACGTCAGTTGACTGTAAAAATGCCGTTTGACGGCATTATAACAACTTCCACTTCGGGCCTACTCGGATCATTTGTTTCCAAGGGTGAGCCACTTCTTGAGCTCAAGCAGGGTTCTCTTCGCCTTGTCGACGTGCTTATTCCGGATCATGATCGCTCCCTGGTGAAGCCTGGTCAATCGGCTCATGTTCGTCTTTATGCGGAGCAATCAGATACTCTTAAAGCGTTGGTCCAATCAATCCGTCCCACCGGCGAACTTGTCGATAACCAGGCCTATTTCCAGGCGACCCTCCGTCTTGATCGTTCACTTAATCCCCAGCTTTTGCAATCTAGTGGAGCAGCACGCATTAATACTGGCACTACAAACCTCTTCTCTTTAGCACTTAATTCCATTGGTCGCTTCGTGCTCGTTGATTTCTGGTCCTGGACACCCTGACTATGACTATCTTATATGTTTCAGGTCTTCCTCGTTGCTCTACTCTTGGCGCTGCAGATCTAATCGCCCGCACAATCGACTCTAAAGACCAGAATATTCTTCTCACAGGTCATCTGCACTTGGCCGCATCCTTCGCAAGGATTCCTTTCGGTCAACATCATTCTCCCCTACATCTATACGACTCTCGAGAGGCTCTGATACGTTCTTTTATATTCTTGCACCAGCTTCCATTTTCGCTTGACTCTTACCAGGCTGTTCATCACCATTATTTCTCAGGCAATGGCGATCAGCTCAATCTTAAGAGACTCACTGAGGCCATTCATCATCGTAATGCATTCTTCATAGATCCATCTTTCACCCACTCGATTGATCCTCGTCTTATTCAAAACCTCCCTGAGACCGGCATTCATAGCCTGTTGCTCGTCCTTTGGCGTAATCCTATTCAATTCTGTCTTGACCTTCGGGATGGAGTCTATTCACTCGATGCATGTCTTCATTGGATGTTGTTAGACGATAGCTTGTCTTTTCCGGTTGACCCACTGATGCTTTGGCTTCGTTATGTGAGAGCACATCTTTCTATTATTGCTGAGCAACCTCCATCCATATCGGCTATAATTCATGCCCCCAGAGAGCGGGTTAATTCTCATTTCGTGAGTCGAATTTGTTCCGACCTTTCTCTTAGCTCCCTCCCTCATCCCTCGCCATCCTTTCTCAATCAAGCATCTTGGCTGCTTGGCGAGTGTCCCTTTTCTGGTGATCCCTCGTTTTCGCTGAACAACGATTCCATGACGGCACTGAATATATCCTGTGATCAGCTTTCTAAGTTTTCTAACAGTGACCATGCTATTCAAGCTGTTATGGAATTAGCCCCGCTTATCGGCTATACACTCGTCTAGTTATCATTCTCATTTCTACTGATTTTGCGAAGTAACCTTTCGGCCACCTTAAGTCTTACCTGTATCACTGCTCTTGTCTTTAACAATGCATCAATCTTTCTTTGTACATCCTTGCTTTCGGCCACAAGGTCTTGCTCGCTGATTGTTTCAAAGTTAGCCTTCTGTAAGTCGACCTCCGCGCAATCAAAAACATGGCCCCTCCCCTCTGTTAGGCTAACTAGCAGCTCCTTAATCTGACTCGCTCTATTCATCCTGTCTGGTGAATCACTTGTCATGAACCCATGTGCAGAACATCCCTGGGTTGACCTTATCACGCCATACTGGCATCCTCCCTGCACATCTATTATAGGGTCTTGAAATATCCTCTAGCCACATATTCTGCAGGATCGTAGTCTCCCGATCCTGAGTGACTAGTCTATCCTCCGAGCGGTTTACTCGTATTTCTTCGACGTGCTGGCGATTCCATCCGATAAGGCTTAGGCTCAATCCATCGTATTGACTTATAATGAAGTTGTTGGTCTCGATGCTAAACAAGTCGTTGTCGTATGATTTTATCAGCTCATGCCTATCGGTAATCTGGCTTTTGCCAATAGCAACCCATCCCTCATTAGTACTTGTTGCCTTTGTTGAGTCCTCTGCTTTTGCTACCAGGACTGATTCTCTGAAATATTCTTCTCCCTTCTGTCCTTCTGAGATTGTCTCGTGTCGACTCAGCTCAAAGCCTTTCCACCGTATGTAATCGGTTCGACTCATTCCTGGAAACAGGCACACTGACTTCATTATTCTCAACTTATCTAATGCTGCAATGGTGCTACGCCTGGTCTCTGCGCGCGTTCTAATCTTGTCATCGGTGCAGCTGTAGTAGAGGTATCCATTGCCTGTATATGCAACCAAGCGACCATCCGATTCATGGCCTATTACTTCGACTGTGCTTTCGGGGTATATTAAGTCCTTCATCTTCATTGTCCCTCTGGTATCTGCCGCCAAAGCCTTAATCTCTGTACATGCCCCGCTCTTTAGCGAGACAATCCAGGCACAGAGAGTACTCTCTGAGTAGAAGAAAAAATACCTCTCTTTACTTCCAGGCTTGGCCTCCACTGTTTCTAGCGAAAAATGATAGAGTGCCATGTCAATAGCCTAGCCTAGTCTGCATGATACCAATCTCATTGAAGATATCGTCTAGCCATGCTCTTATTGGCTGAAGCTCATTTTCTTTGTTCCCTGCACTGTTCTCAAATAGTGTTGTTCTGTCCATGGCTAGCTGACTCTTCGTTGGTTCCTGTCTAAAGCTCTGCGCTAGTTTTCCACTGTCTTTCTTGAGCCGTAATACCGGTTGTTTCATGAACTTCCCGTCATTGCCACCGTAGGCGATTCTCGGGCCCACGTATGCGTAGGGGGATTCATGTGGTCTCATCATGGCTTCAATGCATAGTTCCCTGTCATCGATGTCCATCCACCTGCAGATGTTACGCAGCATCTCTTCGGGCTCTTCTAGCATATCTTCCCCCTTAATCCTTAGGTAGTTCTCCGCTTTGACTAGTGGACTAATCGACAGAATGTTCCGATGTGCAACAAGCCAAATGCATGCCGGATACTCTTTGAGAACATCCATTGAGATTGCGTCTACGGTAACTTGTTTGCCAAGTAGTCTGTCCATCCCGTCTAGATATTCTACGAGCGATCTATGATTGCCAACAACGCTTCTTGTTAGGTGCAAGTATTTGGCGTTTGGGTAGGCTGAGACAATCTGTTTTAGCCTGCTCATCTTGAGCGTGTTCGGCGGGGTTTTCTCTATGGCTATGTGCGGGTCGATCTTTTCTCGCAGGTAATCAAAGAATTCAACTGGTGTCCAGTCTGCGTGTTTCAGCATCCAAAGCCAGGCTCGTGTGCAACTCTCGTCGCTCTGCTTGCCCTCATGTATTTCCGCTATTGCCCTCACTGAACCTGGAGTCGCGAGCCTGTTAAGGCTGTCTTGGTTTTTGGTGATCATGTCGATTATGCGTTCATGTCCGAACAATTGCAGCTCTGGAAAGGCATGCATATCTGGATGCTGACCTAGCATTGACGAAATCAGTGATGAATATGATCTCGGAGGGCTAAGAATAAATAAAGGCTCTCGCATCATCGGCCTCCATCCTGCTCGTGGCTGCTGATCCTGAGTGCCAAATCAATGTCTGCTTCGATTCTATTGAGACGACTGATCATGTCTTCGAGCTTTTTTCTGTGCTCCTCTTTCTTGTCTAGCTCCAAGTCTTGACCGCCCTTTAACTGTATGCAGTCGAGGACTTCGCTTAGAGACTGCTCTTTGGCTTTACCTCTTTCGCATGTCTGCTCGCTGGCTGATATTTCTCTCGTCCCTATTCTGTCTATTCCTTGTGATGCATCGATCTTGTTATTGCTGCCACAATGGAGTTCCCATTTTGTTTTGATGTGATTTCTGTCCGACCAGTTCACGCCCAGTATTTCCGATCGCTTGTCTATGTCGCCATGGAACCCGTCTTGTTTTCTGTTAGGCACTCTACGCCTCCGATCGTCCGAATATTCCTTCTGGCTTTATCATAGTTGCAGACAATGTTCCAGATGTTGGTTCACTAGGCCATGGTAGCTTCTGTACAAGGGACTTTCCACCCCCCATGTCTGGCTACCAGCGAGGCAACCGTGCGCAGACAGGGGCGGAACCTCAGCGGTTTCCACCACTGCATGCCCGCCTGGTCTCGTTGCTGTTACCCCATCTCTCGTTCGGACGGTTAAACCGCTTGCCAGTGCGTGAGCGATTGTTCCTCGGTAGCCAGCATCCTGTGCATGCACCATCACTAGCCTCCTGGATGAGGGGGTTGCGTAGACCCCTCTAGACCAGCCCGCCGCGCTTCCGCATGTTGCATCGGCTGGCCCCGCGATCATTACGGCACCCGCGAGCTCACGTTTCTGGCTGATCAGCAATGCATGTCCTGCCCCTTGTGAATGACCGACCACCACCGTTTGCTTCCATACATTGCTGGATTTTGACCCCTGCATTCGCTCCTCGAACCATGCGCTGATCGCATCATTCCGGTTCAGTCCCAGGAGTGGCTGCTCGCCTCCCCGGGGTCCAAAGCAAACCTCTGATCTTAGCTCTCCATACAGATCAGTCTGATTCCCCAGTCTGCGACAGGCTTCTACCATCGATTCGCGGTGACGATAGACCCACCTCACCACCTCGCCGTATTGGCTCAGATAGTCCAGCAGTGGCCTATAGAAGGCGTCCGGCACCCCAGTACCGGGTAGGAAAAGAATCGCGTTTGGCGCCATCATGGATGTCTAACCACTTTCCGCTCAAGCATGACTGGTCTTGGCTTGATGGTTCGGCCTTTGTACGGCTGGCGTGGCTGGCTTGCCGGCCTCACCGCCACGCCAACCCTTGTCGTGTTGGATGTCCGGGCTGCTGCCCCTGGTGACGTCTTTCCATTGCCCTCCTTCCCACTGACCCTGCTCGTTGATCAGTCGAGCTGGCTTGCCTGGCGTGATCATGACCTGACTGGCTCTCACCGTATAGCCATTGCTGTTTCCGATCCTTCCACGCTGCCACCGGGCTGCCTGCCGTGCGTGAGCTCCGTTGGTCAAGTTCAACAGTTGGCCTTGGCACCGAATCCAATCCCCGAGTTGTTGCTGCTGCCCAGTGATTTGGCAGGTTGCACTGGTCACTCAGCTGGGCTGGTGCTCATCCAAGAAGCTGTTCGCCTGTTTCCTCAGGCGCGCATCTTGCTCGTTTCCAATGCAGGTCCCCACGCTGCTGCCGCTCTCTTGGATCATGGGCTAGACACTGTCGTCCTGTCAGATCAGCTTTTCCTGCTTGCCGACTATCCACTAACGGCTTATCGGCAGCGCCGCATTGCCCGGTTGCAACGAGGCTCGATCCGTCGCTTCACGGTTCAAGCAGGTGTCTTGCCAATCACCGTGCAGTTGGCCCCCCTTGATCCTGTGAACTGGCGCCTACGCGATCCTGG
>Ga0194123_10005034_pt1 | contig 14460 bp, 18 predicted proteins | sample TA2MahsurfametaG_5_FD_155479 | JGI IMG/M metagenome (GOLD analysis project Ga0194123, IMG submission 155479) | Freshwater microbial communities from Lake Tanganyika, Tanzania - TA2015023 Mahale A surface | ecosystem: Environmental > Aquatic > Freshwater > Lake | place: Tanzania: Lake Tanganyika... | reverse complement strand
ATGAATAGAAAAAATCAGGTAGTGTCTGCTACCGTTTCAATCGGAAAAGTAGAAGACTTGAAATTACTAGAGGGAGCCCTTACATGAAATTAGCAGGAAAAAAAGCCATTATTACCGGTGGTACAAGAGGGATTGGAAAAGCTATAGCTATTGCGTTTGCAGAGCAAGGTGCCGACATAGCCATTTTTGGTACTAGTGAAGAAAGAGGTCAAGAAGTGGTTTCGGCTTTAGAAGCGGTTAAGGCCTCTAGTGAGCAAAAATTTTTCTTTAAAAAAGTAGATGTCTCTAGTAATCAAGAAGTAAAAGAAAATATCCATCATGTTTTAGAAATTTTTGAAAATGTGGACATCTTAGTCAATTGCGCCGGCATCACGCGAGATAAGCTTTTAATGAAAATGGAAGAAGAAGATTGGGATGCGGTACTGGATATTAATTTAAAATCTGTTTACAATACAACACAGATATTAATACGTCCTATGATGAAGAAAAGAAGCGGGCGTATCATCAATATTACTTCTGTGATTGGATTGATGGGAAATCCTGGGCAAGTAAACTACGCAGCATCAAAGGCAGGAATGATCGGTATGACAAGATCTTTGGCCAAAGAAGTTGCATCAAGAAATATTACAGTGAACTGCATAGCTCCCGGGTTTATTGATACAGACATGACAAATCAGCTTTCCGACGAACAAAAAGAAGGCATTTTGAAACAAGTTCCTATGGGTCGTCTCGGCAACGGCAAAGATATCGCCAACGCAGCGGTATTTTTAGCAAGTAGCGATGGCGATTATATTACCGGACAGGTGATCACCATCGATGGTGGGATGACTGCATAAATCTATGAAACAAAAAAGAGGATGTATATATGAGTAAAGAACAAGAAATTGTCGATCTAGTGATTGACATTGTTGTTGAGCAATTAGGCGTAGACAAAACAGAAGTGACTTTAGAGAAATCTTTTGTTGAAGATCTAAACGCTGATTCTTTGGATCTTACAGAGCTCATCATGAGCTTCGAAGAGCGTTGCGGTCTTGAAATTTCTGAAGAAGATGCAGAAAAATTAAAGACTGTAGGCGATGTTGTTTCTTATATCAAAGAAAAACAAGTCGGCGCAGAAGTTTAATATACAATCTTTTCCAAGCTCCTCTTTCAGGGGAGCTTTTTTTCACGATCTTTTTTCGTAAAACGCTTTTAATATTATATATTCTTTGAAGTGAGTTTCTTGGTCTCAAAATCTAATGAGTTAAGAAGCTATGCAATTTCTTAAAACTCTGAGATAAAATAGGTTAATACGTTTTTGATAAAAAGTAGTGTTAGCTCTTTTTGACGTTGATCCATAGCTTACGCATGTCATTTTCTGACACAAGATAACGGAAGCATTCAAATTCATCTCTTTCAATGATTTTGTGAAGGGTTTCATCGAATTCAGGATAGTTTTTTAGATCTTTACCATATTCAATCACTGAAGGATAAAGAGGGCAAAACTCGATCATTTTGAGTGTGTTTTCTTTTTTCATTAAGAAATTGATGAACTTATACGCAGCTTCTTCTTGCTGGGTGTCTTGAGAAATGGCGTAGCTTTCAATCGATAAAAAGATGGGTCCTTCAGGGATCAAAAAGTCGATAAAGGGGGAGTCCGCCTTGATTTGATGGAAAAAAGGGCTTCTAAGTAGCGCTATGGAACAATTTTTTGTGGAAATTAGGTATTTTGCTCGATAGTCAGCATAAGCTTCTGTCCATTTCTTTTGTTTGGTTAAAAGCTGCTCAACTTCTAAAAGCTGTTCTTTAGATAGAGCTTCTGTCTTGTTGTAAAGATATTGAGAGGCAATAGCTACAGCTTCTACAACATCAGGGGTCATAGTGATTTTATAAGAAGTAGGCTGAAAAAGGTGTTTAAAAGAGGGTTTTTCTAAAATTTCTTTATTAGACGCAAGCGCTTCTCTATCTACTCCTAGGCCAAAAACCTCCCAAAGACTTGGAACGCTGTAATTGTTGTTAGGGTCAAAGTGTCTGTTGCAAAGAAAAGGGGCGATTTGATGAAAGTTGTCTATTTTCGTCTTATCGATGGGTTTGATTAAATGTTCGTCTATTAAAATTTTTACAGCGTAATCAGACGGGATCAGTAGATCGTAGCCTGTCCCTTTAGTAGAGCGCATTTTAACAAGAAGCTCTTCATTGGATGAGTAGTAGTGGAAATGGACGTGTATTCCGGTCTGTTTTTCAAATTCATTTGCAATTTCTTGAGGGATGTAATCTGCCCAGGTAAAGACGTTGAGTTCGTCCGGATATTTTTTTTCCCAAGGGGTCTGTATTAAAATAGCAATGAGAGTAAAAATCGTTAAAAGACAGAGGCACACAAAGGAAAATCGGATGAAGCGTCTATAAGGCATTAAAAGATCCTCGTACGAATTTTAGGGGAAAAGAAAATAAGGGCAAGGATAGTGGTAAGGACAAGTAGAAGTACAGAAAGGGCGTTAACGACAGGAGAAATACCGAATCTTAAAGAGTTAACAAGATAGATTGATAGAGTTTGCACTGCTGTACCGCTGCAAAAATAGGAAAGAACAAAGTCGTCAAACGAAATGACAAAGGTAAGAAGTCCACAGGCTATAATAGTTGGTCTTAGCAGCGGTAAAGTGATTCTAAAAAATGTTTGCATTGGAGATGCTCCAAGAACTAGCGAAGCTTCTTTCAATCGTGGATCAAGTTGAAAATATCTTACAAAAAGAACAGGTATAGAAAATCCTAGACCTATTACCGTATGAGATATCATTAAGGTAACTAGACCCAAAGGAATATGAAGTATGGCAAAATAACTAATCAGTCCGACTGCAAGAATGGTTTCAGGGATTACTAAGCTTCCATAAAACAAAGGGATGAATTTCTTTACTCTTCCACCTGAAGATTGAAAGAAAATAAGGCATACCCCTAAAAATAGGCTTGTGCAAGTAGCTGTTGATGCAACAAGTAAAGAGTTTCTTAGTGATTGCCATAACTCTGTGCATTGAAATAGCTCGCGGTACCAATGAAGGGTAAAGCTGTGCCATGGAGCAGGAAAGCTTTTTGAGTTAAATGAGAAAAGGACCAATATGATGATCGGCGCATACAAAAATAAATAGATCATCAAAACAAATAAGGGTAGAGGTAATCTTCTGAGCATTAAGCAATACCTCTAGTAAAAAATTCACCCAGTTTTCTTAAGACAACAAAAATTGCAAGTAGGGAAAGGACAAGTACGGAGGTGCTCATCACCGTAAATGCAGCACCAAGAGGTGCAGTATGGTTACCTAAAACAAATTGAGATATTACACTTCCTACAAAATATTGCTTGTCGCCGCCCATCAATTCAGGGATCACAAATTCGCCAAATGCCGGGATGTAAACTAGTAAAATTCCTGAGCGAATTCCCGACAAAGAGAGGGGAAATAGCACTTTTCCTACTGTTTGCAACCAGCCGGCTCCAAGGTCTAATGAAGCTTCTAAAAGATTGCGGTCAATGTTTTCCATGGATGAATAGATCGGCAATACCATGAATGGTAAAAAATAATAAACCATCATCAACATGGTCGCAAAAGGTGTGTTTAAGATGTGCAAAGGAGAATCGATCATCCCTAGGCTGATTAAAAGGGTATTTAAAAAACCCTGTTTTTCAAGAACAAAAAACCAAGCATAAATGTGAAGTAAGAAGTTTGTCCAAAAAGGGATCATTAAAAAAAACAAAAGTAAATTCTTTTGTTTTTTTGCTCTAAAAGCAATGAAGTACGCTAAGGGAAAAGCTAGCCCCAGGCATAAGATGGTTGTGCTTACTGCTAAATAAAGTGAATTGCAAACGATCTTTAAGTAGATGTAATCCCAGGTGTTAATAAAATTCTTCAAGGTTAGCCCTTGAAAAATCCCCTCAGTAGAGAGGGACCATAAGCTGGAAAAAATAATCAGTAGCAGGGGAATGTAAAAAAAGACCGCCTGCCAAACCAAAGCAGGGATCCCTATGGCAAAAGGAATTTCTCTAGAAACATGCTTGGTAAAGAAATTCATTTTTAACTCTCCAGTAAAACGACGTTTTCTTTTTGCCAAAAAAGGAATACTTCGTCGTCATAATCGATATCTTCTAAAGAGAAATGTTCCTCATTTTGCTCAAAAACCTGAATCGTGAGATCATTTTCTAGTAAAATTGTGTATTGTGTTGATCTTCCGTAATAGACGATAGAGCGAACAGTCCCTTTTACGGTATTAGAAAAACCTGACATCTCTTTTTTAGAGATAAAGATTTTTTCAGGTCGTATGCTCATCACCGCTTTACAACCTTCAGACATCCAAGGTTTTTTGCTTTCAATGTGTACAAGAAAATTGCCAAGACCTGAGAGTTCAAAGGTGGTGTTTTCGTCTAAATTAGAAAGCGTTCCTTCAAATAAATTCGTAGAACCTACAAATTTTGCTACAAAAGAATTGTGAGGAAATTCATAAATTTCTTTGGGCGTGCCAAATTGAGCGATATTTCCCGTATGATCCATGATCGCCATGTGATCTGCAACCGTAAGGGCTTCAAGCTGGTCGTGCGTGACGTAGACAAATGTAGTTAAAAGTTTATCTTGCAGTTCAATAAGCTCAATAAGCATTTTTTCACGAAGTTTGAAATCCAAAGCTGCAAGAGGCTCATCTAATAAGAGCACATCTGGTTCGTTAATGATCGCTCTAGCAAGAGCTACCCTTTGCTGCTGGCCGCCTGATAGTTCTGCTGGCAGTTTATTTTCGTGACTACTTAAATGAAAAGCGTTAAGAAGTTTATGTACTTTGTATTCAATTTCTTCTTTAGGTTTTTTCAAAAGCACAAGGCTATAAGCTACATTGTCCACTACTGATAGGTGTGGAAATAAAGCATAATTTTGAAAAACGATGTTGATGCTTCTTTTGTGAACAGGTAAATTGGTAATATTCTGCTCACCTAAAAAGATATCCCCGCTATCGACGGTTTCAAATCCGGCGATAAGTCGAAGAAGCGTAGTTTTTCCGCAGCCGGATGGCCCTAAAAGAGCGAAAAATTCCCCGGACGGAATATTAAGGTGGACTTTATCGAGGATGCGAGTCCCATTTTTCCACTTAGATACATTGCTGATACGAATATTTCTCAAAAGGCTCTCCCCCCTAAGACCTTAAAATCCTTTCACCCCCTTGGAAAGTACCTTGAATTGTAACGGTCTTCGTTATTATTTGCTAGGGCAGATTACAAATAACTTGTTTTTTTTTATACTGGACGGGATCAAGGAGAAACCATGAAAAAGCACAAGGTAGTAATTATTGGATCAGGGCCTGCTGGCTACACGGCCGCGATCTATGCAGCGAGAGCGAATTTAGAGCCCGTCATGTTCAAAGGATATATGGAAGGTCCAGGCGGCCAGCTTATGACAACGACTGATGTGGAAAACTATCCAGGGTTCCCAGAGGGCATTATGGGTCCTGATATGATAGATAAATTTGAAAAGCAAGCAGTCCGTTTCGGAACAGTACTTGTTCAAGAAGATGTCATAGAGGTAGATTTTTCAGAGCGTCCTTTCAAAATCAAAGGGACAAAAACACACTGTTTAGCAGATTCAGTGATTATTTGTACTGGAGCTCGCGCCAATCGTGTGGATGTACCGGGCAGTAGAGATGGGGAGCTTTGGCAAAAAGGGGTGACAGCGTGTGCTGTTTGCGATGGTGCCATGCCGATGTTTAGAGGCAAGCCTTTAGTAGTAATCGGTGGTGGAGATACTGCTTGTGAGGAGGCTCTTTTCTTAACTAAATTTGGTTCAAAAATCTACGTTGTTTTGAGAAGAGATGAGTTCCGCGCTTCAAAAATTATGCAAGAAAGGGTAAAACATCACCCTAAGATTGAAATCATCTACGAACATGTTTTAAAAGAAGTCAAAGGAGATGATGCGGTTCAATCAGCAGTTTTTGAGCATGTTGGTTCAAAAAAATTATTAGAATTGCAAGTTAGCGGTGTCTTTTTTGCAATAGGACATACACCTAATACAAACCTGTTTAAAGGACAGATCGATCTTCATGACAACGGATATATTAAGGTGATGCCTGGAACTACAAAAACAACAATTGATGGTGTTTTTGCAGCAGGCGATGTCCAAGATTTTGTCTATAGACAAGCGATTACTGCAGCAGGTACTGGGTGCATGGCAGCGATTGAGGTAGAGCACTTTTTAAGAGGCGCACATTAATGCGTATACTTCTTCTTCTAGCCTTTTGCAGCAATCTTTTTGCATTTACAGATAAACCTTGGTTTGCCGAGCCTTATAGCTCTGTAGGAAATTTTTCGTATGAATTCAATTATTATCCTTCGATAGCAAATCAGAGTGGATCTAAATACTCTTCTGCAAATAATTATTTGCAGTTTGATGTAAGTGTCGCATTTTTTGACGATGTCGATATCGAAGCAGAAGTAGAATTCGATGCCACAAAGATGAAAGCTTTTGGTTTTGAAAGTATTGGGGTTTCTGCTCGTAAAGGCTATTTGAATGATCTTCAAGGAGATTTTATTAGCTTAGCATTAGGAGGCAACTTACGAATTGTTCCTCCTAATCGCCTCTATGATCCTTCAACACCTTACCACAATGTGGCTAATCTTGAAGTCAATCTATCTTTAGGAAAAGAGTGGCACGATTATTTTGACTGGCATTATAGATCTTGGGCTTTTTTCGCCTTAGGAGAGGCAAATAAAGGCTATCCTTGGGTCAGATTCGATTACCATTTACAAGGAAACGTAAGAAATACCATGGAGTGGGAGTTGTTTCTTCTTAGCTATTTTGGCTTAGGGGGGCACAGCACAATCGATCTAGAGACATTCAAAGGTTATTATAACGTAGAACATCAAAGTATAGATCTTGGGCTTACAGGATCGTATGTACTTGGCATATGGGGTAAAATTAGCCTCAGCTGCGCTTACAGAGTGTTTGCAAAAAGTTATCCGCAATATTCAACAAGTGCTATATTGACCTATACATTTCCATTTTCTTTCTTTTAAAGAGGATCTAAACGGAGTAAGGATTTGCTTCGTTTAGATTTATATCAATCTGAGTTTGGTAATTCTGCTACGATCACAGCGCCTCTTGGTACTGTTTCGCCAATATTTAAAGGGACAAATGTGGTCTCTTCTTGCAGACGTTTACATCGTATTTGCTGTGTAAAATAGGGAATACCGTGGTTATCGACCACTAAAGAAGCCGTTTCGTCAAGCGAAAGGGGCTTAGAAGGTATAGGAGCGGTGCAAAGAGAAAAATCGATGCCTAAAAACGAGAAGCCGTAAGGAAAATTTTTCATGTCCAAAGCATACGAGCTTTTGTTTCTTTTAGTCAATCACTACCATGGCGGTAGCTTGTATTTCTGTGTGTGACAAGGAGATATGGATGCGGGGCTTTTTGAATTTTTTCGATGCTTCAATAGATAAGAGCACTTCTGGAGCGCCGGACTCTTTATGAACTATTTCGATATCAAGAAACGAAAGGTCATGACCAATGCCACAGCCTAGAGCCTTTGCTACTGCTTCTTTGGCAGAAAATCGTACAGCAAGTCTAGGGTAGGGGTTTTTGTGCTTGAAACAGTAAGCGATTTCACCTGGGGTAAAAATTTTTTCTAAAAATTTTTCCCCATGTTTTTCATGCGCTTTTTTGATTCTATCTATTTCCAGGATATCGATGCCGATACCCCGGATTTTTCTAGGAATCATAGGCGAAATTCTCAGTAAGGGCGTTAGTGAAAATAATTCTTCCCGCTGAGGTTTGTTTTACTGAAATGACTTGGCTATCGATGATTTCACCAAGGAAGTCCCCACCATTATTGATAACCACCATGGTGCCGTCATCTAAGTAGCCAACGCCTTGTTTAGGCTCTTTCCCATAGCGTTGTATTTTGATGCGGATAGCATCACCGGCTTGGACTGAAGGTCTAATAGCCTCTACAACCTCTTCTTCTTTTTTTTGTATCTCTTCTTCTATACGAATGAAAGGTAGGCTCAGATGGATTTCATGAGCAGAGCGAATCGCTAAAATGGTGCCTAGGTAGGTTCCAAGTAAGAAGCTGCAAACTTTTGTCGCTTCTATTGTCGTTGTAGAAAGTTGGAAAAAAGGGATTTCAAGAATTTTTGAGAAAATAGCACAAAGTACTTGCCCCATCAGATATCCTGAAAATAGGCCGATCAATAATACATTAAACGATCTAAGCGTGCACTTACGCAAAAAATAATCTGTTGTAAGGAGAAAAAGAAAAAACAACGTACCAAGGCCAAGGCCGAAACTTAGCTTCAAATAAAACGATCCGTGAGGACAAGAAAATACAAATGCAGTCATAAAGAACAGAGAGAGAGCTGCGAAAATACTTCTTGTAAAACCAAGGGAAAGATGCATAAAATACCCATTATTTTTAACCTGTTACCATAGTAATAGAGCGTCAATTTTTTTGTCCAAAGGAGGATGTATGAAGCGCATTGTTGCAATAGCTTTAATGGGTGCTATGTGGTTTAGTATAGGTGCTTTTTTGCTATACAAAGGAATTTTTTTACTGATGCAAGCTTGTACATTTTATGAGCCAAAAAATGTCATTTTGATTTCCCAAATGAGAAAATTTGTCCCATCTGTTGAGAATGCGGCGATTTTGATTTTGTCGATAGGGCTTTTTTTAGGCATCATGAAAGGACGTTTTGTATTAGCGACTAGAGCAAGAAAAGAAGTTTGCAAATTGCTGCAGATTCCTGAGCCGATCCATATTAAGCATGTATTCTCTATAAAACTACTTGCCATCATGGCAATTATGATGTCTTTAGGGATGGCTATGACTGTTGGAAAATTATCTTATGATATTAGGGCGATGATTGATGTAGCTGTAGGTTCTGCTTTAATTCAAGGGGCTGTACAATATTTTCGCTCAGCTGTCCAAGTTAGGCTTTATGGTAAAGAGAACCTTTAAAGATTTCATACGAGCGGTAGAGCTGCTCGATGAGCATTAAACGGATATTTTGGTGGGTAAAGGTCAACGAAGAAAAACTCAATTTCTTCGTTGCACCTGAAATTAGCGAATCAGGAAGCCCTTCAGGGCCGCCAATCACAAAAACCAAAACACCTTCATGTTTTGTATAGATATAGTTAGAAAGATCTTCACTTCTCCAACGCTCTCCTAGTGGATCTAAGCAAATGTAGCGAGGAACTTTCGATAAAGCGGTGATCATTTCTTCATTATTTCGAAAAATTTCAAAAAAAATCTCTACCTTTCCCTTGAGCCGGTCTTGATACATCTTTAGCCCTTCTTTGAGCCAAGATTCTTTATGTTTGCCTATAGTGTAGATCTGTACTTTTAACATGCTAAAGAGTATAGTAGGCGTGCATTTTAAGGGGAAGACTATGCTTGGATTTTTCGTTTGGGACCCAAGTCCTAATATTTTGGTGATCCCTTTTTTGGGCTTACCTCTGACTTGGTACGGGCTTTTATTTGCGAGTGGTTTTTTTCTTGGCTTTCACCTATTTTGCTATCTTGGTAAAAAAGAATTTTCAAAAGTTTACGCTGAGTCTCTTCTTGTCTACATTATGGTAGGTACCGTAGTTGGTGCAAGATTAGCCCATTTACTTTTTTATCACCCCTTTTCTTTTATCTTAAACGATCCTTTGGTCATCTTCCGCACATGGGAAGGTGGTCTAGCAAGTCATGGAGGAGTTAGCGGGGTAGTGATAGCGCTTTACTTATTTTATAGAAAATATGGCAAGAGCCACCCGAAAGTTTCTTTTTTTCGTCTTATTGATTTACTTTCGATACCAACAATCATGGTAGGCAGCTTGATTAGGATTGGCAATTTCTTTAATCAAGAGATCTGCGGAATGCCTACGGATATGCCATGGGGCGTGATTTTTCTTCACCCTGCGGATGGAGCGCTTGCTATACCTAGACATCCGGTGCAACTTTATGAATCGATCTTCTATGCGCTAATTTTTCTAAGTTCTTTGGTACTTTGGAAGAAAAATATAAAAGGAATTGCAGGGTATTGCATTACCATGGCATTTACGTTTAGATTTTTTATTGAACGTTATAAAGGTGAGCTGAGCCCGCTTTTAAGTGAAGAACATACACTATTTATGGCGCAGTATCTTAGTATTCCGATGATAGGATTTGGACTTTTACTCTTCTATTCTTCGAGAAGGCTTGTTAAATCCCGCTAAGATTTTCTTCTACGGTCTGGAAAATTTCAGTTTGAGCTCTAACATAATCTCTTTGAAATGGAATCAAAGGGAGGCTATTTTTGCAAAGATCGTCGAGATGTTCGATGATCATTTCATGAAATTGCATTTGTTTTTCATTTGTTAGCTCAACGTAGTGCCATTTGATGAAGCGATCAAAAGCAGACTCTTGATTTGATCTTAGATCCGTATACCAAAAATGTTTGTAGAGAATCGTTATTCTCTCTAGTAGAGCTTGTTTAGAGCTCAAAAATTGAGGATAATCCATCAGCATTTTTTGGAGCACTTTTTGAACAAAGTCACTGTGACAAATATGAAGTTCGCTTAGGTTTTGCCCTTTCCACAGTTTCTTGATGATTTTACTAATAGCACTTGTATTGTCAAAATACAGTGAGCTGCAAATAAGATCTCCTTGAAGACTCCAAAGGGAAATTTTTTGGGCAAACGGTTCCATTTGTCTATCTTCTGAAGATAGGGGATTATCATGCACAGATAGAGTCTGCATGTGCTTGAGATTGCCAAGTACTTTATGGATGAGATCTTGTGCTAAAAGATCTGGATGCTCGATTTGCACACTTGTCATTTCTTCTTCTATAAGTTCGCGAAGATAATAAGGAACTTTAGCAATCGGGTTGCATACAAGATGGATTTGATTCCAAATAATGATCTCTAAATCTTTATATTCTTGATCTGAAATTTGAGGTAAGCTTTTGAAGCATTCAAAGGTTTGGATAAGTGTATGGAGAACTTTTTCTAGCGGCTCTTCTTCACGCTGTTTTTTGACTAACTGAATTTCATATTGAATGAAAGCGTATACCTCTTGTCTCAAAACAGGAACTTCTGTGTGGATGCGATCTGAAGAAAGAGATAGTACATAAGATATCGCAGCTTCTAGCTGTTTTTCAGCCATCGGTTTAGACATCTTGGCTGCAAGTTTGTATAAAAGAAGTATTCTTCTGACTAAATGGATCAAATCACTCGCTTCACCTTGGATAAAAGAAGCAGATTCATTTTTAATAAACTCTTCTATAGAGACAAGTTTCTCTTTTGCGAGTGTTTTATGAACACAAAGATAAGGGTAAGCTTTTTCAGCATAAATTGACCAAAGACTTGGAATTAGATCATCTAAACGGCGTAGCCTCGAAAGGCCGCCAAGTCTTGTGATTTTCTTTTGAACTCTACTAGCAAGTTCTTTTTGAGAAATCAAAGAGTTTTTTGCAAGCTCTTCAATTTGGTAGCGGACGATAAAAGTATCGATAGCTGCGTGTTTATCGTAAGGGCAGTTGTCTTGATGCTTATCTTTAGTAATGATGTGTTTTTGCAGCGACCAGATCGTCGAGGCCATCTCTTCTAAATCTGTTCTTGTGCCATCAAGAGTAGCAATGCACTCAGAAATTTTTACTGCAAGCTGATAGGCTTGATGGTAAGGAAATAGGTTCCCTTTCCCTTTTTTGTAGAGAAGCTCTTTGAGGTTTTCTCTAATCATAAAAGGAACGTTGAGAGATCCTTCAGGAGTTAAGGCTTCTTTTCTTTCATCAACGGAGTCTAAATATAGACGAACTTTTTCCCACGTCTTTTTTAAAGCCGTTGCACCTAATCGATAGCTTGGGAATTTGACGTTGAATTCAGGGAGAATTTGCTTAAGGAGCAATTCTTGGATTTTCTTTGACCATTGCTTAGGATTATTTTCTTTTAAGATCTCTGATTTGATTTTTCCAGCTAAGAATAAGCTTAGATCGGAAAAAGGATCGTAAAAATCTTCAGTCTCGTCTATAGGGCAGACGAATTTATTCGGAAAAGGGGGCTTTTTAGCCGCTCTTGCTCTAGGCAGCGGATCTTCCGGGGAAAAGTCTGGCAACGTTTTTCGAGACATATTCAAAAAATAATTTTATGCATGTAGTTTTTGTTCTAAACGATCAAGAAGATTTTTGTCTAATAAATATTGAAAAATCCTGATTTTTGAGATATGATGGGATGAAAAGAGGAGTTTTTTATGAACTTTATTATGATTGCGGGTAATCTAGGAGCCGACCCAGAGGTGCGCTTCACATCTTCTGGATTGAAGGTCACAACCCTTAGAGTTGCTTGCAATTCTAAAAAAGCAGGAAAGGATGAAACTGTTTGGTGGAAAGTAACTATTTGGGGAGAACAGTTTGATAAATTGATCCCTTACTTCAAAAAAGGGCATTCCATTATTGTCCACGGTGAAGTAAGTAAACCTGAAATTTTTAATGATCGCGATGGCAAGCCGCAAATTTCTTTAAATATTGTGGCAAGCAGCTTACATTTTAGCCCATTCGGCAGTGGCAAAACGGAGAAAAAAGAAGAAGCATACGCACAGCCTAGAGGGCCTTCTTTTGGATCTTCAGCGCCAGAACATGAATTCTCTTACGGAAGAGCTCCAGAGGAATCATTCAATGATGAAGAAATCCCTTTCTGAGGAAATTTCCCTTTTGCAGCATTTATCCCTAAAATATAAGGGGGTATATTCTGGAAAGCAAATCAAAAAAGCTATTGATAAAGGATTTTGTCTAGTTAACGGAAGAGTCGAAAAGTACTCTTCTGTTAAAATCAAAGATTCTGATGTAATTTCTTTTTGTGAGGGGGGTATAGCAGCCTCTTCTCAAGAAGGAACGCTAGCAACTGTCTTTGAAGATGAATGGTTTTATGTTTTTAATAAGCCTTCTGGCATGGATTCAGACAAGCTCTCTGAAAAAGGGTATCTTGTCCATAGACTCGACAAGCCTACATCAGGTCTTATCATCGTAGCAAAAACTGAAGAAGTGCAAAAATCTTTTGAAGAGATGTTTCAAGAACGTCAAGTTACGAAGAATTACATCGCTATGGTCAATGGTGTGGTTTTAGAAAGTACCGGCCAAATCGATGCCAAAATCGGAATTGCTCATCAAAAAGAAGGGCAAAAAGTCATGAAAACCGGCATCGGCAAAGAGGCTCTAACACGCTGGAAAGTACTTAAAAGATACCAAAGAAACACACTGATTATGCTAACTCCTATTACAGGAAGAACGCATCAATTGCGCGTTCATATGTCTTCGATAGGTCATCCTATTATTGGAGATAATCAATATGGAAGAAGAGAAGCGTGTCGTTTGATGCTGCATGCAGAGAAATTGATGTTTTCTCACCCTAAGACAGGTAAAAAAGTTTCTTTTGAAGCAAAAAGGACTTTTGCGTGAAGGTTCTGATTGTAAAAACATCAGCACTAGGGGATATCATTCAAGCTATCCCCGTTTTACATTTACTTAAAGAGCACTATCCTTATGTAGTGATTGATTGGATCGTAGAAAAAAAATGGCAGGGTGTACTAGGCCGTCTTGAGAGTTTAAATAAAATCATCCTCTTTGATAGGAATAACCTTACCAAAAGCATTCGTCATATCAGAGAAGATGCTTATGATTATGTATTTGATTTGCAAGGTAATGCAAAATCTGGTCTCATAACGCTTGTTGCAAGAAGCAAAAGAAAAATTGGGCTTCATCAAAGCCAGGTAAGAGAGTGGCCAAATCTTTTAGCAACAACTGATCAGATCAAAATAGATAATTCTAAGCCTATGACAGATCAGCTTTTGCAAATTGTCAGCATCTTTTTCAATATACCAATTCCCAGTACTCCTCAAAAAGTAATTTTTTCTATCACCAAGGAAGAAGAAGAATTTATTGAAGAGCTCATAGAGAAAGGTCAAGGAAGACCTATGGTGATGATTTGTCCATGTTCAAGATGGGAAAACAAAAGACTTTCACGTACAGCATGGACTATTTTGATCAAAAAAATAAGTGAAAAATTTGACCCGTATTTTTTCTTTGTTTTTGGAAATGAGCAAGAAAGAGAGGAAGTTGAGCTTCTGCACAAATATTTTCCTGAAGATAGCGCTGTTATAGGCGCAATGTCGATCCCTGTTTGGCAAAATGTTATGACAAAGATGGGGGGTGTAATTAGTGTTGATTCAAGTGCGCTCCATTTAGCAGGCCTTGCAGGTGTAGCTACGTTTAGTATTTTTGGTCCAACACAAGCCCAATTTTTTCAGCCTATTGGAGACAATCACAGCTCTTTTCAGGGCGCATGTCCTTATGGCGAAAAATTTGTAAAGCAGTGCAGGCTTTTAAGAACATGCAAGACAGGAAGATGTATCAAAGCGGTTACTGCAGATGAGCTTTTTGATCGTTTAGCAAAATGGCTGTCAGCAGTCCATAATAGCTTCGATTGCATCAAAATCTAGATTTTTTTCTAC
>Ga0194123_10005033_pt1 | contig 14463 bp, 12 predicted proteins | sample TA2MahsurfametaG_5_FD_155479 | JGI IMG/M metagenome (GOLD analysis project Ga0194123, IMG submission 155479) | Freshwater microbial communities from Lake Tanganyika, Tanzania - TA2015023 Mahale A surface | ecosystem: Environmental > Aquatic > Freshwater > Lake | place: Tanzania: Lake Tanganyika... | reverse complement strand
AAACCTTTGCTTTTTTTTCCCTCTCGTGTTCTGTTTACAGAACATAGAAGTTGATGGCAAAATATCTGCAAATGCTTGCCCTGTCGATTTCAGTTCACCATCACGAAAAGCATTATTAATGAATGTAATAGTTTTATCATGTTTAAGATTTTCTTCACTAATAATCTTATTTAACTCCTCAGTTCTGCTTTTGTCTGTAAAAGTTCTCCAATCTTTGTCTACATCACTGCAGAAATTTATCATTTTTATAAAACTCTTAATGAGCTCTTTCTTGCTACGTAGTTCAATACTTGAGTTAATCTTTTTGTCAATATCGGTCAAGATTTGCTTATCTTCTAAATTAGATTTTCTATAATTCTGAATAAGTTGTAGTATATAGTCAATGTTTACTGTAACTTGTTTTACAAGTTCTATTTCGAACTCAATATCATCATTGATATTCTCTTTATCTGACTCATTAGGTTTTCGATGTTTGTCATATATGTCTAGATAAACACTCTGATAATCTTGAAAATCACGTTCAGATAGAACCTCATTTCCGGCAAAATCATCAAACGAAGTAAGAATATTACGAAGTCGTAGTATTGAGCCCCACAGCTTGATAAAATCTTTTTCTTCTTGTTCTCCTTTAATTGATAAAGGTAGTATAAAAAACTTTTGCAGTTCAGTTATAAAATCGATATACCCTTTTTGATGTTTTCCATTCTGTTCCCATCCCTTGTAATAATCATTATAAGATTTTAATAGAACAATTCCTCCTACTTCTTCCTTGCTAAAAATAGAGAGAGCATCTTTTGTTGCCTGTTCTAGATCACGAAAACAGACTATATTTCCAAATGTTTTAAACGAATTTAGTATACGGTTTGTTCGCGAAAAGGCTTGAAGAAGACCATGGTAACGTAGATTTTTATCCACCCATAAGGTGTTTAAAGTTGTTGCATCAAATCCCGTTAGAAACATATTTACGACGATTAGCAAATCAATTTCCCGGTTTTTCATGCGCTGTGAAATATCTTTATAATAATTTTCAAACTTATTGGAACTGGTGTCGTAGCTTGTACCGAAATAATTGTTATAATCGACTATGGCTTTATCTAAGAAATCCCTAGATGATTGATTTAATCCGCTTGTATCAAAATCTTCATCCGAAAGGATACCATCCTCGTTTTCTGCTTCGTTCGCACTAAAGCTGAAAATTATAGCTATTTTTAATCCTGAATTTCGAGACTTAAATTCATCATAGTATTTCCGAGCTGCTTCAATGGAGCTCACGGCAAAAATAGAATTAAAACCACTAAGACGTACCCTGTTTCTGATTTCTTCAATTTTCTTTGTCGGCTCACGTTTTTTATTTGTAACAACCTCTGCAATGTTTGTAAGTTTGTTAAAAGAATAAGAACCACTATTACGTTTTGTTTTTTGTTCAAAATGTTCAAGTATATAATTTGTAACTTGACTAATCCTTTCAGGAGAGTTAGTAGCTGCTGTCACATCGATAGAGCAGACTTTCTTATCTTTAACATCGTCTTTCATTTTAAGTGTATTGACATAATCAATTTTAAACGGCAAAACGTTTTCATCATTGATGGCATTAACAATGGTATAAACGTGAAGCTCCTTACCAAAGACTTGCTCTGTAGTTTTAAACTGAGAGCTACCTCCCGAAGACGAATTCGGAACTAAAATCGGAGTTCCCGTAAAACCGAAAAGATGATATTTCTTAAATGCTTTTGTAATTTTGTTGTGCATTTCACCAAACTGAGAGCGGTGGCATTCATCAAAAATCAAAACAACATGGTCATTAAAGACACTATGCTCTTTATTGCTAGAGATAAACTTTGCTAGCTTTTGAATGGTAGTGATAATAATTTTGGCACTTGGATCAGCTAGCTGTTTTGTTAAAATGGCAGTACTAGTATTAGAATTAGCAGCTCCCTTTTGGAATTTGTCATATTCCTTCATGGTTTGATAATCAAGGTCTTTACGATCCACCACGAAGATAACCTTATCCATCCCTTTAAGACGGCTTGCAAGCTGTGCAGTTTTAAAGCTGGTCAGAGTTTTACCACTACCCGTTGTATGCCATATATATCCGCCCGCTTCAATCGTCCCAAGTTGCCTATGGTTTGCTGCTATGGCAATTTTGTTAAGGATGCACTCTGCCACCGCAATCTGATATGGGCGCATCACCAAAAGCAATTTATCTGTGGTAAAAACACAATAACGAGTCAAAACTGAAAGCAGAGAATGCCTTGAAAAAAAAGTCTTGGCAAAATCCACCAAATCGGAGATACGTTTGTTTTTGCCATCTGACCACCAGCTAGTAAATTCAAAGCTGTTACTGGTTTTCTTTCTCGATATTTTCCCTGTCTGCTCCTTTAGGTGAGCGCTACGGGTAGTATTTGAATAGTATTTGGTGTGTGTGCCGTTGGAGATAACAAACAGCTGCACATACTCAAAAAGACTGCTATCCGCCCAGAAACTATCACGTTGATAACGGTTGATCTGATTAAAAGCCTCACGTATGGCAGTCCCACGGCGTTTTAGCTCTACGTGCACCAAAGGCAGGCCGTTTACAAGGATGGTAACGTCATATCGGTTTTTACGAACTCCTGTGGCTTCATATTGGTTGATTATTTGCAGCGAATTATTGTGAATACTTTCTTTGTCAATAATGCGAATATTTTTAGTAGAACCGTCATCACGCTTAAGGTTAAATATGTAATCTTCCTGAACCTTGGTTGTCTTTTCTTCAATACCTTCGTTTTTATTCGCTAGATAATTGTTCAGCATTTGTCTCCACTCTTCATCCGAGAACACAATATCATTAAGTTTTGACAGCTGAACACGGAGATTCTGTAGCAAATCGTTGTTTTGAGTAATATTAAGATATTCATATCGGTTTTCCTGAAGGATACGAATAAACTCTTCTTCTAGCTCATCTTCAGACTGATACTGAACTGCACTCTTTTCATCAGGGATATATTCTACAACAACAGTGCTGTTTTCGTGCTCAGCGATAGTGTTATAGATGGGCGTTAGCAATTGATTGCGATAATATTCATATTGCTTACGGCGCGCAACGATTTCAGCCGGTAACCCACTAGAAATATCATTTACTAACGCGTCAAATTTATCCAAAATTCCAACAATACGCTCCTGTTCTGCAAGAGAAGGAACGGGGATTTTGATTTTACTCATGTCATAACCGCTAACTCGCTTGACTTTTGTACCAGTAATATAAAACCTTTTTTGCTTTTGAAATTGTTCTGTTTTAAAACAATAAGCAATATATTTGGGATGAATTGAGTGTCGGTATATATAGGCGTCTCCACTGATAACAACTTCGTCATCTCCTAACCATGCTACGGCTTTACAAACATCTGCTTCATTTTCACTTGTTGTTGCTATTACTAGATCCCCATTTTTAGCTTTTCGTAGTTTATTAGCTAAATAGGCTGAAGTAAAAGATTTAGTCTTATTTGCAAAAGTTCCATAGTAGGTATGGATCTGACCATAATGAATGCAAGCAATTCCTGAATCTGTAAAGTCTTTTTTTTGTAGACCATTTCCACGAGTGAATGTGCCTAACTCTCCTAACGTCATCCATTTGACCCCTTGCGAACCATCAAAACTCAATAACTTATCGCGATAATAATTATACTGCTTTTTACGCGCCTCTAGTTCTGCCTCTAATTCTGCCTCTAGTTCTGCCTCTAGTTCCGTGAATGTGTCTAATACCTTCACAATTTCTTGTTGAACAGGAAGTGGAGGGAGAGGGATTTTTATCTCTATTAGTTGTGCTTTAGTTAACTTTGCACGCTTCCCCCCTGATAAAAAGGGAATAAAATTTATGTTTTTGAGGTAATGAAATAAAAATCTAATTATCTAGTTCATTTTTGCCTTCAATGATGTGTACATGATTATTTGCCCAAAACTTCCCTTGAGTATATTGAATCGAGTAGTTATTTAAACTTGCTGATCCATCTTCAGCAACCAATACGTATTCACCATCATGTGTAAAACCTTGGACATAATCTTGTATATTATTAGCACCATAATAAGGTATATTACCAATAATTCGTAAGCTAGATTTTACAGGCTTTCTCTTGTTATTCGCTATATTACATGAATCACCTAACTTTCTAAACTCCACACCATTCGGACAATACCTAGCAATTAAATCATCAATTTTGCTCATGGCTATAGTTCCTTGGTTTTAAATTCGCTATAACCTTCATAGTAATAGCTAATATCAATACCTTTCATAAATAACGTGCGGTCATGGATTTGATCGGTCAATGCCTGTCTTAGTAAAGTTTTTATTTCAATATCCTTGACAACGCTACGCTCCATAGCTGAGAAATACTCTTCCTTATTTACTAAATTCCAATCAATTACTTGTGTTATTTCTTTTTTTAGAATCAGATCTAACCAGATACGCATAGCACGTCCGTTGCCTTCTCTGAATGGGTGAGCAATATTCATTTCAACGTATTTTTCTATAATTTTATCAAAACTGTTTTGCGGCATACAGTCAATATGTTCCAGCGATTGTTTAAGGTACATAAGAGGTGCAAAACGGAAATTACCCTTTGCGATATTTACCGTACGAATTTTACCGGCGAAATGATAAATATCTCCAAACAAATAAGAATGTATGAAAACAAGCCCTGCAAAAGTACCGACCTCCACCTTATCTATGTCTCCACTATCAAAAAGCTGCTTTGCCTTTTGTTTGCTGATTCTTTCTTCTGCTTTAGCTAGATCAACCTGATTATTGATATTTAGCTTATTTTCTAATATCATGACTTACTACTTTCTAAATCAGCAACAATTGCATCAATCTTGCTGCGAAGATTATTTTGCCTTAGAACTATATCCTTAATTTTATTATTAAGATGTTCGATGTCTATGACTTCACGATCATCTTTTGGGGTAACATAGCTACTAACGCTGATATTATACTCTTTTTCTTCAATCTCTTTGTGTTCGGCAAGATAGGAAAAATATTCGCTACTCTCTCTACTAGTATAGCAGTCTAATATTTTCCTAATGTGGTCGTGACTTAGTTTGTTTTTTGCCGATCCGCGCACAAATTCATTTGTAGCATCGATGAATAAAACTTTATTATCTTGCTTGTTCTTTTTTAGAATAAGAATACATGTAGCTATTGTTGTTCCAAAGAACAGATCGGATGGTAATTGAATAACTGCATCTACATAATTACTATCCACCAGATATTTTCTAATTTTCTGTTCTGCACCGCCTCGGTACATTGCACCAGGGAAAGAAACAATAGCCGCAGTACCGTTTGTCGCGAGCCATGAAAGGCTGTGCATTACAAAAGCCAAATCTGCCTTTGATTTTGGAGCCAGAACACCGGCCGGGGTAAAACGCTCGTCATTAATAAGAAGAGAATTTGCGTCTCCATCCCATTTAATTGAATATGGTGGATTGGAAACTATGGCCTCAAATGGTTCATCATCCCAATGGCGTGGGTCGATTAAAGTATCGCCGTGAGCAATATCAAATTGCTCATAGTTAATATCATGCAAGAACATATTGATACGGCACAGATTGTATGTAGTGATATTTGTCTCTTGACCAAAAAAACCGCTTCTAACATTTTCTTTGCCTAAAACCTTTGCAAACTTTAGTAGTAATGAACCAGACCCACATGCAGGGTCATAAACTTTATTTACTTTAGTTTTTCCAACAACTGTAATGCGTGCGAGAAGTTCGGAAACCTCTTGCGGCGTAAAGAACTCACCTCCGGATTTACCGGCGTTAGCGGCGTACATAGTCATTAGATATTCATAAGCGTCGCCAAAAAGGTCAATTGAATTATCTCCATAGCTACCAAGATTTAGTTCTCCGATAGCGTTTAAGAGCTTGACTAGCTTTTCGTTACGCCTTGCTACCGTTGCTCCCAGTTTGTTGCTGTTTACATCAATATCATCAAACAAGCCCTTCATAGTACTTTCGCTATCGGTTCCTTGAGCAGAGGCTTCGATGTTTCTGAAAACTGTTTCAAGTGTTTCGTTTAAGTTGTTATTACTAGCTGCTTGTTTACGTACATTTTCAAACAACTCGCTAGGTTGAACGAAAAAACCTTTTTCCTCGAGGATAGAATCTCTTCCATGCTCTGCTTCAGCATCACTTAAACTTGCGTAATCAAAGTTGTATTCGCCTGCTTCCTTTTGCTTTTCATTAATGTAGGAGCTTAGGTTCTCTGATATAAAGCGATAAAAAAGAATGCCAAGCACGTATTGTTTAAAGTCCCAGCCATCGACGCTACCACGTAAATCATTAGCAATACGCCAAATCGTGGAATGCAACGCTGTGCGCTCTTGTTCTTTTTTTATATCAAGCATTGTTTATCTTTTCTACTTAATCTTTTGGGTAATTTATTATGAGTATTTAATATCTCATTTTTAGCGGCTAAATAAAACCTGAAATCTAACATATCTGAGTTTTCTTAATTAATTATATCCATTAATATACCTATATGAGATAAAAACGCTATTATTTTTCTTAGTCTGTGGTTTAACATCTGCTCTTTATTAATGTATCATTTTAGCAATAAATCATATTATTTATAACATAGTTTATAGCAAATTATCATATTAGTGCTAAATTATTAATTGCTAAATCTATTCCAATAATTGTTTAATTAATATCAATAAAAATTAAATTTAAAATAGATTATTTTGGTAAATAAATCAGAACAAAAAAGCCTAACTAGAGAACAGAAAGAAGCAGTAGGGTTGTTATCTATAGGCACGTTCCTTGAATACTTTGATTTGATGTTATATGTTCATATGGCGGTATTACTTAATGAGTTGTTTTTCCCTAAAACTGACCCGTTTACCGCATCTCTACTTGCAGCATTCGGCTTTTGCTCTACATATTTATTAAGACCGTTTGGTGCATTAATATTTGGCTATATTGGTGATAATATAGGACGCAAAGCAACTGTTATAATAACTACTATACTCATGGCATTTTCGTGTTTTGTTATGGCGATCTTACCAACTTATGCTCAAATAGGGATTACGGCTTCATGGTTAGTAACAATATGCCGTATTGTTCAAGGTATGTCATCGATGGGAGAATTTATTGGGGCACAACTATATTTAACTGAAATCACTAAACCCCCTATACAGTATCCAGTAGTGTCACTAACTTCCGTATTTTCAGTATTGGGCGGAACGGCTGCATTAGCAGTATCATCGCTAGCTACAAATTCTTACATTGGTTTAAACTGGAGAACTGCATTCTGGTTTGGAGTGGTGGTAGCTTTAATAGGTACTGTTGCACGAACTACCTTAAAAGAAACTCCTGAATTTGCTAACGCCCAAAAAAGGGTTACAGGAGTTCTTAATGAGGTTCAAAAAAAAGAATTGCGAAATAATCCTATTTGGGTACAAGAGAGCAAAAATGATAGAAAAACTTTATTTTTATTATTTACTCTGGATTGTGGCTGGCCAGTATGTTTTTATTTTAGCTATATTTTTTGCGGTGATATTTTAAAACGAGAATACGGATTTTCTGCAAGTGAAGTTTTACACCAAAACTTCATGGTATCAATGATTCAATTTATTGGAACAATAATTTTAAGTTTTATAAGTTACAAAATTTATCCACCTAAAATTGTTAAAGTAAAGTTAGGGATTTTTATAATGATAGCTTTAATAAGCCCTTTTTTAATGAATGTATTTCATAGCTCTTATATTATTTTTTTTATACAATGCAGTTTTTTATTATTTGCATGTGATTATACTCCCGCAATGCCAATAACTTATAAGCATATCTCTATATTACGTAGGTTCACATATAGTTCTTTGGCTTATGCAATATCAAGATCTTTTATGTCGATTATTACTTCATTTGGATTAGTATATTTATTCGAGTATTGTGGGTACTTCGGAATTCTAGTTGTGTTACTGCCGGTAGTGACAGTTTACATTATTAGCATTAATCATTTTGATAAATTAGAGAAAGAGGCTGGTAATTATCATTAAAAGAAAAAATATTTATATATGGTATTTTTTCAGGATTTAAACATTTACAAATCTCTAAACATAGTTCTTGAACTTTTTTTCCTGTAGAAGTTAGCTCTAGATATTCTGATAATAAAACAAAATTTATTAAGGTTTCGTTGGTTATTTTTTCCATTTTTTCAATATTCATACTTCCTATAGTCTGTATATTATGTAACCTATCAAATAGCTTTATTATCAAAACCTCCTTATCTTTTAGCTGATAAGCATTGTTTAATACCTACCCTACAGTTAACTTCGTTCCATCTGGTCTATCACGAGTAAGCCTATCAACCATTTCAGCTATTCTCTGCCCAAAAATACCCTGTATCATTCTTTCAGTAACTTCTGTATCTTCAACTATATCGTGTAATATACTAGCTGCTATTACATCCGTTTTTAGTTTATATTCAGATATCATATAAGCTACTTCTAGTGGATGGGAATAATAAGGCTCACCTGATTTCCTTTTTTGATCGCCATGATACCTCCTAGCCCAAGAAATAGCTTTATTAATCAAATTAAAATCCAGTAAGTTTTGAGTATCTAATGATTTTAACTTGTCTATTAATCTGATTGAGTAACTACAAGGTGTTGAATAGTCCATATCTTGCTAATAAGCATAATATAATAAACATTCTAAAATGTTACTACTGATGCAATTACAAGTAAACAATTATACACAAATCCCTAATAATTTTACCAAACGGATTGTATATTAATTCAATTATTATTTTGTCCTACATTATGCTCTTTTCTTAAATCCTGTAACCTAATGAGCATTGCCAAGGTTTTCTCAAATTTCTTGTCTAAGTGACTTTCATACCTCATATATTTATTCAGCTCCTTGTCATAAAAAAAGGCTTTTCCTAATGTTTGATGCTTTACTTTACTTCTATTTTCAAGTTCATAAATACTTTTTTCATAACGTTTTTTTAAGTTTTCTATATAAAGCAGTAAATCTCCAGTTGAAGCAGTATAATACTCATCAGAAAATTGCTCTTGATCTCCTTGCGTTTGATCTTCTTCATCTTCACCAAGCCAATTATTTATCCATTCGTTCTGATCTTCTTCATCTAAAGCTAAAAGGGCATCATTATAAGAGTCAGATTCGGCAATAATCTGTTCTGATAATAAGCAACACTTTAAGTTATTATTTGTTTTTGCTAGTTCGCTTATTGTTTCTTTTTCGCTAGATAACACTGCTTGTTTTATATCAAAACTCTTTAACTTATCTGAACTGCTAAGTAATGCCTCTTTAACACAATCCTTACTGGAAAAAACCTCTAACCCGATATTTCTGCTTAATGAAGTTTGCAAGCTGCTCATCTCAGCATATTTAAGCCTCATCTTACGCCATATAATCCCTGCTAACTCCTCAACTAAATGCTCCTCAGTTGCATTTGCAGGTTTATATTCATCAATTAAAGAACCAAGCAGAGCATCATAATCGTCTCTATTCTCCCAGTGCATCACAGTATATTTTGAAAGTATCCCGTGCTTTAGGGCATTATATTTTGACGCATCATATCCAATTACTTTAGCCGCTTCTTTATCTCCAGTTGAAGAATTAAAACTATCTAATTTGATTGCTAACATGATTAACTATTTATTAATTATTTTATTTTTATACTAAGAAAACTCTTATATGTCCATTAATTATATTTAGAGTTAAAACTAAGAAAGGTTTAATATAGTATGGAATTGTTACTATATTATAGCAACCGTCTTTTACTATTGTTTGTAATTTTTTGTGTACAGCATATACTATACATTTTCCCTTTATTTTATATAAAAAGACGGTGACACGGCAACCTAGAAACTTGTAAGCCTTTTATTATATAGCATTGGAGGCGATCACCATCTCTTTGAGACGGTGACTAAGACGGTAACACTGTGACCTTTTCTTCAAAATCTACCTCTTTCTGCCCACTGTATATTAATACCACTTCGTATTTTTTCTTACTATCTGGTTCTAAACCTAATTTCCTTAGTGCAGCACCACACGCATTTAGGTCACTCTGTTTTATATAGTAATTAGGAGGTAATATATGTTTGCATATTTCAGTTGTGCTATATCTTTTCTTCTTCTCTGTAGAAGCAGACCAGTCAATATACTCTTTTAATAATTCTTCAAAAAGTCTTGGTTCTTCAAACTCTTTGTTTACTTGTTTTTGTAATGCTTTTTCCTTTTGTGTTAACTCATAAATAGATTCTAAATTTTGACCTTTCTTATCTTTTTCAGCTATTTCCCCTTGAGCTTCAATTAACAATTCTGCATATAATTGCAAAATATCTACCTTTTTATTCCAATCAAACCTTAAAACTGGAATAACTAAAAGTCTGGTATTTTCGTGATTAGGGTTTAAAAAATTTGTATCATTTACACTTGCAACAAAAGTTGTATTTCTTCTGTATATGCCATGATTTGCCTGGTATTTAATATTAATTTTATCCTCGCTTTTTGTAATAAAAGCCTTAAATACGTCATTGTCAGACTTCCTAAAGGTAGCAGGTAACTCTCCAAATTCAATAATAGCATGCTCTATCAAATTTTTAACTTGCATATCGTTTTTTAAATCAACTGCTGCGACTGTATCAAAATATTCTCGTAATTCTAAAGGTAACAACTCTTTTAAAAAAGTTGTTTTACCTATTCCCTCTTTCCCTTGTAGCACTAGTACTTGACGAGCTACTAAGGCTTTTTTTCTATCATTAAAACAGGTCATAAATAAAAACTGCATTAGCCATTTTTTTAAATAAACGTTTTTAATATTTTCATATTGAGGTAATACTTTAATTATAGAATAAAAATCACTTAATCTTTTGATTCCGTCATGCTTTATCGAACTAAGAATATCTTTTATAGGATTAAAGCTATTTTGATGAGCTGTAGTAGATAAATACTTTCGAAGTAATTTCTCTTCTTTACTTAGCCCATGTAAAATACACAAACTATGAATCTCGTTAAGTTTATCTCCCTCAATATCTGGACTATTGACCTTAATATTAAAATCAGGGCAGATTGTAATTTCTCTTTTTTTAATAATGTTATATGTTGGATTTATTCCATAATGATTAAAAAGCAAACGGTAATTCTGAATAGTACTTAATGGCATTCCATTTTTCTTAATATCTTGCCAGTTTATCTTGGTTTTTTGCTTAACCTTATATACAATACTCCTAAAAGTTATTAGGTTAGTTTTATCAAGTTTAAAACTATCATATTGAATCTCGGCTGTTTTTCTAACTTTTGCTTTATCTTCATACTCGGGTCTTATATCTTGGTAAGACCATTCAACAAATAGCTCTTTACCTTTATTACTACCTGAGTATTGATGATGTAATGCCATACCTACATCGCGCCACATAGAGTAGTTTGTTTTACTTACATCGTAACATTTTAGATAATCTCTAACCTCTTCATCGCTTAAATTACATGTCGGTTTTAATGCTATAAAATCAAAATTATCATTGTAGTTCTTATTACTTAGAGCAATATTGCTTATATTGTATCTAGAGGTAAATAAATCAGTATCAACTGCTTCTCCTTTGTTTGTTTTAATCCATGCCATATAATCATTGTTTGTTTTTATAGGTAGATACATTATTTGAGCTGGCATTGCACAGGATTTATCAATAAATTCACTTATAGAATATCGCTCACAGAAGTTTATTACTATATCTTCATATTCATTAGGCTTTATTTCTTTATTTGGAAACAATACGATTCTTATTTTGGGCTTATCTTTAATATGATTTGATGTTGAATGAGCTATATACCCATATTTATTTAAAACATTATCTAAAAATGCTTCTAAATCAGAAGTTGAGCCATTATAGTTATCCATATCAAGTGTTATTAAAGTTCTTGCTAGTAGATTTTCATTTTTTCGTCCCTTTCCGTCAAAATATCCACCTACAAATGCAAGGGCGTCATGTTTGTTTATTATTTTGTTATCAAAAGTAGTAAGTTTTAATTCTAATTCTTCTTTTGTCAGTTCCTTAAAAATAGGCTTGTTATCTTTGTAGTTTCTACAAAAAGAGATTTTAATCTTATTAATCATGATTAACCTCTTTATAATTAGTTGATAATAAATGACTTTCCTTATTTAAGGTTGATATAAGATTGCGTATTTCTTCAACACGCCAAGCAGTAGTGCGTTTGCCAAGCTTAACCGATTGAGGAAAACGTCCTGCTTTTACCCATGCCCACCATGTATATTTGCCAACAGGGATTACTTTTAGGATATTAGAGAGACGAATAAAACCAGTCTTAGGTAGTAAATAGTTTTTCATGAAGATTGCTCCATTAAAGAGTTAATTAATTTGAGGCAATCTTAATTCGGTTTGTTTAATACTCAAAAAAACAAAAATGTTTCAGTGGAAACAAATTTTATTTCTAAACCTTAATCCTAGGTATCATAAGCTTTTACTAGTTTTTTTTAGAAATCAAAATAGCTTAGAGAAATAAAATTTGTTTCTCATAGTTATCTAATTAATTATTAAGTATTATTATTTTTGAATTTCTTATTTAACGTGTTTGATTTTAGGATGCTTGTTGTTTTTATAAAGTTTATTTACTATATCTTGAAATGTTGAATTAATAGTTTTCTCATGCGGTATCTCAGGAAAAGGTAACTTTATATCTGCATTGTCCCTTAACGACTCTATACTTGTTATGAATTCTGCAATATACCTTTCAAAATCTTTTTGTTTTATTTCACAATTACCTGTAGCGTATGCTTCTTTTATCAAGAGAAAAATTATTCTTTGGTACGTAAATACTGAATTTCCATGTGCGGGCTTTTCTTCTTCTTCTCTTTTACTATATTTCCTTAAGTTCTTGATTCTCTGCTTCTAGCTTTTTATATTTAGCTCTTAAATCTTCATCAGCAGCGACATAATATTTACTTACTAATTCCTCTAGTCCATCAGGCAATACAATTTCTTTTTTCTTTGCCCATTTAATGAAATCTATCGGTCTAAAAACCATAACATAATGGGAGCTGTCTGGATCTCGTTGTTCTTTACATAATGTTCCATTGCTCTTTCCAATAAATGTAAATATTGTATTACATTATCACCTTGCTTAAACCGTTTCATTATCCTTATATATTTATTGGACATTATTACACCAAAAAATACTTTTAATTTTACATTCCCACAAGATTTTTTTTTGCTGTTAAAAGAGTGCACTGTATTAAACTTTAGGTGTCTAGGTAGGTTTAGCTAAGAGAAAAATAGATGTTGTAATACTCCGTAAGTAACAAACTTACTGCTATTGCAGTTAGTAAAAAGTAAGGTTTCGGGTGCTTTAGGTAGGACTAATATAAAAATGTCACTCTAAAAAGTTTCATGGGTTTTAATCTGATTAAGGTAATTTTCCCACCATTGCATCATTTCTCTTCGCTCTGGCAAATATTGAGCATGGTTATAACTAGCTCTTACCTTATTACGTTCACAGTGGGCAAGTTGGCGTTCTATTACATCAGGCTTAAAACCATGTTCATTTAAAATTGTGGAGGCGGTAGCTCTAAATCCATGTATAGTTGCTCGTAAGTGGTATCCCATCCTATAAAGTGCATAAAGTAACGTATTCTCACTTATAAAAGTCATAGGCTTATTGCGATTAGGAAAAAGATGCTCCTTATGACTATTGATAAGTTGTAACTCTCTTAACACTGAAATAGATTGTATAGATAAAGGAACTATATGAGGGGCACGCATTTTCATTCTCTCCGCTGGTATCCTCCATTCGTTCTTTTCAAAGTCTATTTCTTGCCATTTCGTGCCTCTTAATTCTCCTGTGCGGACAAATGTTAACAATAAAAACCTTAATGCAAGCTTGGTTGGTAATTCGTCATCGTATTCTTCTAACTTACTTAAAAACTCAGGTAATTCTTTTGCCTCAAGCCGTGAATAATTTTGTACTTTTCTGGTTTTTAATGCTCCTCTAAGGTCGGCAGATATATCCCTTTCTGCTCTTCCTGTGGCAATTGAATACCTAAATATCTGCCCACAGGTTTGTAAAACTCTATGAGCTATATCAATTGCTCCTCTAGTTTCAATTAATCTTAAAACTGCAAGTAACTCTGGTGCTTTTATTTCATTAATAGGTCTGGAAGCTAGAACAGGAAATACATCAGCTTCTATTCTCCTAAGAACGTAGACAGCATGGCGCTCTGTCCATCCCTGTTTTTGATTATTATGCCATTCAATAGCTATGTTCTTGAATGAGTTCTCAGCATTAACCGAATTTTTAAGCTTTTGTTCTTTTTTATGCTCAGATGGACCAATACTATTTGCCAGCTGTTTTTTAGCAAGCAAGCTTTTTTCTCTAGCTTCTGATAAGCTTACTACTGGATAAACTCCTATTGATAAAAGCTTCTCTTTTCCTACAAAATAATATTTTAAC